>OLOK01001592.1_pt1 | contig 18572 bp, 13 predicted proteins | sample 1672591 | NCBI WGS metagenome assembly OLOK01 (sample SAMEA3136703, study PRJEB25190) | human gut metagenome | biome: human gut; feature: human-associated habitat; material: faeces | place: Austria | collected 2013 | reverse complement strand
ATGTGTATCGCATGCTCCGGGAGTTCGTGGATTTTGCCAATGTATTTAACTAACTCTCAATTTACTTAAAGTACTGTACACCGGATTCAAAGATCTTCATATCCTGCTCGCCATAGATGTTCATGGCCACAGCGGTATCTCTTCTCTCGGAATGTGCCATCTTACCGAAGCATCTGCCGTCGGGAGAGGTGATACCCTCGATCGCACAGTAAGATCCGTTGATGTTGTACTCCTCATCCATGGATACATTACCGTTCTGATCAGCGTACTGGGTAGCGACCTGTCCGTTAGCAAAGAGCTTGTCGATCCACTCTTTCGGTGCTACGAAACGGCCCTCTCCGTGGGATGCGGGATTGCAGTAGGTAGCACCCAGTGTAGCGCCCTGTAACCAGGGAGACTTGTTGGATACGACTTTGGTGTATACCATCTTGGAGATATGACGGTTGATGGTATTGAAGGTCAGGGTAGGTGAATCCTCCTTCTGACCGGTGATTTCGCCGTAAGGAACCAGTCCCAGCTTGATCAGAGCCTGAAATCCGTTACAGATACCCAGTGCCAGTCCGTCTCTCTCATTTAACAGCTTCATGACCGCTTCCTTCAGCTTCTCATTCTGGAATGCTGTTGCAAAAAACTTCGCGCTGCCGTCAGGCTCATCACCTGCGGAAAAGCCGCCGGGGAACATGATGATCTGTGCCTGTGCAATGGACTTCTCGAATTCCTCTACGGATTCGCGGATATCCTCTGCGGTCATGTTACGGAACACTCTTGTCTCCACATGGGCTCCGGCACGTTCAAATGCCTTGGTGCTGTCGTATTCACAGTTGGTTCCGGGGAATACCGGAATGAATACGGTAGGCTTTGCGATCTTGTGCTTGCATACATAAATACTGTCTGCCTTGTAAACATTGCTTGCCACTGCCTCGGTACCCTTCACTGCCTTGGTGGGGAATACCTTCTCCAGCTTGGAAGTCCAGGAAACAAGTGCCTCTTCCATGGTGATCTTCACATCACCATATACGAATACAGGCTCCTCGGTCACGGTACCGATCACAGTGTAATCCAGTTCCTTCTCTTCCAGTGCAGCCATCTTGTCTGCGGGGATCTCTGCCAGAATATCGCCCAGTCCGTTGTCAAACAGGTCGTCTGTGGTTACCTCATCGTCGATCTTCACACCCAGCTTGTTCCCGAAGGCCATCTTTGCTACAGCTGCTGCCACACCCTTGGAATCCAGAGCATAAGCGGATACGATCGTACCATTTTCGGTCAGTTCGTGGATCTTGCCATATAATTCTGCCACATTCTCATACATCGGAATGTCGAAATCGTCTTTATTAATAGAGAAACGTACCAGCTTATTGCCGGGGGTCTTCAGTTCCGGAGTAATAATATCGCCGTATTTTGCCACGTCCACTGCAAAAGATACCAGTGTGGGAGGTACATCAATATCATTGAAAGTACCGGACATACTGTCCTTACCACCGATGGAGGGCAGCCCGAACCCGATCTGTGCATCGTAGGCGCCTAACAGTGCTGCGAAAGGCTGACTCCAACGCTCAGGATCGCTGGTCATTCTGCGGAAGTACTCCTGGAAGGTAAAGCGGATCTTGCTGAAATCACCGCCGGAAGCCACGATTTTCGCCATGGACTCTGTCACTGCATAGACAGCTCCGTGGTAAGGACTCCAGGAGGACAGATACGGATCGAAGCCGTAACTCATCATGGTCACGGTATCGGTCTTACCTTCCAGTACAGGCAGTTTGGCTACCATGGTCTGGGTCTCGGTCAGCTGATATTTTCCGCCGTAGGGCATCAGTACGCTGCCGGCACCGATGGAGGAGTCGAACATCTCCACCAGACCCTTCTGGGAACATACGTTGAGGTCATTTAACAGTGCCACCCAGGCCCCCTTCACATCTCCCTCTTCCAGCTTCTCTCCTACTGCGGGAACAGCCCATTTATCAAAATAATTCTCTTCTTCGGAAGGAATATCTACTTTTACTCTGGTCTCCTGATGTGCGCCGTTGGTATCTAAGAAAGCTCTCTTCAGATCCACGATGGGCTTGCCTCTCCAGTTCAGTACCAGTCTGGGTTCCTCAGTAACAACTGCTACGGGAACAGCCTCCAGGTTCTCTTCCTTTGCATAGCCCAGAAAAGTATCTACATCCTTAGGATCTACTACCACTGCCATACGCTCCTGAGACTCGGAGATTGCCAGTTCCGTGCCATCCAGTCCGGCATATTTCTTGGGTACCTTGTCCAGATCTACGGTCAGGCCGTCTGCCAGCTCACCGATGGCAACGGAGACACCGCCGGCACCAAAGTCGTTACATTTTTTGATCAGACGGCTGACTTCCTCACGACGGAACAGTCTCTGGATCTTACGCTCGGTCGGTGCATTACCCTTCTGTACCTCAGCACCACAGGTCTCGATGGAAGTATCGGTATGTACCTTGGAGGATCCGGTCGCACCGCCGCAGCCGTCACGTCCAGTACGTCCGCCTAACAGGATGATGATATCGCCGGGATCAGAGGTCTCACGGATAACATTCCTGCGGGGAGCTGCGCCCATAACGGCACCGATCTCCATACGCTTTGCCACATAAGAAGGATGATAGATCTCTTTTACAAAGCCGGTAGCCAGACCAATCTGGTTACCATAAGAGGAATAGCCACTGGCTGCGCCTCTTACCAGCTTCTTCTGGGAGAGCTTGCCGTGCAAAGTCTCGGATACAGGAACGGTAGGATCCGCAGCACCGGTGACACGCATTGCCTGATATACATAGCCACGGCCGGACAGGGGATCACGGATGGCACCGCCCAGACAGGTGGCAGCACCACCGAAAGGCTCGATCTCTGTAGGATGGTTGTGGGTCTCGTTTTTGAAAAATACCAGCCACTCCTCGGTCTCTCTATGGTCGCCGTAATCCATCTCCACAGGAACCACTACGGAGCAGGCATTGATCTCATCGGATTCTTCCATGTCATCCAGTTTGCCGTCTTTTTTCAGCTTTCTCATGGCCATCAGTGCCAGATCCATCAGGCAGACGAACTTGTCCTCTCTGCCTTTGAAGATCTCTTCTCTGGTATCCAGATAGCTCTGGTAAGTGGTCTCTAAGGGAGAACGATAATAACCCTCACCGAATTCCACATCGGTCAGCTCGGTGGAAAAAGTGGTGTGACGGCAGTGATCGGACCAATAGGTATCCAGTACACGGATCTCCGTCATAGAAGGATCTCTCTTCTCATCATCATGGAAATATTTCTGGATATGCAGGAAATCTTTGAAGGTCATGGCAAGTCCCAGAGATTCATACAGAGCTTTTAAACTGCTCTCGTCCATATCTCTGAAGCCGTCAAAAACAGCAACATCAGCGGGATCATCATACACCGTGATCAGAGTATCCGGCTTCTCCATGCCGGTCTCTCTGGAATCTACAGGGTTGATACAGTAAGATTTGATCTTGGAAAATTCTTCGTCGGACACCTGTCCTTCGATCATATAAGTCACAGCGGTACGGATCACAGGTTCTTCGTCCTCTTTTAAGAACTTCACACACTGCACTGCGGAATCCGCTCTCTGATCGAACTGTCCGGGAAGGAACTCTACGGAAAATACTTTTGCATCCGCAGGAATCTCGATGGTCTCTTCATACAGATCATCTACGGGAGGCTCGGAAAATACAGTCTTGCAGGCTCTTGCAAACACCTCATCCGAAATATTCTCCACATCATAGCGGATAAACTCACGAACCTTTGCCACATCGATACCCAGATAATTTTTCAGTTCGTCGTGCAGCTCTTTTGCCTTGACGGCATAAGGTTCCTTTTTCTCTACATAGATACGTCTTACGTTGCTCATGTCTCTCCTCCGAAATTTTATACTATGCGACACTATTCAGAACCCCATTCGCAAAACCACATCTTGCGATGCTTACTTTTTGCTCATGTGGTTATCTCACCATATAAATATCATCAGATGCCCTTACAATGCGAGCCTTTGACGTACATATGATTATATTTACATGGTTCTGAATAGTATCATACAACATACTATATTTTCCCACAATAGCAGAAAACAACAAATTTAGATAGATTTTACCTGCCTTTTTGAACGGTTCGTCATTCATGCAGTCTGTGGATCAGCCGGTAAGCGATGTCCTTCTCGCAGATCAGGGCCTCCGTGTGGGCGAAAAATACGATGCCGTCCGTGGGGGCCAGAATCTTCTCCCTCACCGTTCCATCGTAAGGGTCTATAATTTCTGCCATCTCATTTCCATAGCGCACATCGTCTCCCGCATGTACTTTTCCCCGGAAAATTCCCGCCCGGTTCGCAGGTACATCACTCAGATCCTTTTCATATATAACATGACTGATATAGCCGGAATGACTCTCGTACCGGATCAGCCCCATACGTTTCAGGAAACGTAAGACCGCTGCCACCGCCTGTCTTGCACTCACCTCATCGATCTGGGTATTCTGATTCGTGTATACCGAAAAGGCGGCCGTCATCTCATCCTGCCAGTTATAATTCAGTGTCTTGGTATCAATGGGTACCGGCTTGCGCACCACCACATAAGGAAGTCCGAACAGATTCGCCAACGACGTATTCTGATAGCCTGTCTCCATCATACGCACATGGGGCACGAATTCTCCCGGTCTGTAAAAGGACGTAAACTGGATCCCATAAACGTAGTCCCGGATCTCCGTAAGCAACGCATTGGTCAGACGGTCCGCCGGCTCCCCGTAATCATTTCCCGGAAAACTCCGATTGATATCCGCTTCCTTGACACCGAAAAAGCGGCGGCTGATATTCACGGAATAGGCATTGATGGTAGGAATCACCAGAATCTGTTTGCCGGCACTGATACAGCCGTTGTTTTCCAGTTCCCGCAGTGTCTTCACCAGTTGGGAACAGATATACATCTGCTGGATCTCATTGCCTCTGGCTGCGCCAACGATGCAGGCAGACTTCTCGCCCTTGCCGAACTGAAAGCCCTTGATGCGCATATCTTCTCTGTAGGTCGAATGTATGGTATAAATATCTCTCTCAAACATAATCTTTTCACTCCGTCAGGATCCGCGCCAGCAGATCTCCTTCATAGACCACCGGATAAGCTCTCAGGGTAAACAACAGCCCTCCTTTTGCGGTACGGATCTGCTGCTTCACCGTCCCTTCAAATGGATCCACCACTTCCCCGATCAGATCTCCTTTTTTCACATAGTGGTTGTGCTCGATCAGCGGCAGGAACACACCGTCTGACTTGCTGCGGATAAACTCCACCTCACCGTCACTGGATATCGCAGGCTCCTGCACCTTTGGCTCAGGGCCTGTCCAGATCCCCATTTCACTCATGATGTGGAAAATACCGTCCACGATCTGATTACCGAAGGATCTGTGGATGTCATGCCCCTGTCCCATCTCCAGCACCAGTGTGGGAACTCCCAGCAGATTCATGGAATGGGCCAGCGTCGATTCATGCACCGTGGCAGTGGCATTCATCCAGATCATGTCGGCATTGGTCATTTTCGCATAGGGAAGCAGTGCCTCCGCAAAATCTTCACTGAGTCGTACCTGTGGGATCTCACGCACAAAAATATCACTGGCGTGCAGATCGATACAAATATCGGATCCGATCAGGGAATCCACCACAGTTGCCGTGATCCGCTCCATCATATCCCCCGATGCGTCTCCCGGAAACATACGGTTCATATCCATATCCAGTCTCGGCACCGTCCGGCTGGCCATGTCGATTCCCAGCGGATTCAATGCCGGATAGATATCTACGATTCCTTTCAAATACTCCGGATGCTCTTTTACTCTTCGCGCCGTCTCATAACAGATGTACTGTCCCTCCAGTTCATCCCCGTGGATGCCGGACACCAGACTGATTCTGGATAAATTCCGTTCTTCTCCCTCCGGACGGATCCGGTTCCTGCGGATTGCCAGATGTCCTCCCGCCGGAAGTTCCATGCTGATGATCGTTTCTGTCATACTTACCTTTTCCCTCTCTTTATCTCTTTGCAGCTTTTCTACACAGAAAATGCTTCAGGAAACTTTCCCTGAAGCATCATCACCCGTTGTCTTATTAATCTTCTACACCCAATCCGCGCAACAGATACAGGATCTCACGATCCACCGCTTCCGCCGTCACGCCGATGGTCTGGGCCGAAATCTTCAGTCCTTCCAGCACAAACATAATATTTCTCGCAGTTCCCTCACAGTCCTCGCAGATAAACTCTCCGTTATCCACACCTGCCTCGATCAGTTTTTCAATGATCTTCACTGCGGAATCAAACTGCTTTTTTAAAATATTGTCTCTCTTGGGCAGTTCGTTTTCAAAATAGAATTCATAGGTAGCCTGCGTCAGTGTATTCTTCTTGCGCAGAAGCTCTTTCTTCTGCTCCTTTAAAAACAGAAGCAGGATATCCGCTGCGGTAGCATCCTCCGTAATACTGTCGGAAAATACGTCATCCGCCTCCTCACTCTCCATGCGCAGCACTTCCATGAAGATCTGACTGGTATTCTCAAAATATAAATAGAGTCCGCCACGGCTGATGTCGCAGGCCTCTACAATATCCTTCATCGTTACTTTTTTGAAGCCCTTCTCCACAAATACTTCTCTTGCTTTCTCTACGATATATCGCTTTTTCTGTACTGATTTTTCTCCCATGGATCTATCCTGCCTTTCCCCACTCAAAGCTTTCCGTTCGCCGGTGTCTTATCCCAGAATTCAATGATCTCCTGCATCTGTTTCAGTACCAGATAAAAGATCTGCTCCGATACCGCCTCGCTCCACAGATTTCCCTTTGTTCTGCCGCCTAAGACATATTTTGACAGGATTCCTCTGAGGATATCCCATTCCTTCCATCCTGCTTTCTGAATAATATCCCGCTCCTCCTGATGAGTGCGGATCCGGTGTCTTGTGTATACATAGGCATAGTTGCGATCCATCAGGGGACTTTTCGTCGCTTCCCTGACGAAATTCAGGAGAGTCCCGTCATATACCGGAAAAGACACGGAATTCACTCCGATATCCTGTCCGCTGTAGATAGAGCTGGCTCTCTTGCCGGCGCTCTGCTCCAGCCAGGGCAGGTAGGGAAGTAACGGCCTCACTGCCTGCTTATATGATTCCAGCAACTGCTCTCTGTATTCACTGCTCTGTTCCATAACCCCAATATACCTTTCCATGTACCGTTTTCTACCGAAAACATCGCTTTTTTCGTCTGTCAATGTAAAAGTGACACATATGTAGTTTTATTTTATCACATTTCTATCAAAAGTACAGTAGAAAATTGTTGGTATTATGGTGTATAATGTGTATTAAGTATTTGTATGATAAGACGAGGTATTGGAATGGCTGGAATCGTATTGGAGAAGGGGAAAACTATATATAGCTATGGGCAGCCCATGACTGCATTGCATCTGATTACCAACGGTAAAGTAGATGTATCATATCCCGGCGGCTCTTATACTCTGGGAAAGGGAGACGTGATCAGTATCTGTGAGATCTGCTCCGAGATCCATCTGCTGGGCTATACCACGTTGGAGGATACAACGATCCTGACGTATCCCCTGACCAGTCTGGATTCCCTGAATGATATTCTACAGAAGCACCCGGACGTAGCACGTCTGTTCTGTCTGTCCTGTTTCCGTCAGATCAATATTCTGCTGAACCGCAGTTCCATTTCGGAATTGAACTGCAGTGAGCTGTATCGTACTCTGACAGATGATATTGCCACCTACAATACACTGTGTAGCCGTTACCGTCTGCAGGCGAGATCCCTGGAACATTTCGATGAGCTGAATGCTTTTCTTGGGGATGATTCACCGGACATCTGGCTGAACGGCTATTACATGGGCTTAAGCAGGATCCTGGCTTCGGACAATTACCGGATCCTGGTACAGGAGTCGGATCTGTCCATTGGTATGCTGCGTAAGGGAAGTCTGGACTTCCGCCGTACTTACCAGAGCCTGGAGGAACAGTTCCACTATCTGCAGCAGGTCGGTTCCTTCTATTTCCGGGAATCCGGCAACGATCTTTTTGATTTTTATACTTCTTTGTTCTATAAACTGGGACAGGATAATGAAGACAGCAAGGCGGTCTACGACCGCATTCACCGTATGCTTTCTAAGGCCGGCGATCTGTCCTTCATCGATCAGGAACTGTTTGCCTCCAGATCCCAGACCTTCCAGAGCAGCCTGAATCTCATGGAATCCAATGATTCCGCTGAGGCAGGTTCTTCCGGAGATTCCGAGATCCTTGGCAAGCTTGCCGGATCGCTGAACACTATTCTGGATTACGCCGGTTCGGATCTGGATACCGTGACCAGCTTCCGTCAGCATGTCCACGCTTACAAGCTGCTGTCCGACCGGGCTTCCCAGGATCAGGATGTCGCTCTTTTACGCAGACAGCTGACCGAAGAATTTTATCTGCTCTACTCCCTCCTGTTCACCCAGACGCTGGAACAGCCGAACATTCCCATGCCGGTCAAAATGTTTCTGTATTTCGGTTATGTGGATGAGGAGCTGGCCGGTCTGAAAAATGCAGTCACCCTGTACCGCATGGCAGAAGCCATGTCGGATCACAGCGATATCGGTGTCTATACCTTTTATGACTGGCTGATGGCCATCTTCCGCGGGAAGAAATCTCCCAGCCGGAACGAATTTGACCAGGATTATTCCGATTATATTCACAAACAAAAGGTCGGTGGCAATATTACGGATGCAGAGCTCAAGGCATTGGAGAACAATCCCATGGCCAAGGTCAATTACGAGCTCCGGAATATGTTCCCTCAGGTCAACAAGATCACCTTCGGACGGATCACTACTTTCTGTCCGCTGTTCTGCGCAGATGATGTGCTGAAGGATCTGGAAAGCTCCTATGTCACCGTTTCCCGTGTCTCCCAGATTCTCGAGGAGATCCGCCGGGTAGATTACACGGCATTCTATAGAGAAAGTCTGGATATGGAGCACATAGATGTCATGGGTAAGGAGACAATTCATCTGGAATATCTGCCGGACATCATCCTGATGCCCAACGTCGGTATCCGCGGTGTCATGTGGCAGGAAATTGAGGGCAAGCGCCGTAACAGCCCCGGTCGTATGGTCTTCTCCATTTTCCATCTGGAGGATCTGAAGACGACTTTCACCCACCTGACCGGTGAATTCCGCTGGGAGCTGTGCAAGAGAGTCCAGGGTAACCGCTGGAACGATGTCTCCATCAGTTCCCTGACCAGTGAATATTTCGATTATATCCAGTTCTACCGCAAGAACCATGATCTGAGTACAGAGGCCAAGGAAAAGGTAAAATCCAGCCTGCAGCGTGCCAAGAACAGTTTCAAGGAAATGTTCGTAAGGGATTATATGATCTGGGTGCTCTTCGAAGGTGCCGGATCCCCGAGACTGAACAAAGTAGCCCGTCAGATCATGTTCACCTACTGCCCGTTCCCGGAGGATATTTGCAATACGCTGGCTCAGAACCCGTTATATGCCGATCTTCTGGATCGCCGTAAGATCAAGGTAGCCCAAGGCTTACATCATCTGGATGTTCTGACCCGAAAGCTGCAAAACGGTAATATTCCGGTTCCCGAGACCGTGGCACAGGAACGCTATTATTTAAGTGGCAGCAAAAAAGCATAGCACCTACATATAGCAAAAAGATTCACTCTCCACCCGGGGAATGAATCTTTTTGTTATGTTGTCTTATTTGCTTTCAGATACCTTATGCGTTTGCCAGCTGTTTGCCAAGTTCTCTACACTCTGACAGGCCATCCTCGTCCGGTGTCTCATGGCAGATCAGGCCCTCACCGTTCAACACAGTAGCTCCTGCTGCTTCCATACGGGTGGTCCAGTCTCTCATCCACTCACCGTCTCCCCAGCCATAGGAACCGAACAGTGCGATCTTTTTGCCGGAAGCAAAGCCTTCCACATCACATACAAAAGGCTCCATCTCGGATTCCTCCAGGACTTCCGCTCCCATCGCGGGACAGCCCAGTGCAAACTTGGGAGCAGCCTTTAGTTCGTCAAGGTTGGCGCCGGTCACAAATACTACCTCCGCTTCCTTCCCGGCTTCCCGGATACCCTCTCCGATGGCCTCTGCCATAGCCTGGGTGTTACCACCCTGTGTCCAGAATACTACATAAATCTTATCCATTTATTTTTCCTTCCCTTCCGCACCTTTCCGTGCCTGTTTCTATGCTGCGGTACATCCGCAGATATCTATGATTTCTGTCATCTTTAATCCATAATGCAACAGCTGGATCAAATTTTCCCTGGCATATTCATATTTTTCAAAAAGTCTCTGTTTTCCTTCTTTATCCGCATATACTTTCCAATAACCGGTGCAGAGGCTGTTCTTCCCCTGATGTCTGATAAATCCTTCCACATCCTCCGGGGGATATCCTAACAGCAATCCCAGTTCGTGGGGGAACGGCTTCCCTCTCTCTGCATAGGTTTCATAACGATCGCAAAATACCGGCAAAATATCCTCCAGTCGATCGGATTCGTACCCTGCCTCCCGCAGCAGTTTCTGTACCTGCGGCATTTTCAGATACTTTTCCAGCCGGTCTTCCCGATACAACAGTATTACCATTTTCTCCTCTGTCTCCAACAAGGGATACAGGGAAAGCACACTGCCTTCGACGATCCTTCCCACCTGTGTAAAGCCTTCCGGGGAAATCGTCAGCAGATTGGAAATCTTAAGTCCCGTGATCAGCGGTGCACACTGCAAAGCCAACTGTAGTTCCACATCGTCTGCTTCCATTTCACACAGGATCTCCCACGTTTCCTGACTCAATCAGCGCTTCACCTCCTGCCATCCAAAAGTCACTGAGTTAGTTTTATCTAACCTATATAAATAATATAGAAAAAAGCAGTTCCCGTCAAGGGAACTGCCTGATAGAAATTCTCAACATATAAACTTTCAAAATAGCTTTGGGGATTTCCATTCTCAGATCTTTCTGCGGTCCAGCCCTGTACTGCGATAGTATTCTGCCTTGTCCTGATACATCCGTCTCTCGGACTCCGTCAGTAAATGATCCTTTCCCACGGCTTCCAGAGTGTTCACCGCTGCTCCTACTGCCATGGAGACATCATGAGCTGCCAGCTCTGTTTTTAATTCCTCCACCTTTTGATAGAATTCCTTTTCAGAAATTCCAGTGCACAGAACCACCAGTTCATCTCCGCCGATACGGAACATTCCATTTCCCTCAAATACACGTTTCAGGCAGTCACAGCACCTGCGGATCAGGCGGTCTCCGGCGGAATGTCCTTCACTGTCATTGATCCGTTTTAATCCTGTAATATCACAGTATACCACGCCGATGGGCTCGGTATGGTCCACCTGCTCAATGTACCTCTCCATAGCATAACGGTTCCCCAATGTCGTCAGCGGATCCGAATAGCTCATCACTTCCAGCTCCCGTACCAGATTTCTCTGCTTCAGGGACGATACGATAAAGTGTCCCATGATCTGCAGCATCTCCGACACAAATTCAAAATATCTGGTCGAAGGATTGTCTACTCCGTAGAAGCCGATTACTTTCCCATCATCATAAAGCGGAACCACCACCAGGGAATGAATATTCTGTCTTACCAGAACTTCATACATCTGCGGATCCACATCTTTCATTTCTTCCAGATTCTCTGTGACAAAACTCTGATTCTCATCAAACTTCCGATACCATTCCGCACAGATCTCCGGCGGTAGGTCCTGAAGGGTATCCTTTTCCGGTGCGACTCCCTTGGCTACCCATTCGTATGTATTGTGGTCATGATCGTGGTCATCCTTTTCAAAAATATAGGCCCGTCCCGCTTCCAGATTCTTTCCGACGAATTCCAGCAGCACCTGCAATGTCTGATCCATGCTCTCCTGCCGCTGTGCCACACGGATGGCTTCATTCAACGCAACCTCCATATTACGGTAATCTTCGGATTTGTGCCCTCTCCCATTCAGATTGCCACAATCTATGGCGATTTCCATACGGTATTTTCTCCCGTCTTCTTCTACCAGTGTGTCCTTGATATGAAGTTCTCTTCGCAGCAGCGGATTGTAATATTCCCATTCCTTAAAAAAACCCGGCTTTAACTGTTCATTATTACACATGCCACAGGGCAGAGAATTTCCCTGCAATATCTCATAACACTTTAACCCGATGATCTCTTCAAGACTTTGAAATCCATAGCTCTTCAGAGTCTTCTTGTTCATATATATCAATTCATGAGTCTCTGCATCTGCCACATATACATATTCACCCAGATTCTCGAAAAATTCCCATATTTTACTCATATACACCAACCTGCTTCCGTATTCTTCCCCTCTTTATAACTAATCAGTATACACTTGCAAACGCTTTACGGCAAGCCTGTTCTCTCAAAAATGTCTGTAATAATCTCACATCATCCGTGATCACACCGTCCGCCCCACAGTTTACGATCCGAAGCATGGCACCGGAAGTATTGGCTGTCCACCCGTATACCGACTTTCCGCAGTAATGAATGGCATCTACCATATCCACTGTAAGATTTCTCCCCTCGATGCTATAGCTGTCGGCATAGTCCAGCTCATAATCCTCTTCTTCCAGATCATGGGCAATAAAAACTGTTGAAATCCCCGGTTCCAGCTCCTTCATTTTCTGCAGGATTCCCTTGTTCATGGAGCCTATAATACACTCATCCACCATATCATAGTCCTGCAGCAGAGTCAGCACGCTTTCCTCCAGTGCATCCTCCTGTCCGGTATATTTCAGTTCGATCATCAGAGTGATCCTGCCTCTGGCACAGGCAAGCATTTCTTCCAGTGTCGGGATCTGTTCTCCCCGGTATGCTGCCGAAAAACCGCTGCCCACTTCCAGGGTTTTGAGAGCATCTGCCTCCGCATCCCATACGCAGATATCCTCTCCTGTGGTCCGTTTAAAATTACTGTCATGCATAACGATCAGGGTTCCGTCCGACAACTGCTGCACATCAATCTCTGCAATAGGCGCTCCATCCCGGATGGCCTGTTCCAGGGCCGCCACCGTGTTCTCCGGAGCTACTTTTGCCCCCGCCCGATGCGCTACCACGATCACAGGAGCGTCTTTACCTGCGGCCTGTACCTGCGGCAATACACCATATGTCAGAAAATAGAGGCAGAGAAGCATAACAATCGCTGTTTTTCTGATAATTTTCATCACATTGCCCTCCCATGAAAGTTATTTGTCAATTTTATTGTAACTATTGACTATAAACTCCATACAAGGAAAATGTTAACTTTTTGTAAATATTCAGAGCCACGTAAATATAACCGGAGGAACGTCGAATGCTTGCATTCGTAAGATCCTCTGGCTATATTTATGTGGCGAAGTGACCACATGAGCAAAAGGAAAGCATCGGAGATGCGATTTTGCGAATGGGGTTCTGAATATTACGACTATTCAGAGCCATGTAGCTTCAGGCAGGGTATTCGGCAGATGCTTGCATACGCAAGAATATCTGCCTGAAGTTATAGGGCGAATTATCGTTCTGAATCGTCGGTAAGCCCGGATAAGCGTACTCACTTCCGTAACATCACTACCAGCTCATGAGCCAGCAGTGGAAATGCTGCCAGTACATTCAATAGCAGCCATTCCTGTCCGGACAGATGGGAGGTTCCGAACGCTCCGATGAGAAACGGTACTTCCGTTACCGCAAACTGCAGCGCAAATCCAATAACACAGGCCAACACCATCAGCGGATTATCCCAGGGTCTCATGGCAAATACGGACTTCTGCATATCCCGCATTCCCACTGCATGATACAGCTGGCACATTCCCAGTACTGTAAAAGCATAAGTCTGGGATCGGGCAAGTATTTTTTCCCGGGACAGTAATTCACGAAGTCCCTCTACCCAGTCAGACAGATTCCAGGACAGTTCTCCCCTGCCTGCCAGGATCCCACAGGGCAATACCAGAAATGCCGCCAGACCGATACCGGTGATCAGCGCTCCATAGAGTAAGGTACAGGCCATTCCGCCCCGGGCGAACAGACTCTCCGCTGCTTTTCTTGGAGGACAGCGCATCAGGCTTTTTCCGTCATTTTTATCCACTCCCAGTGCCAACGCCGGAAGGGAATCCGTGATCAGATTGATCCACAGTATATGACTGGATTTTAGAGGGGAAGCCAGCCCCAGAGCCACTGCTGCGAACATGGTCATCAGTTCCCCGAGATTGGAAGACAGTAAAAATATCACCGACTTGCGGATGTTTTCATAGACGCCTCTGCCTTCCTCGATTGCCTTTTCAATCGTTGCAAAATTATCATCCGTCAATATCATGTCCGCCGCCTGTTTAGCCACATCCACGCCGGTTCCCATGGCTACACCGATATCTGCTGCTTTCAGAGAAGGAGCATCGTTCACACCATCCCCTGTCATGGCCACAATCTCCCCATTCTGCTGCAGCCCCTTCACGATCCGTACCTTCTGGGCCGGAGTCACTCTGGCATAAACCCTGATATTCCTGATCCTCCTGGCAAAAGAAGCATCATCCAGATGATTCAGTTCTTCCCCTGTAATACACTGACTGCGATGCCCTGCAATCCCCAGCTGTCTGGCAATGGCATAGGCGGTATCCACATGATCCCCGGTGATCATTACTGTAGATACACCTGCACGGCGGAAAATCTCCACCGCTTCCTCCGCCTCCGGTCTGGCAGGATCACGCATCCCCACGATTCCCAGGAATGTCATACCTTCTTCCCCACACCCGGGAGTGTTTCCGCTCTGTGCTGCCGCCAGTGTCCGAAGCGCCAGGGAATTCATGAGTTCTACAACCTCACTGATCCTTTTTCTCTGTCCGGCTGTCATTGGCACACTTCTTCCGTCCTGTAAAATATGAGTGCAGTGCTGTACGATCACATCCGGTGCCCCCTTCGTATAGGCAATGCTTCCCTTATGCCCTCCGTTTTTCGGGATTCTGTGATAGGTCGTCATCATCTTCCGGTCCGAATCGAAAGGCTTTTCATCATAGCGGGGGTACTGCTTCTCCAGACGTTCTCTATGCATCCCCATCTTCTCTCCGAAGTCTAAGAGCGCCAGTTCCGTTGGATCTCCGATCCGTTGCTCTCCCTGCAGGGAAGCATCGTTGCACAACAGCATTCCCCGGAGCATCTCCTGTACGCATCGGGATTCTCCCCTGCCATTGCTGCCGGCAGCATCCTCCAGCACATCATACCACCAGCATTTTTCCACCGTGAGCCGGTTCTGGGTCAGTGTGCCGGTCTTATCCGAGCAGACCACGCTGACCGCTCCCAGAGTCTCAACGGAAGGCAGTCTGCGGATGATCGTATGTACTTTGACCATTCTGGTCACTGACAATGCCAGACAGATCGTCACCACTGCCGGCAGACCTTCCGGCACCGCAGCCACCGCCAGGGAAATCGCCACCAGCAGCATTTCCGGAATATTTCTGTGTTGAAATACCGCCAGCAGAAACAATGCCGCACATACTCCCAGCGATAAAATACTCAGAAGCTTTCCCATATCCCCCAGACGTTTCTGTAACGGTGTCATTTCCTCTTCCGCATCTGTGATCATGGAGGCGATCCTGCCGATCTCCGTGGCCATGCCCGTAGCTGTCACGATTCCTTCTCCGCGGCCATGGGTCACCACAGTAGACATATATACCATATTGACTCGTTCAGCCAATGGAATCTCGTGTCTGCAGTCTGCCAGAAACAGCGCATCTTTTTCCACAGGTACCGATTCTCCGGTCAGGGCGGATTCCTCTACCTGCAGATTGGAGCTTCTGGTCAGCCGTATATCCGCAGGTACCTGTGCCCCTGCCTCCAGGTCTACCAGATCGCCCGTCACCAGTTCCGCCGCCGGAATCTCCTGACGGATACCTTCCCTGATCACAATGGTCTGTGGACTGGTCAGCTTTTTCAACGCTTCCAGTGCCTTTCGGGCTTTTCCCTCCTGCAGCATGCCCACCAGGGCATTGACCACTACCACAGTGCCGATGATCACGGCATCACTGAGCTCCCCCAGAAAGACGGATACCACAGCTGCGATCAATAATATGTAGATCAGCGGGTCCTTTAACTGCTCCAGAAAAAGCTGTATTTTCGTCTTTTTTCTGGCAGCTTTCATTTCATTTCTGCCATTTTGCTGTAAACGACGAAAGGCCTCACCATCGGTAAGGCCCTTCACTGCGTCACTTTTCAGTTCATTTACGGTTTCCTGTATATTCTGTTTTTCGAACACGGCTGCCTCCAATGCTTGTTTCTATTAAGCATTGTATGTCATATCTTCAGAATTCATTACACCGAATCATCGTACATTTTAATCTCTTAACTGGAATGCTGCGGTCAGCTCGTTCATGTTGGTGGCCTGCGCAGACAATTCCTCACTGGTGGCAGAAGTTTCTTCTGCGGTCGCAGAGTTGTTCTGCACCACTGTGGATATCTGTTCAATGCCCTGTTCAATCTGCATCATGGCATCTGCCTGTGCCTTGGATTCTTCCATGGCTTTCTTGGACTCGTTGGCCAGATCCTCAATGCCTTCCACGACCTTCTGCAATGCTTCGGCTGTCTTGTCCGTGATCTGGTTGCCATGCTCAATCTCCTGCCGGGAAGTCTCAATCAATTCTCTGGTATGTACCGCAGACTGTGCACTGTCATCTGCCAGCTTACGGATCTGATCCGCAACCACTGCAAAGCCTCTTCCGGCCTCTCCTGCTCTGGCTGCCTCAATGGCTGCATTCAGGGACAACAGATTCGTCTGGGATGCGATGTCCTCAATCTCACCGATAATATCGCTGATCTGCCTGGAAGTATCGTTGATCCGCTGCATGGCATCCGTCAGACCCTTCATTTCCTCTCCGCTGTCCTTCGCCTGCTGCTGGTAATCCATAGCCTTCTGGTAAGAACCTCCCAGTGCCTTGGCATTCTTCTCCACGATCTCGGTTACATTCGTGATGGTAGCCTGCAGTTCCTCTACGGAACCGGCCTGGTCGGTAGCACCCTCCGCAAGTCCCTGGGCAGCATCTGCCATCTGGTTTGCCCCCAGAGATACCTGTCCCACTGCCGTCTTGATCTCATTAAGTGTCTCACTGAGCTTATGGTTCAGCTTACGGATAGATTCCAACAGTCCCTGAAAGTCTCCCACATAGGCTTCTGCGCAACCTGTAGTCAGTGCAAAATTGCCCTGTGACATCTCTCCCAACAGATAATCCGCATCGCCAATCACTTTCTGCAGGTTACCGGATAATGCGGCGGTAGCCTCTGCCAGGATCTGTGTCTCATCCTGTGTCCGGATCACTGGTGCCGGAGTATGCAGATCGCCCTCAGCCAACAGACGTAATCTCTCGGTACACTTTGCCACCGGTTCACCGATCGCCTGACCGATCTTTTTTGCCCTGCGCACACTGAAACATAAAGCTGCAGCACCTATTGCTACACCAATGACAATACATACAACGGTAGAACCAAGGAAATCTGTCAGTGGTGCATTTACTGCCACGCTCCATCCATTGGTTCCTTCTATTGGTGCATAAGCCTGTATTGTGAGGGTTCCGCCTTTCATATAAGTGCCATATCCGGTTGCTCCGGTCATCATCTTCTGCTCTACCTTTGCAATTCCCCGCAAAGATCTGTCCGTCTGAGACAGTTCAATGTTGCTCTTCTGCTCCTGGGCAATCGCAGAATCACAGTGAGCAATGGTGATACCCGTTTCTCCCAACAGATAGCACTCGGAATTCTTACTGACAGAGACTGCCGCAGCAATATCATTTAAGAACTCCGGATCCGGCACAACGAATACCACGCCGACAATATCACCATTCTTATCTCCGTCTGCATATACAGGTGCGGAAATGATAACGCTGAGCTTACCGTCTGTCTTTGCAATCACGGGATCCGATACCACGACCTCTCCCTGCATGGATCTCTTAAAATAATCACGGTCACTATAATCGGTTCCGTCATAAGCACAGATACCGTTGGAGCCGATCAGCTTGCCTCTGACCATTCCATAAGCTTCCACACGCTGGTTGATATACTGTTGCTTCTGCTCCTGGGTAAATACCGGAGAAGACAGCTGATAGCTGCATCCGAGTTCGGATACGATCGTTGTTGTCACCCGTAGTTCCTCTTTGATACGGTCTGCAGAGATCTCTGCCACCACCAGCATATCGCCTTCCAGTGTTCTCATGGTACTGGACAGATTCAGGATCACGGTAAGGATGACCAACGGAATAATCGAGAACACTACCAACCTGCTGATTGCCTTCTGCAGACGTTCCCGGATCGTCGTCATGCCGGGTGTCTGCCCCTTTGTGCCCTTCTGTGATGCTTTTGTACTCATATGTCCTCATTTCTGCGCTGCATTTTTATTATATGCTTTATTTTCCTGTACTCTGTGAAGTGACCACTTGTCCGGCAGCGCCCGGATATTCCATTCATCTCCCTCATTTGGAACAGTGATCTTCTGCAGAGATACTCAATTTTATATGTCGATTTTATTTTACCATGATTCAGGAAAATTTTCTATCTTTTGAAGCCCAATCATAACCACCGGCTGAGCCGGTGGTTTGTTCTGCCCCTATAAGGGGCTGTT
>OLOK01001588.1_pt1 | contig 18598 bp, 18 predicted proteins | sample 1672591 | NCBI WGS metagenome assembly OLOK01 (sample SAMEA3136703, study PRJEB25190) | human gut metagenome | biome: human gut; feature: human-associated habitat; material: faeces | place: Austria | collected 2013 | reverse complement strand
CCCCGCTGCGCCAGCGCCAGATTCTCCTCGATGGTCATGTGGGGAGCGGTCCCCCGCATGGGGTCCTGAAACAGCCGCCCAATGACCCGGCTGCGCTGGTGCTCCGGCTGGAAGGTCAGATCCGTACCGTCCAGCAGGATACGCCCCTCGTCGGTGTAAAAGCTCCCGGCAATGGCCCCAAACAGGGTGGACTTCCCGGCGCCGTTGGAGCCTACGATGGTGGCGAACTCCCCGTCCTCCAGATGCAGGGAGAGCTGCCGCAGAGCCTGCCGGGCATTGGGCGTGCCGGGGTGGAAGGTCTTGGAAATGGCAGTGATATCCAGCATATCAGGCGGCCTCCTTTCGGCTGTGCTTCTGCTTCTGAAAAGCGGCCCAGCGCCGCAGACCGGGGGCGGCAATGGCCAGCGCCACAATGACGGCGGTGAGCAGCTTCAGGCACTCCACCGGCACCACCTTGGTGTAAAACACCACGGCGTAGATAAAGCGGTAGACCACGGAACCCACCAGCGCCGCCAGAATTCCCTTATACACCGTGCGGCGGCCCAAGACGGTCTCGCCGATGATGAGACACGCAAGCCCGATGACCACGATGCCGGTGCCGGAGTTGATGTCCACGGTTTTCTGATACTGTCCCACCATGGCGCCGGACAGAGCCGTCAGCGCATTGGACAGGCACAGCCCCACGGTGACGGTAAAGGTGGGGTCCAGCGACGAGGCCCGGACCATATCGGGATTGTCGCCGGTGGCTCGGATGGAAAGTCCCAGCCGGGTCCCCAGAAACAGCGCCAGCAGCCCGGCGCACAGGAGCGTCACTGCTGCGGCCAGCACCAGCTCATACCAGTCACCGCCCAACCCGATGGAGCGCAGCAGGGTAAAAACGGTGTCGCTGCCCAGCAGGCTCTCGTTGGAGCGCCAGCCCATGGCCATGAGGTTGATGGTGTAAAGCCCCGTATTGGTGACGATGCCCGCCAGAATGGAAGGCACCGACAGCCGGGTCTGGAGGAAGGCGGTGATGAACCCGGCGCACGCCCCCGCCAGCATGGCCGCCGGAACGGCCAGCAGGGGATGCCCGGCGGCGGTAAGGGTCACGGACACGGCGGCCCCCAGCACGAAGCAGCCGTCGGTGGTGAGATCGGCAATGTCCAGCACCCGGAAGCTCAGGAACAGCGCCAGTGCCACCGGCGCATAGAGAAAGCCCAGCTCCAGTGCGGTTTGTACGACAAGCAGCATGATTCGGCTCCTTTCGGAAAGTCAGTCGGAAAGCATCAGTCCTTGGTGGTGGTGACCTCCACCAGCTGGGCCATCTGGGCAAACACGGAGTAGTCGGCCTTCAGCACGGCGGCGGTGTCGGTGTTGACGGTGATGATGCCGCCGTCCATCACGTGGTATTCGGGAACCGCGCCGCCCAGCAGGATGTCCATGGCCATGTCGGCGGTGTAGGTGCCGAGCTCGGTGTAGTTGACGCCGCAGGTGGCGAAGGCTCCGGCGGCTACGAAGGAATCCGCGCCGGTGTAGTGGGGGATGCCGGCCTCGTTCAGGGTCTCGGCGACGGTGACTTCGGCGGCCATGACCACGTTATCGGTGGGGGTGAAGACCGCGTCCACACGGCCGACCATGGAAGCGGCGGCTTCTACGATCTCGCCGCTGGTGTTGCCGGTCTTTTCCACAAAGTCGATCTGCTTTTCCTGAAGATACGCTTTGGCTTCGGCGATGGGGGTGGTGGAGTTGGCTTCGGAGTTGGAGTACAGCAGGCCGACGGTCTTGATGTCGGGATTGGCGGTCAGCATCATGTCCAGAATGAAGGCGGTGTTCAGGGCATCGGAGGTGCCGGTGACGTTACTAAGGCCGGTGAGACCGGCGGCTTCGGGGTCGGAAATGGCGGCGTAAACAATGGGGATGTCGGTGCCGTCGGCGGCGGTGACCATGCACTGGGCGGCGAGAGTTGCGATGGGGATGATGAGGTCAACGCCGTCGCCGACCACCTGCGCGCCGATCTGGTTCAGGACGGTTGCGTCATTCTGGCCGTTGAACTCCTGAATGTTGACCTTGACGCCCTTTTCCTCGGCCAGCGTCTGAAGCTGGGCGACGATGGCGGTGCGGATCTCGTCCAGAGAAGCATGATCCAGCTGCTGGACGATGGCGACGTTGAATTCCTGGGCTGCTGGGGTGGTATCGGCGGCGGTTTCAGCAGTTGCCGCGGAAGTGGGGGCGGCGGTGGGAGCGACGGTTTCGGCAGTGCCGGAAGCCTTGCATCCGGCGAACATGGTAAGCATCATCATAACGGACAGAACCAGAGAAATAACCTTTTTCATAATAAAATACTCCTTTTTGATAGTAAAATAATTGTTGGATGGGTTTGCGGGTTCCTGCTGGGGTCGCCATCGTCTGCCGGGAGCGTACATAGGTATTTCTCCTTTCTGAAAGTAATAAAAAAGTCCCTGTTCCCCTAAGGGAACAAGGACAGAAAAAACAATTTCTGCGGTACCACCTTGTTTGCCGGAAATCCGACCGCTCTGCACGACGCCAACACGCCGTCTGCCCGTTAACGCTGGCAATGCGTCAGAAGATACTCTGGTTACCCATTTCCCTCTGCCCTCGGCGGCCCATTTGCTGCCCCGCTTTTCGCTCTGCTCTCAGCTATGCAGAACTCTCTGTGGATGCGCCTTGCAGCTTTACTTCCGCTTCGTTGGTTTCAATCTATGTTATGCCATTTATACATCATTTGTGTACGTTTGTCAAGAACTTTTTTTCGTGTGGCGCGGACTTTTTCCTCAATACTCCCGCACCACGGCCTTGACGATGCCGATGATCTCCGCGTTGGTGCCGTCGATGGGGCTGTAATTGTCATTTTCCGGCATGAGCCAGATCTGGCCGTTCCGGCGGCGCAGACGCTTGACCGTGGCCTCGTCCTCTATCCGGGCGACCACGATCTGCCCGTCGTCGGCGGAGGGCTGGGGGCGGACTACCACCTTGTCCCCGCTGAGGATACCGGCGTTGATCATGCTGTCGCCCCGAACCCGCAGGGCGAAGCACCCCGGGTCATTCCAGGGCATGGTGCCCTCCTGATTTTCCACCGCCAGAATGGGCACGCCTGCGGTGACGACGCCCACGATGGGGATTTGTCCCGGGCGCGCACCGGTGACCAGCGCCCGTTTGCGCCCCTTAGCGCCGGGGGACTGGAGCAGCCCCTTCTCCTGCAATGCCTGCAAATGATAGCTGACGGAAGCGGTAGAGCGCAGACCCACTGCCGCGCCGATCTCCCGGACGGAGGGGGAATAGCCATTCTCCTGAATAAATTGATTGACATAATCCATAATCAACTGTGCTTTGTCGCTGGTTCTGGGCATAAGCATTTCCTCCATGGGTCGTCTAAACGTCTTTTTTATTTATTGTAGCACATATGAGCGAAAAAAGAAAGCCCTTTTGAAAAACTTTTTTGACACTTTTTCTTTTCGGGGCGCTATACTGGGAACAGAGCCATGTGATTTTTTGGGGGGCGGTGTTATGAACCGGGATGTGGAGCAGCAGGTATGGCAGCGGGTGCTGGGGCAGTCGGAGCCTCCCCGGAGGAGTCTGCGGCCGATGGAACTGGAGGCAATGGAAGCGGCGGCGGTTTATCGGAAGCTGGCCGGACAGTTTTCCGGCAGAGGCCGGGAGCAGCTTCGGCATCTGCACGATATGCAGATGGAGATTCTCGCCTGTCTGCGGGGGATCGGGCGGCTGTCCGGCAGTGGGGGCGGAAAAGCAGCGCAGATCGCCGTTCCGGAGGAGCCGGCAGCGAAGGCGCTGGAAAAGCGGTATCACTGCGCCCGGCGTGCGGTGACGGAGTATACGGTGCGGACGGTGGACGGGGATTTCGGCATCGTGTTTCAGCACCTTGCGGATTTGAGCCGGGAGGAGTGCGTTCTGCTGGCCCGTCTGCTGGGGGAACAGGCGCAGAACATTTCACGATCATAGGGAAGAAGACCGAACCGGGACATGACCCACCGCAAGGCAGTCATGTCCCGGTTTTTTTCAATCCTGAATGTTCCCGATCTTTGTCAGGTTGCCGATATGCACGCCCGGCGTGACCGTAAATTCAGGGGCATTGCCCGTTTCATTTGTCCGGAAAGGAGAATATGTTCGGCACAGCGCCGGTTCCGAAGGTTTTCAGCGCCATCCGGTACATTGCCTTGGCGTGAATCCTGTCGTGCCAGATGAATCTGCGCAACACCTTTCGCAGCGACCATTCCTCGTCGTAGCTTCCGAGAAAAACCTGATTCTCCAGAAAATCCCGCTGCCGCTCCAGCAGGGCAAACCCGCGTTCTCTGCATTCCGCAATGGTTCCGTTATTGTCCGCCTGAACGCCGATCTCGCCAAAGTAGTAGGTATTCACATTCTTTGTATGTTTATACATTTCCCGCGCCGTGCGGGGAATCTCGCCGTAGAAGGTGGCTCTGGGCGGCAGGGCGCTTTTGTCTTTATCCGGTATTGACCTGTACAGCGCCAGAAAGTCCCGCGCGGATTTCATGGCAAGGGATTTCAGCGCTTCGTATTCCGCCGCAGTCAGCGGCGCTTTCTCGTCGTTAAAAAGCACATCCGAGTCCGCGTCGGAGACGGTAAGCGCCGACGCCTTTTCCTGAACGATCTCCGGCTCCAGAGCGTCCGGGGGAGCGTCGCCCTTCCACGCCAGGTAGGACAGGATTTCGGACGGCATTTTTCGAACAGCTTCATCTTTCGATTTCCCTCTTGTAAACGCGCCGACAAAATTGGCAGAATACAGGATGCTGTCGTCGCCATTGTGTTCCCACACGCATTGTATTTTCATAGAAACTCCCCTTTTGCTTAGACCGTAAGCTCGATCAGATTGCCCTCGACCGCGGCGATGCAGCTTTCGTAATAGCCGTCTCCTGTTATGCGGGGGCCGCTGATGACTTCATAGCCGTCCGCTTTCAGCCTTGCGGTCAGTGCATCCACCGCTTCCCTGCTGCCTGTGCTGAACGCAATGTGCGCGTATCCGGTGCGGGCGGGTTCTTTGGGGGAATCTGCCAGTTCCGGCTTATTCATGATCTCAAGCCGTGCGCTGCCGTCAAAGGACAGAAAATACGACCGGAAACCCGTCCTCGGATTGTGATAGCCGTCGTTTGATTCTGCGCCCAGATAGTTCACAAAGAAGCTGCGCGCCTTTTCCAGATCGTTCACATACAGCGCGGCATGTTCGATTTTCATAGCGTTCCCTCCATCATTTCCGGGTCATTCCAATATAACATACACGGGAGGGCTTTGCAAGAACGCACAAAACTTCACCGCCGTGAAACGAACGTTTCACGGCGGTGAATTCTTATACTTCCTTATACATGGCGGCGGCATCGTCCTTGCGGACGGTTTCCGCTACCTGAAGAACCTCCACGGTCACCGTCCGGGCGCCCATGGAAATCTCGATTTTGTCCCCGACCTTTACGTCGTAACCGGCCTTGACCACGCGGCCGTTGACGCTGATGCGGCCGTTGTCGCAGGCTTCGTTGGCGACCGTCCGGCGCTTGATCAGGCGAGAGACTTTGAGATACTTGTCAAGCCGCATCGCTTACTTCGCCACGATGTCCTTCAGAGCCTTGCTTGCCTTGAAGGCGGGAACGCGGGTAGCGGGGATCTCGATGGCTTCCTTGGTGTGGGGGTTGCGGCCAACGCGGGCTTCCCGCTCCTTGGTCTCGAAGGTGCCGAAGCCGGAGACCTGCACCTTGTCGCCCTTTACCAGAGCCGCGGTAACGGCGTCAATGGCGGCGTTGATGACCCGCTCGGTGTCCTTCTTGGTCAGGCCGGCGCCCTCGGCGGCGGCAGCAATCAGTTCAGTTTTGTTCATGTTTATATCCTCTTTTCTGAAAGTGAAAATATTTTGAAAGCGTTGTTTAGATTAACATAATTCTACCCAAATTGCAAGAGATTTTTCAAAAAAACTCACAGCTTCAGGATTTTTGCGATTTTTTCGCCTTTTGGCAGCAGCAGGCAGTCCTCATGGGTGATGACTTTGAACTTTACGGCGGTAAAGAAATAGCTGACGACGCCCACCAGAACCGGCACGGCGCACAGAATCAGGCGGCCTGTGCCGATCTCCCGCACGCCGATGGTTTTCAGCGCCCACAGCGCGCCCCATGCGAGAACGCCCATCACCGCCGCGGCGAAGAAGGAACGCAGAAGGTTGGGCAGAACGGCGGGCGGCTTCGGCAGCAGGCGGCGCATGGACAGGATGTTCAGGATACTGATGACCACATAGCCCATCAGCAGGCCGATAGGCGTACCCAGAATGTTGATAAGCGGCATTCCCGCCAGCACGTACACCGCCACCAGATTCACAACGCCGCCGATCAGCATGTTGATGACCGGCCGGCCGGCGTGGCCGTGGGCCTGCATGATGGCCGTGGAGACCAGAACCAAAGCGTTAAAGATGATGGTAAAGCCCAGAACCGTCATCAGCCGGGTAGCCATTGCCAGATTTCCGCCGGAATATCCCCCCAGCAGAGCGGTAATCGGCTCGGCCAGCAGGGCAAGGCCGAAGGCACAGGGCATGGCGATCAGCCCGGTGATCCGCACGGCGGATTCCTCCGTGGCCTTGGCTTCATCATCGCCGCAGAGGGTCAGGTGGGAAGTGATGGCGGGAATGATGCTGATGGTAATGGGGGTGATGAAGGCGCAGGGCATGTTGAAAATGGTCAGGCACATGCCGTAAACGCCCCGCATGGTGTCGGCAGAGGACTGGGTGTAGCCCAGATTCAGCAGCTGCCCCATGTAAATTTTGGTTTCCAGCATGGTCATCAGCTGCAAGGCGGCGGAGCCGAAGGTGATGGGAATGGCAATGGCCAGCAGCCCCCGGGCGGTCTCCCGGTAGGAACGAGGCTCTTCCTCCGTCCGGGGCAGAAGGGCGTAGCTCTTCCGGAAGCGGCCGAACAGATAAATTGCCGAAACAAGGCAGCTTGCCGTGACGCCCAGAATCGCGCCGCCCGCAGCCAGAGGGATTTCGTTGGTCATTTTCAGGATCGCCAGCGCCGCGCCCATACCCACGATCAGCTTCACCACGGCCTCCAGCACCTGAGAAACGGAGGTGGGCAGCATGTTCCCCTGCCCCTGAAAGAAGCCACGGTAGGTGCTCATGACGCAGATAAGCAACACGCAGGGGCCGAGGCACCCAATGGCCGCCCATGCGTCGGGCTGGTTCTGGAAGGCGGCCAGCTGGCGGCAGAACACCGTCATCAGCAGACTGCCCGCGATGCCCAGCGCCAGAAAAATGCCTTGTGCGGTATGGTAAATCCGGCGCACCTGATTGTAATGGTCAAGGGAACTGGCCTGAGAGATCATCCGGCTCATGGCGACGGGCAGTCCGGCGGTGGAGATCATCAGCAGTACGTTATAGATGTCGTAGGCCGTGTTGAAGTAGCCGAAGCCCTGCTCGCCGATGATGGCGTTGAGGGGAATTTTGTACAGAGCGCCGATGACCTTGACAATGGCCGTTGCCATTGCGAGCAGCGCGGTGCCCTGAAGAAAATTCTGCTTTTTTTGCATATCAGACATGGTTTCATCCTTTCTGCGGGGGAATGCGGGGTCACTTCGTTTCTTCAAACAGCCGGGGGATGGCGTATTCGGTCAGCTCCTCCACGACCTTCTTCATGTCGATGGTGGGGAAGCAGCCGTTTTCGTAGAGGATTTTGCCCCGCACCATGGTCATGGCCACGTCGCCGCCTTTGGCAGACCAGACGAGACCGTTCAGAACATTGTGGCAGGGGATCAGATGGGGGGCGGAAAAGTCGATGAGCGCGATATCCGCATCCATGCCAACCTGAAGCATTCCGCATTCCTTGGCGCGTCTCTGCGCCTGCGCACCGGAGACAGTCGCCATCATCAGGGCGGCGGGAGACGGGAGAGCGGCGGGATTGCCGCTTTCCTTCCGGGCGGACATGGCGGCAAAGCGCATGACCTCGAACATGTCCAAGTTGCCGCACTCGATGGCGCCGCCGGTGCCGAGGGCTACGTTCATCCCCGCCTTGACGGATTCCAGAATAGGGGTGGAGGACTGGCCGTTTTTGTAGGCGGACACGGGGGTCGCTACGGCGCAGACGCCCTTCTTCCCCAGCAGTTTACGCTCGTCCTCCGTTAAATATGTACAGCCTGCAGCAGTGGTGGGGCGGCTGAATACATTGTGGCAGTTTAACAGCTCGCCTGGGTTCATGCCGGTGCGCTCCAGACAGGAGTCCACTTCGCTCTGGGTCTCCGCAAGATGCAGCTGCATTCCCAGATTCTGCTCTGCGGCGTAGCCCACCAGACCTTCCCAGAGCCTGTAGTTGCTGATGTACTCGCCGTAGATTCCGGCGTCGATCTTGATGCGGCCGCCGTCGAAGCCGTTCCACTTCTCCGTGACCTTCACCAGCTCCCGGCACTGCTCGTCGGTCTCGAAGTCGAAGTCCTCGTTTTCGTCGATGAAGCGGTAGCTGGACAGCGCCAGATTGGCCTTGATGCCGGACTCCGCCACGGCCTCGGCGGTGGCGTTGGGGTAGTAATACAGGTCGGAAACCGAGGTGACGCCGAAGCGCAGGCACTCGGCAATGGCGAGAGATGCCGCCGCTTTGGCGCTGCGGGAGTCCATTTTCGCTTCCTTTTGCAGCAGCGCCTGAAGGGCTTCGGTGTTGCCCAGATCGTCGGTGAAGCACCGCAGACTGGCGGTCGCCAGATGGGTGTGGCAGTTGATAAGGCCGGGAATGGCCACCATGCCGGTGCCGTCCACAATGGCCTTGGGCGCTTCGGCAGGGGGCTTTCGCTCAATGGAGACGATCTTCCCGTCCTCGATGCCGATATAAGCGCCGAAGATGACCTCCATCCGGGGGTTCATGGTCACGGCTGTAACATTGGAAATGAGGGTGTCCAAATTGGCACACTTCCTTTCGTGTAGCGTGGGCGTTATTTTGCCCCATCCGCCATGAGACGGAACAGCTCCTGCTTCTGCTCCAGCACGCCCGGGAGCATTTCGATGTACTGTTCGGGGAATTTTGGGTTATGGAACCGGCGGAGGGTGCCGTCGGGGAGGTTTACCTTGTTCATGCCTCCGCCCCCCAAAGAGAGGATGGTATGCACTTCCTCCATCATGTAGATGTTGTACAGGCAGTCCAGATTGTCCCGGCTCCAGCCCACGTTCTCGAAGCTGCCGGACATGTATTTCTGGCGGTAGAGGTAATAGGGCTTGTAGCCCAGCGCCCGGAGGGTCTGCTCCCCGTAGGCGACCATTTCGGCGACGTCCCCGGCGGAGGGGAGATTTTCCCGCTTTTCAAACAGGTCGGCGCCCTTTTTCAGGGCGAGGGTGTGGACGGTGATGTTGGAGGGGTTCAGCGCCGCCACGGCGTCCAGACTGCGGCGGAAGCCCGCCGTGGTGTCTGCGGGAAGGCCCGCGATCAAATCCATATTGATGGCACTGAAACCCGCATCCGCCGCTTCGCCGTAGGCGCGAAGCACGTCCGCCGCCTTGTGGGGCCGCCCGCAGGCGCGTAAGACGGCGTCCTCCATGGTCTGGGGGTTGATGCTCATGCGGTCAGCGCCGCCGGAACGGATAACTTGAAGCTTCTCCAAATCCAGCGTATCCGGGCGGCCGCCCTCTACGGTGAATTCCACGCACCGGGACAGATCGAAATTGTCCCGGATGACGCGCAGCAGGCGCTCCATCTGAGGGGCGGAGAGGGTCGTGGGGGTGCCGCCGCCGATGTAGAGGGTGCGAATAGTTCTCCCGGACTGCGCCAGAAGTCTGCCCGTGACCGCAATTTCCTGTTCCAGCGCCCGCAGATAGGGTTCCAGCAGTTCCGTTTTCCTGCCGATGGTGCGGCTGACGAAGCTGCAATAGGTGCAGCGGGTGGGGCAGAAGGGGATGCCGACGTACAGCGACAGATCGCTGGGCTGCAGCATATTCACCGCCCGGACTGTGGAGACCGAGCAGTCGATGGCCAGCCTGCGGCGGTCATCGGTGACGTAATACACATCCCGCAGCAGCTCGTCTGCGGACTTGGGTGTGCCGCCCTCCAGCAGATGCTTGGTAGTGATTTTCGTGGGTCGGACGCCGGCCAGCGCGCCCCATGGGGGCGTAACGGGCAGCAGCTGTTTCGCGGCCAGATAATAGCTCTGCTGCAATGCCCGGCGGCGCAGACGGACGGTTTCGTCCGCCGCCTTGATCCGCCGGGTGGCTGTGGCGGTCACGCCGTTTACAGTGATTTTCGTGACGGCGGTAAGCCAGACCTTTCCCCGGTGGAGGGACGAAACCGCCTCCCCTTCCGTGTTGTCGGGAAACAGGGACAGCTGTAACTGCTCCACGGCATAGCGGTCGTCATGACCGTGTAGTGTCAGTTTCATAAGAACCTCGATTATCGTAGATAGGGGTTATACCGCTTTTCCTCCGCCAGCGTCGTATCCATGCCGTGGCCGGGGTAGACCCGGTAGTCGGTGGAAAGCCCCGCCAGACGGCGCAGAGAAGCCCCCATGGCCGCGTCGCTGCCGCCGGGAAAATCGGTACGGCCGCAGGAACCGGCAAACAGGGTATCCCCGGAGAACATGGCGTCGCCAATCAGCAGGCACACGGAGCCGGGGGTATGGCCGGGGGTGCGGATAACGGAAATCGTCAGCCCCGCGAGGTGCAGGGTATCCCCCTCGTCGTAGGTTTTGGTATAGTAGAGCGGCCCCGCCGTCATCTGGGGCGGCATGGTCAGCTCGTCGGCGCAGAGATAGACGTCGCAGCCGGTCTCGGCGGCGATCTCCTTTACGCCGCCCACATGGTCAAAATGTCCGTGGGTCAGCAGGATCGCTTCCACGGTCAGCCCCAGAGCCTTCACCTCGCTCAGCACCTTCTCCGGGGTGTAGCCGGGGTCGATGACACAGCAGGTCTTCGACGCACTGTCGTGGACGATGTAGCAGTTGGTTCCGTAAGCCCCAAGGGTCAGCGTGTGAATGTTCAGCATACGATCACCTATTTTCTTCTGGGGGTGTCCATCAGCTGCTCCGTGTCCAGAATCAGGGTCACGGGGCCGTCGTTGACGGATTCCACCTTCATGTCCGCGCCGAAGCGGCCGTGCTGAGGGGGATACCCCAGACTGGCGCAGTCGGCGAGGAACTGCTCATACAGCCGCTCTCCCAGTTCCGGGTTCGCGGCGTCGGTAAAGCTGGGGCGGCGGCCCTTGCGGCAGTTGCCGTAGAGAGTGAACTGGCTCACCACCAGCACCTCGCCGTTCACCGCGTCCAGTCCCAGATTCATTTTGTCGTTTTCGTCGGTAAAAATCCGGAGTCCCAGCGCTTTTTCCGCCAGATACCGGCATTCCTTTTCGGTATCGTCGGGGCCGACACCGAGAAGGATGAGGAAGCCTTTTCCGATTTTTCCCACCACCTCGCCGTCAATGGCGACGGAGGCGGAATTGACTCTTGTCAGTACAGCGCGCATAGCGTCTCTCTCCTTAATTCTGTCCTCTGCGGGAGCCGACCACGTCCCGGATGTTCAGCAGCTTCGTCCGCACGGATTCCAGCTCCGCCACGTCCTTGACTTCAAACCGGATGGTGATGGCGCTGCGGCCGCCGGGCAGGTCTTTGCCGCTCATTTCCTTGACCCGGACACGGGCGGTGGACAGCACCATGGCCACGTCCAGAATCAGCCCGTCACGGGTGATGCAGTCCAGCTCCAGCGTGGTCTCAAAGGGCTGCTCTTCCTGCGTCGCCCAGCGGACGCGCACCCAGCGGGCGGCCTGACGGGGGTCTTCCCGGTTCTGGGCGTTGGGGCAGTCCGCCCGGTGGATGCTGACGCCGAAGCCCTTGGTGATGAAGCCCACAATGGGGTCGCCGGGGACGGGGGTGCAGCATTTGGCGAACTTGATCATGCAGGAATCAATGTCCTCCACAATGACGCCGTTGACCGCGTGGCGGTTCTGGATGACCGCTTCGGAATCGGGACGGAAGCGCAGGGGGCTTTGGGGCAGCTTTTCCGCGGTCTGCTGCTTCAGCGCCTTGTTGATATCGTCCCGGATGCGGCCGACGGCCTTGGCGGCGGTCAGTCCGCCGTAGCCGATGGCGGCGAACATATCGTCCCAGGTGTCGAAGGACAGCTTTTTTAGGAGCTGAGCTTCCAGCTCCGGGTCGGTGGCAGCGGTGAGGGGCAGCCCCACCCGCTTCATTTCCGACTCGAAGGACGCCTTGCCGTGGACGATGTTTTCCTCCCGCTTCTCCTTCTTGAACCACTGCTTGATCTTGGTTCTGGCCTGATTGCTCTTGCAGATGGTCAGCCAGTCCCGGCTGGGGCCTTTGGCGGATTTGGAGGTCAGCACCTCCACAATATCGCCGTTTTTCAGAGTGGTGTCGATGTTGGCGATGCGGTTATTCACCTTCGCGCCGATCATGGAATTTCCCACGCCGGAATGGATGGCATAGGCAAAATCGATGGGCGTGGAGCCGGCGGGCAGGGAAACGATCCGTCCCTTGGGGGTGTAGACGAACACCTCGTCGTCGAACATGTCGATCTTCATGGACTGGACGAATTCTTCCGCATCGGAATCCTGCTGGCTTTCCAGCAGACGGCGCACCCACTCGAAGTCCTTCTCCGTACCCGTGCCGGTACCCTGCTTGTATTTCCAGTGGGCGGCGATGCCGTATTCGGCGGTCTCGTGCATCTGCCATGTGCGGATCTGCACCTCGAAGGGAATGCCCTGAGAGCCGATGACGGTGGTGTGCAGGGACTGGTACATGTTGGGCTTGGGGGTGGAGATATAGTCCTTGAACCGTCCCGGCACCAGACTGAACAGGTCGTGGACGTGTCCCAGCACGTTATAGCAGTCGGGGATGGTGTCCACAATGACCCGGAAAGCGTAAATGTCGTACAGCTCGTCAATGGTCTTGCCCTGGGCGAGCATTTTCCGGTAGATGGAATAGACGTGCTTGATCCGCCCGTAGGTGGTGTTGTGGATACCCACGGAGGTCAGGCGCTGGGTGATCTTGTCCTGGATGGTGCGCATAAAGGCCTCGTCCTTCTCCTTGTGGGCCTGAAGGTAGGACATGATCTCGTTATACTCCATGGGGGCGAGGTACCGCAGAGCGGTATCCTCCAGCTCCCACTTGATCTTCTGCATACCAAGGCGGTGGGCAAGGGGCGCGTAAACGTCCATTGTCTCCCGGCACTTCTGAATCTGCTTTTCCGGCGTCTGGTACTGCATGGTGCGCATGTTGTGGAGCCGGTCGGCAATTTTGATCAGCACCACCCGGATGTCCTTGCTCATGGCCATGAACATCTTGCGCAGATTCTCCATCTGCGCCTGCTCGGAGGAGGAGAAGTTTGCCCGGGTCAGCTTTGTGACGCCCTCCACCAGCTCCGCCACGGTGGGGCCGAAGATTTTTTCAATGTCCTCATGGGAGGCGTCGGTGTCCTCGATGCAGTCGTGGAGCAGGGCGCCCAGAATGGCGTCGCAGTCCAGCCCCATCTCCGCCACGATCTGGGCGACCGCCAGGGGGTGGATGATGTAGGGAGAACCGTCCTTCCGCTTTTGCACCTTGTGCTTCTGGTTGGCGTAATCCACGGCACGGTCGATGAGCGCCATGTCCGCGCCAGGCAGGTGCTTTTTGATTGCGTCGCACATAGACGCGTAATGTTCTTCAAAGGATTCCATTTCAAATTCAGCTCTCTTTCGCGTGCAGCAGCCGCTGCATGGTCTGGCTTCGGCTCAGGTCGGCCTTTCCTTCTCCGGGGGTCAGCCGGATGGAAACATATTTATGCTGCCGCTGGACGGTGAGCAGTCCCACGTCCCGGAAAATATCCAGACAGGTGAGCATCTGCCCCAGATTCAACGGTTGTCCCGACCAGCGGACGATCTTGCGGCACAGGCACATGGGTGATTCCTGCACAGGGTTCGCGGCGTCCAGATACCGCCACACCAGCGCCAGCATCTTCCGGTCAGGCAGCAGTGCCGCGGCCTCGCCGGAGGTCAGATTTCCCCGCTGCATATCCCGGTAAGGCGCGGCGTCGGGCAGGCACTCGGCGCTGCAGCTGGGGCGGATATCGATGACGTTCATCTGCACGGTACGCGTCCCCCGGAATTCGTTCACCTGGGGGGTGAACGCCACGTCCACTAAGTCCCCCGGCTGGATGGACACCGTCTGGGGATTGGCGGAAAAATAGATGGCGTTCAGGTACGTATGTCCGCTGCACAGGCGCAGGCGCATATGCCGTCCGCCGCCCACCATGCTGATGCGGTCGATGGTCAGATTCTTCATCATCAGCACCGGCTTGGGGCAGCCGTTGCCGCAGGGCTCCAGCATTTGCAGGGCGTCCACATTGTGCAGTGTCAGCAGCTCCGGAGAAACGGCGCAGTCCACGTCCAGAACCGTCCGCGGCACGTCGTCGGTGTAATACTGCGCGGCCAGGGCGCAGATCTGGCGGCGGAACTCCGGAATGTTGGCGCGGGAAATGGTAAAGCCCGCCGCCAGCTCATGGCCGCCGTAGCTTTCCAGCAGCGGAGACAGGGCGCTCAGGGAGGCAAACAGGTTGAAGCCCCCGTGGCTGCGGGAGCTGGCTTTGCCGTGCTCGCCGTCCAGACAGATCAGGAAGGTGGGGCAGGCGTATTCCTCGGCAATGCGGCTGGCCACGATGCCCACCACGCCCTGATGCCAGCTTTCATCCGCCAGCACAATGGCCTCCGGGGGCTTGCCCATGGGCAGCATGGACACGGCCTGCCGGTAAATTTCCGACTCCACGGCCTGCCGCTGCCGGTTCAGCTCGCACAGTCCCCGGGCGGCCTCGGCGGCCTTGTCCGGGTCGTCGGTGAGAAACAGCTCCACCGCAAGATCGATCTGTCCCATCCGTCCGGCGGCGTTGATGCGGGGCGCCAGCATGAAGCCGATGGAGGACGCGCTGACGGTCTCCGGGGCGCAGCCGCACTCCGCCATCAGCGCCGCGATGCCCGGACGCTTGGTATGCGCCAGAGATTCCAGACCTCTCGCCACGAACACCCGGTTCTCCCCTTGCAGGGGCATCACATCCGCCACGGTGCCGAGGCATACCATGTCGGCGTATTCTTCCAGCACCGTTTCCTGAGAGCCGCACAGGGCGGAAGCCAGCTTGAAGGCCACGCCCACGCCGGAGAGATTCTTATGGGGATAGCCGCCATCGCAGCGGTGGGGGTCTACCACAGCAACCGCGGCGGGCAGCGTCTGCTTGCACTCATGATGGTCGGTGATGACGAGATCAATGCCCAGCTGCTTACACAGCTCCGCCTCGCTCACGGCGGTGATGCCGCAGTCCACGGTGACGATCAGCTTGACGCCCTCGGCGTGAAGCTGGTGAATGGCGATGGGATTCAGGCCGTAGCCCTCCTCCAGACGACCGGGAATGTAGCTCACCACATCCGCGCCGTGGCGGCGGAGAAAATCCGTCAGCAGGCAGGTGGCGGTGATACCGTCCACGTCGTAGTCGCCGAACACGGCGATCTTCTCCCCCCGGGACATGGCAAGTCCCACCCGTCCGGCAGCCTTGTCCATATCCGTCATCAAAAAAGGGTCAAGCAGGGGCGCGTTGCAGTCTAAGTAAGCTCTGGCCTGTCGATCATCCCCGATCCCCCGGGAGGCCAGCACCATGGCGGCCAGCGGAGCGTAGCCGCTGCCAACCAATGCGTTGACAGCCCCCGCCTCCAGCTGGGACACCTTCCAAATTCCGTATTTCACGATTCATGCACATCCAGTAATAACATTTTCCCTATATTATAGCAAAAATGAACGGGATGTACAATAGGCAGTTGGGAATTTTCTTGTTTAAGGGATTTCAGGGGTATCTCCCCGCTCCCGCCCCGGCGTGACCTGCATGATGGTCACGGCGAGCAGAGGGGCAAAGATCATGCCGCCCACGCCCCAGAGCTTGTAGCCGACGTACAGCGCCATCAGCGTCACCAGGGGGTCAAGCCCCAGATGCCGCCCCACCAGCTTCGGCTCCAGCATGGAGCGGGACAGGGTGACCACGGCATAAACGCCCAGCAGGCCGATTGCCCTCGCGCCCTCCCCCTGCAAAAAGCAGATCACCGCCCATGGTACCAGCACGGTGCCGGTACCCAGCACGGGCAGTGCGTCCACCAGCGCGACCACCAGCGCCCACAGCGGGGCGTAGGCGATCCGCAGCACCACGAACCCCAGCGTCAGAATGGTGAACGTCACGCCCATCAGCTTGAGCTGCGCCGTCAGCCACCCGCCCACGGCATTTTTCATACGCTTCAGGGCGTCCGCGGCGGGCTTGAGCTTTTCCTCGGGCAGACGTTTTTTCAGCCAGCTTTTGATCTTCGGCAGCCGGGCGGAGATCAGGAAGGAGGAGATCACCGCCGTTCCCAAACTCAGCGCACCGTCGGGAATGTGGCTCAGAATGTTTCCCGCCAGTCCCAGAATATACCGGATGACCTTGTCCAGCAGAGATGTTCCATTGGAGAAGAAGGAGGTCACGTTCTCTCTGAGCAGGGGCTGCACGCTCTGGGGCGTGTGGGACGCCAGCTCCAGCAGCCAGCTTTGCAGCAGGCCGATGCCGGATTTTGCCGTATCCTCCAGATCGGGCAACACCCCCGCCACCCTTCGCAGCTCCCGCAGAGCAAAGGCGCAGAGAATCAGCACCAGCATGGCAAGAAAGCAGAAGGCCATACTGACGCCGATGCCGGAGCACACACACCGTGGAACCCGCCGTTTCTGGAGGAAGCCCACCATCGGCTCCGCCGCGAAGGCCAGCAGCGCCCCCAGCAGAAAGGGAAAGCAAAGCGGCAGAAGAAACCGGGCAGCCAGCCACACGGCAAAAAACGCCGCCAGCACGGATATGCTTTTTTTCACTGCGGGACGCAAAAAGATTCCTCCTTTCCGACAAAAACTCTGGTGATATGGGGTTGCATTCTAAGAAAAGTATGTTACAATACATTGTGGAGAAACAGGTGTTGTTCTGTCACACACAAATTGAACCAGTTTTAAGGAGGTCCGACATGTCGACCAAACCCAAATACTATATTGTAGAGTCTTCCGCCCTGCCGGAGGTTTTCCTGAAGGTAGCGGAGGCAAAGCGTCTGCTTTCCACCGGCGAAGCGTCCACCGTCAACGAAGCCACCCGCATGACCGACATCAGCCGCAGCGCGTTCTACAAGTACCGGGACGCCGTGCTGCCCTTCCAGAGCATGATGACCGGCCGCATCATCACCTTCCAGCTGCTGCTCCACGATGAGCAGGGACTCTTGTCCGAGATCCTGGGCGTCTTTGCCGATGCCGGCGCCAATATCAGCACCATCAATTCCATCGTCCCCACAAACGGTACGGCGGTCGTGACCATCTCTGCGGAGACCATCGACCTGACCATGACGCTGGAGGAACTGATGAACCGCCTCTCCGCCATTCAGGGCGTGCTGAAGGCCGACGTGCTGGCCGGATAACCCCATATTCTGAATTGCAAAACCGCCGCCGCTGTTTTCTGCGGCGGTTTTCTTCAGGCAGCACCGCGCAATTCGGCAAGAAGTCTCAGCCAGGATTTTTGTTCCAATTCAAAGTTTCAAAAATGGAGGAATACTGTATGTATTTCCCATTTTTGAAGCTGCGGAAGTGTGGCAAAAAGACAGCTGAGACTCGCAGGCGCAATTGCGCGGTGCTGCCTTCGTCACACTTCGCCCATCCCTGACATACGATGAATCGGGAGGGGTGCGATATGCTCATCGTGCAGAAATATGGAGGAACGTCCCTTGCGGGAATGTCGCGCCTGCGCGCCGCGGCTCGTAGGGTCACGGGGCTGGCCCGGCAGGGAAATCAGGTCGTCGTGGTGGTTTCCGCTCAGGGGGATACCACGGATATGCTCATCGAAAAGGCCACTCAGGTCAACCGCCGGGGCTCCGCCCGGGAGATGGACGCATATCTTGCCGCCGGGGAGCAGATGTCGGCAGGGCTGATGACCATGGCCATCGGGGCTATGGGTTACAGCGCCGTCAGTCTCACCGGCTGGCAGGCGGGCATCCGGACCGACGGCGTCCACGGCAACGCCCGGATACAAAATATCGATGTTGCCCGCATCCGCCGGCAGCTGGACGCGGGAAAGATCGTGGTCGTGGCAGGCTTTCAGGGCGTCGATCCCGAGGGGGACATCACCACGTTGGGGCGCGGCGGTTCGGACACCACGGCGGTAGCTCTGGCGGCATGGCTGAAGGCCGACCGCTGTCAGATCTTCACAGACGTGGACGGCGTCTATGACCGGGACCCCAGAATTTACTCCGACGCCACCCGTTTCGGGCAGATCAGTTATGCGAAAATGATGACGCTGATCGAGAATGGCGCGCAGGTGCTCCACGACCGCAGTGTGGAGCTTGCCAGAGAGCACGGGATACCGATAGAAGTTCTTTCCGCCTTCACCGGAGACCCCGGCACCATAGTAGGGGATTTAGAATCATACTACCCAACCAAAACGTAAGATATTCCCCGCAGGAGCAAAAAAAGCGTGTAAAAAAGCAACCGTCCCGGACCGTGCTGACAGCACAGTCCGGGACAGAAAATTTTATGGGAAATTTGTGGACTTCTGTTAGGGTCTATCTGAAAACCGGGAATATGACCAACAGCGAGGGATTTTTCGCCT
>OLOK01001587.1_pt1 | contig 18606 bp, 14 predicted proteins | sample 1672591 | NCBI WGS metagenome assembly OLOK01 (sample SAMEA3136703, study PRJEB25190) | human gut metagenome | biome: human gut; feature: human-associated habitat; material: faeces | place: Austria | collected 2013 | reverse complement strand
TATTGGTGGAAATTTGTAAAATTACAAAAATACGCCAATTTTACGCCAAACGATGTAGAGTTTGATGTAAGAAAACAATATAATGATGTGGAATCAGACAATATGACATAGAAGCCCCATTGGATAGAGAAATCTGTCTGATGGGGCTTATTTGTATTTGTGTTACACATAATAGAAATATAAGATGGAGGTAAAATGAATGAATATAGTGATACCTAAAGCTAATACACATAGCGATGTAGCTAAAGAGCAGCATTTAGTTCCGAGAACATATATGCGGCAATGGAGCTATAATAATACAGATGTCAGTCTGCAAAAGTGAGTGGCTTCTTTGAATTAACAATAGGAACCATACCGTTTATGGCAGGGGTATTTGTCAATGCAACTGAATGAAGCTGCAAAGCTTTATGGTCTTTCTTTCGCACCAGTACAACAGGGGAAAGATATTTGTATTCTCTGTTTTTTAAATAGCAGAAACATCCCATTACAAAGGCAGTACTTGCTCCTATGAAAGTAGTGAAAAAGATGCTTGTATCAATGGAACTTCATCTGGATGCATCTGTTGATAAGATAGATAATCTAGCTATGAATGTGCAACTTGATAAGGAAAAGCATATGGAGAATGAGAAGAAGCAGGAAGCGGCATATAAGGAAACAGCGAAGGTAAGAGAAGATAAAGTTAGATAGATGTGAGGACGTGGGAGAGATTCTGCATCCTTTTTTAATGCGGATATGTTGCAATACAGAACATTAATTCGATGTGCAAGAGATGATTATTGGACAGTATAAAGTGCTATAAGTAAAGTATGAAAAGATACAGGAGTTTAGTAAAAATAAGTTGATTTTTAATGAAAATAACAGTAAAATAGTATTAAATATCATCAAAGTGATATAAAGGATAAATATGTAATGTAATCTGAAACCGGAGGAAACATATGGATCAATTACAGGATAAGTGGATAGGGCTCGATGAAGCAGCAGAGTATTTGGGAATTAAGCCAGTAACATTAAGGAAATGGATTAAAGAAGGCAAGGAAGTTCCAGCGCATAAAATAGGACGTCTTTGGAAATTTAAATGTTCCGAACTGGATGAGTGGGTAAAGAGCGGAAAAAGTATAATAGAGTGAGGTAATTATGATTAGACTTGCGACAGCATTTAGTGGTATCGGAGCAATCGAGCATGCATTAAACCGAATGGGACTTGAAAATGAGATTGTTTTTGCATGCGACAATGGAGATGTAAACATTCTTACAAAGGATGTTGATACAGATATTGATGAGATTGAAACAGAACTAGAATCACTTTCTGAATTGATTAAGGAAATAAGCATTAATGATAATGTGGAAGATCTCTATAAAAATCAGTTGGAAGGTATGCTTAGAGCATCAATGACTGAATTTCATGAAGTGGATGAACAGTTAAAAAGTGTCAAAGAAAAAGACAATGAATTGCTTAAAAATACTACGACTAAATTATTAGATTCGAATGTTTTAAAAGTTAATAGAAAGAAGGAATATAGTAAAAGATTGGCGAAATTAGGAAAAGGTTCCTTTGCAAATAAAAGACTCGAAGAGTTTTTACTATTATTAGCATTTTCAAATGACTTTAGGGACAATAATGACTTGCTTGAAAAAGTGGGACTTACACAGAATGTTACAGAGTTGCTGGAACGATTTGAAGATGATAATGGAAGAAAACTGATTCGAAGAGTTATTGACTTGGCACAAAGAACCAGCATGCTTCACGAGAAAATTAATTATCTTCGCGTACAAAGAAAATTGGATTCGTTCGGAGAAGATTGGAAGGCTCGTAAGAATTTTGTTGATTCATTATATGAGGGGCTTGAAAAGAGAAATAAAGTAAAGGCAAGTTATACAGCCAATTACGATATAGATAAGGATGATTTTCATTGGAATATTGCATTTTTAGATGGAAAACAATACGCTGGAAAAGTGGATTTGTTTGTTGGTGGAAGTCCATGTCAGTCATTTAGTTTTGTTGGAAAACAGCGAGGATTAGATGATACTCGTGGAACATTGTTTTATGAATATGCACGTTTAATTGATGAAATACGACCTAAAGTGTTCATATATGAAAATGTGCGAGCTGTTACTTCTCATGATGGAGGGAAAACATGGAAGAAGATGCAGCAGGTCTTCAATGAGTTGGATTACAGCTTTAGCTGGAAGGTTCTTAATGCTAGAGATTATGGAATTCCTCAGAATCGAGAGAGATTGTTTGTTGTAGGTTTTAGAAATGATCTTAATCTTGATGTGAAGTTTGATTTCCCAAAAGCTATTGAGCTTGAAAAGAAAATGCAAGATTTCTTATTAGACAGTGCACCAGGTGGTTATTTCTTACCCCAAAAGGGAGTGGACTTTGTGACTAGTGAAAAAAATCTTTCGAAAAGATTCACGCAAATAGATGGAGAAGTTCAGCTTTGTCAAAAGAAAAACCAGCAATTTAATTGGCATGGAGATTTTGTATTCCAAAGTGAAGAGGATGCAGAAAAGAATCATATTCCCGATTTAGAAAAATATTACCTGTCTGAAAAGGTGAGAAAGTATGTATTGTCTACTGGAACAAAGAATTTTTATAGTAAGCCAAAGACCGATCTCGAAGTTGCTCGACCATTACTTACTACAATGCATAAAATGCATAGAGCAGGAGTTGATAATTATGTGACAACTGATGGTAGATTGAGAAAACTTACTCCTAGAGAATGTCTAAGATTGATGGGGTTTTCTGACAGTTTTAAAATTGTTGTTTCAGATACGTCAATGTATCAGCAAGCAGGAAACAGTATTGTTGTTGATGTCTTGATTCATATTATGGAACAAATATTAAAAAGCTATCCTGAGCTTAACGATTAATTTGATGGAATGGGAGGTTACGTAGTATGTCATTTACACCCTTTGCAAGATATAGAAATTTTACATTAGCAAACCTTAAATCATTGCTTGAGGTTTATCCAGATATGGCAGATTCTATTTCATGGGATTTGGCTAAGGACATAGCGGAGGTGCATTTAAAAGGTTATAAAAGAACAGCTTATCAGCAAGCATGTCAACTTGGATTAGAAGATAGATCAACAAATCGTTTCAAGGTACATGATTATTTATATACTTTTGATGACAATAATCTAACTAGATATCTTATTTTTTGGTTTAAGACGTATTATGCACCAAATCCCTATGTAAATTCGGAGGATGAAGCATTTCTTTTGTATTGCCGATTGTGCGAAGATATTCTACAGTCAGAAAATCACTCTGTAGGTTTTGAAGAATTTGTTGAAAAGAATATAGGTGGAAAAAGTGATGATATTTTGCTTAATGCCATAAAGGCGTATGCTTCACCAGTTAAATATAAGAAAGTTGGAAATCGTGATGTTCTATATGTTTCTGAACCGGATGTTACTGTGGTTGAAAGTGAAATAGCATTTATCAAAACAAACTTTCCGATAGGAGAATCAAAGTCAGAACGGGACTTCTTTGAAAGATTTTCATATCAGAATTTTTGCAAGTTTTATGATGAACCAGTAGATCCCACAGTTAAGGATGGAGAGAAACTGGAAAATGGTGAAGATCGAAGAAAAGAATTGCCATTCAATCAAAGTAAAGAATGTGCACGTCAATTAGTTGATTGTATTTATGACATAGATAAATTCAGAAGAATATCATTACTTTTAAAAAATAATGATAAGAATATAAAGATAGTGACAGATGATTTAGGTGGAAATTACCTTAGATATATGTTTGCTAAATCTTCATCTGATCTTTACGAGAATAACACACGAGTATTTATTGATAAGAGCTACAAGATTCTAGTTGATGGTAATATAGAGATTTGTAGATTATCAAATCAATGGGTGAGCTCTGAACTTATAGAAGGAACGACAAGTGGTCTATTCCTTAAAGCTTTAATTAGTATTATTAATACCAATTATTCAGATGTCATCAAAATTTATGAAGATGGTGGTAAGTGGTATTTAGAATTCTTAATGAGGAAATTTAAGTTAGAGGAACTGCCGAATTGCTTTGATAACGACTTTGCACATCGTTATATCAGCTCTTTAATTGCGAAACCATTTGTGATTCTTACAGGTAATAGTGGTACGGGTAAAACGAGAATTGCAAAGCAAATATCACAGTACCTTGAGAAAAATGTTGATGGAAAAAGAAATTGGTTAATCGTTCCAGTTGGAGCAGATTGGACTGATAATACCAAAATGCTTGGCTTCTATAATCCGTTGGAAGAAAGATATGTTTCTACACCTACATTGGATTTTATACTTCAGGCATGTGAAAACCCAAGTGTTCCACATTTTCTTATCCTTGACGAAATGAATCTGTCACATGTGGAAAGATATTTTTCGGATTTTTTAAGTGCCATGGAATCAGATGAAGAGATACCGCTTTACAAAAAGCCATTTCATAAAGAGAATGGCGAAGAATGTGAGGATGTAATTCCTGAAAAATTACGGCTTCCTAAAAATTTATTTGTGACCGGAACAGTAAATATAGATGAAACAACATACATGTTTAGCCCTAAAGTGTTGGATCGTTCAAATGTTGTTGAATTTAATCCCCAAAAGACAGATGTTCTTGAATTAATGACAGGCACAAGTAATATTAACAAAATTGGAGTGGCTGAAATTGGAGTGGCTGAAGGATTCGCAGCTCTTGCATCAGAAATCCAAAACGGCATTTGCAATGTTGATGCTGATGTTCTTGATCGTGTTAGATTATTCTTAGATGCTATTTATGATGAATTGCAGGAGAGTGGATTTGAATTTGCATATCGTACCGTCAAGGAAATACGTCAGTATTTTGCAGCAGTGTGTGAGTTACAGAAAGAAGAATTTAATCTCACAAGAACAATGGATGAGCAGATCGTCCAAAAGATTCTTCCTAAGATATATGGTGATAGAAAACAGATAGGAGAGTTATTGAATACTCTTGAAGAAAAGTGTCAAAGCGGACTTGGGGAAGGTTCAGAAGAAATGACCTTGTCATTAAAGAAGATTGAACAGATGAAGAAAAGACTTGATAAGTATCAGTATGCAAGCTTTATGTAAGAAGGTGTTTTGATGAGTATAGCAGCAGTTTCATTTAAAGATAAAAATGGAATAGAGTTCATGATTTATCCGCAGGGTGAATGGGATACTATTGATTTTGATGCGGCTACTTTAGAGGAAGATATCGATATGACTGCCTATGAAGAAAAAAAAGCTGCATCTAAAACTGCGTTATCTAAGCTGGATATTGCAACTTCAGTAGATGGGAAAAAAACATTAAGACTTCGAGAAACGGTGACTTATACTTGTACATTAAAGGATATCAAGCAAGATGGTTTAAAGCAGATTTGCAAAAATCTTGTTTTCCCAAATGAGAAGAATAATAAATTCCTTAAAGTAACAAGAGATAGAGATGCAATATCTTTTAGATTTGTAAACTACCTTGGAAGAACACATTTAAAGAATTCTACAGATGAAACTGTGGCAGATTTTGAAATAGTGCCTCAGAAAATGAATTATGAAGAGGACTATATTGAATTAACAAAAAAGCTTGCTGAAGAGTGTGCTGAGATTCTGTTGGAATATTCAGGTGTTACTGCGAACAGATTTGGTACATCGGATACAAATAGTGCTGAGACTCTTTTGGAACAGTTTATTTTCTTGAGAGAGTTTTGTTACTCACATAATTTACAGGCTCTTTTTGGGCATATAAAGCGTAACCCTGATAGAATGCTTGTGAAGGATGAAGTTTTGAAACCAATTGGGCAGGGTGCACCGAGTGCAGGATTTTATTCGAATCCTTTCTCATCTAGTAGAGGCTGGAAGATAGTAAATGGAAAGCCTATGCCACAAGAAGTTTCAGTAACTCGAAAATATGATAGCCTTGATACTGTAGCAAACCGTTTTGTTAAGTTTGCTCTAAAGAAATTTAACTTGATATGTAGAGAACTTTGTTTTAGTCTTGATGCTGCAAAAGGTAAAAGTGTAGAACAGAATATGTATACAGAGTGCTATCGAGAGGCTTTAGAAATTAAAAGAATTACTGGTGATATTTTACGAGACCATTTCTTTGATGACATAAGAGAGCTTACGATAATGCCTCAGAATAATCAGGTGCTTGAAAAGAGAGAAGGATATAGGCAAATCTTTTTTGCAGCAGCTATGGTTGATCTTGCTCTTCAGTTGAATTGGGAGGGGGAACAGGAAGCTTATAGTGGTGAATCTAAAAATACGGCATTGCTATATGAGTATTGGTTGTTTTTTGAACTTAGAAAAATCATTAGTTCAATTGATAATTGCCAGTGCGTACAGGCAGCAGAGAAGCCGTTCATTAATACTGATAATGGTCTGACTATGTCGTTAAGTGAAGGTCAGACTTCTTGTCAGGCATTTCTCCTTCCCGATTTGGGTGCCAGGGTAAACCTATATTACAATAGGACTTTTTCAAGAGAAGAGTTTTCCAATACAAAGTATGCAGGTTCATACTCAAGACCATTTAGACCGGATTACACGCTGGAAGTGTATCCTTCAGATTTTATTAGACCTGAAGATGCTGTCAGAGAAGGTGCAGTAAGTTATATTCATTTTGATGCTAAGTACCGAATAACAGATCTTAGATCTTTTATTGGAGCGGATGAAAATGAAATGACAGAGGAGCAGATAAAAGAAGAAGTTGAAAACGATAAGCAGGATAGCGTAACGAATACATACAAACGTGGTGATCTTCTTAAAATGCATACATACAATGATGCAATTAGAAGAACGGTAGGAAGTTATGTTTTATATCCAGGTGATTTTGATTCAAAAACAAAGAATTACAGACTCTTTGAAGAAGTACTTCCAGGGGTTGGAGCTTTTGCAATCAAACCAAGTATTCAAGCGGATAGTAAAAATGCATTGAAAGATTTTATTTCTGAGATCATTGAAGCTCGTAGCAGGAAGTACAGCAGACTTAATCGTATGTTGGCATATAGTAATCTTGTTCTTGGAGAACCGGCGATAAGCATGTTGGACAAAAGAACTTTTGGAAAGGATAAGGACAATAAGAATATTCATAATGAGCTGTGTGTGATTGGTTATTTGAGACCAGATTATTATGATGTGTTGAATAAAGCAGACTTTTTATCTGTAGGAAAGACTTTTGTTTTTTATTACTATGCAATCAAGGGTGAATCAGTGTATTCACATCATGAAGCTATAGGGAAAGCAAAGTATATTCGTTTTTATAAGAATGATATCAACGATACAGGCACCTATGATATAGAGCCACTTAAAGGAATTATAAAATCTAGGGAACTAGTTTCAAAAAAACAGCTTGATGAATTATTGACTGAGAGTGACTGTAATGATGATAAATATAGAACAGCAGATTTTTATTATGTTCTCAAAGTGGAGATTATAAGCTGCAATGAGCCAAAGATTATCTGTAAGAATAGCGATATGAATGGTGTTAATGGAAACGATACCTTCAGTCCTCATTCACCAAAGGTTGTAACTGTGGATTGGTGGGCGTCCAAAACAACATACTAGAATAAAGATGCAAGAAGGGATAATAGACAACAATGTTTTTAAAGGAAGTTAGAGTAAAAAATTTTCGTAGCTTAAAGGACGTTAAGGTAATACTAGATAAATCAACTATTTTAATTGGTGAAAACAATGCTGGAAAGTCGACTTTGTTAGATGCAATAAGAAAAGGGTTGTCCCGACAAGGAACTAGATCAGTATTTGATGATTATGACTTTTATATGGATTCAGAAATGGCTTCCCCTCAGGATTCAGATGGAATAAATATTATTTTGATTTTCGAGGAGCGAATTTTAGACGAATGGGAAGGCTATATTAGCGATACATTTATTGATGCAATTCAGTATATCGACGGGGAGAAGGCATCTATAATTTTACAAACTTCAGCGTCCTATAATGAGGTTACTTTTGATATTGAAACGAGTACAGTGTTCTTAAATAACGAATTCAAACCTATTACAGGAAGAGTTCAAAATTTAGTTAACAAATTTATTATGTTAACTCCAGTTTTTTATTTACAAGCGCTAAGAGAGATAAAAGATACATTCAGTTCTAAATCTCCATTATGGGGGAGGTTTATGAAGAAGGCAGCGATTCCACAGGATGAGTTGAATGTTATCCAAGAACAGATAAAACAACTAAATACAAATATTATCTCCAACGATGAAAATCTAACGAAACTTGTAGATGAATTACAGAAGATACAAAAGGTAATGGATTTTGAAGGCGAAGATCAAGACTTAGTATCAATAAATGCAGTGCCTATTAAAACGTGGGATTTATTATCTAAGTCTCAAGTCGTATTGAATAATGGAACATCACATATGGATTTTCCGATAGAGAAGCATGGTCAGGGAACACAAAGCGTAACGGCAATTTTGTTATTCAAAGCATATATAAATATTTTACTTAAGGAGATTAGTACAGATTCAGCCGAAGCAATCCTTACACTTGAAGAACCGGAGGCACACTTACATCCGCAAGCTACTAGAGCACTTCAAAAATCTATCGAGGAAATGGAATGTCAAAAAATAATTACAACACATTCCCCTTATTTTATACAAAATGCTGATATACGAAACATCAGATATATAAAGAAGGAGAATGGAGAAACTCGAGTTTTTGGATTGTATGATCATATTTGCTTTAAAGTTGACAACATAAATGATGGTTTAAAGAGTGTTGTACGAGCTTTTGACGGATTGATTAATCTAAATGAAGAAGATAATATAGTTACAATTACAAAACCGATAAAAAAACAATTAGCTAATGCATTAAGGGGATGTTGCAAAGATATAGTTACAAATATTGATGGCATATTAGAAGACGCATATATGATTTTTGATAAAACAGAATTATGTAATCTTAATATGTATATTCAGAGAAATAGAGGCGATATTTTGTTTGCAAGAAAATGGTTTTTATATGAAGGACAAAGTGAGGATGTAATTATTCCACATTTTGCTAAGATGCTTGGAAAAGATTTTGATGAGCATGGTATAAATGGAATTATGTACCGAAACAATGGTTCTGCAGGAGCATTTATTAAACTAGCGAAGGTTTTGAATATAGGCTGGGTTGTATTAGGAGACAATGATGGTCAAGGAGAGAAAACAATAAATGAGATTTTAAACTGTGGATATGAGAGAGAAGATGTTGCGGAAATCATGTTACTCACTAATAAAAAGGACTTTGAACATGAATTAGCTGATGTACCTTCAATTTTTAATGATTATGAAACTATTCTTGGAGATAGCATTTCTGAAGATATTAGTAAGCTAAAGGAAGAAGGAGAAACAGAAGAATATAAAAAGAAGATTGTAGAGCTAATTCAAAAAGGAAAAGTCGAGAATGCATACAATTTGCTGAAAATTTGGGATGAAAGAGGATTTTCAGTAGATGAGATACCTGAGGTAATAAAAAATCTTATTTGGAAGGTGTGATTTATTATGGAAAAAAAGTATACAGAATCACAAAAACGTGCGATTCAGTGGAATGATGGACCAGTAGTAGTTTTGGCTGGACCAGGCGCTGGCAAAACAGCGGTTTTAACTGATCGTATTAGAAGAATATTGAAGGAAAATGAGGATGATTCTTTTAGAATATTAGCTCTAACATTTACTAACAAAGCGGCGCAAGAGATGAGCGAGAGAATACTAAATGGTATTGAGGATGTCGATCACCGACTTTATGTGGGAACTTTTCATTCTTTTTGTTCAGAAGTACTTAGAAATCATGGAAGCTATGTAGGTGTAAAATCAGATTTTGATATTTATAGTTCGAATGATGATTTAAATGATGTAATAGAAGATATATGTCATGATTATAAGGAGATTGATGCAAGTTTTCCGTCCAAAGAATTAAAGCTTTTAAATATGATTATGTATTTTGAAAGGAAGCTTTGCTTTACTGAAGAAGATGTCGAAAAGAATATGCCACGAACAGAATATGCTAAAGCATATAAGTGGATATATTTGGAATATATACAGCGCATGTTGAAGAATTCAACTTTAGATTTTGATATGTTAATAATGTTGACATATAGATTGTTTAAAAGTAAACCGGCGATAGCGCGAATATATTCAAAAACGTATCGTTACATTAATGTTGATGAATTTCAAGATACAAATTATGGTCAATATATGGTATTGACTAGTATGTGTGGAAATATTAACAATAACATATTTATTGTTGCGGATGATGATCAAGTTATTTATGGATGGAATGGGGCAGATCATCGTAGGATATCACAGTTTAAGGAAATGTTTGGAGCAGAATTAATACAATTGAATCAAAACTTTAGATGCCCTAAAGAGGTTATTGAAGCGGCTAATCATTTAATAGCACATAATTCAGGAAGAGAAAAGAACAAGAAACCATTAGAGGCCATGAAAGTACTTGTGGATAGTAATCCGCATATTTATTGCAATGAGTTTGAAAATGAGCAATCTGAGGCTCAGACTATACCGAGAATAATACAACAAATACTTGAGAAAAGTCCAGGAGAAACAATAAGTGTTCTTGCAAGAACCAATAGATTATTAGAGTTAGCTTTTCAAGAAACTAAAAATGCTGGTATTAAATGTGAAAAATCCAAAAGAAAATCAGATTTTGAGACACCATATATTTTGTGGATGTTTTTGGCCTTAAAACTTTCGAATCATCGAACAGATAAAAGGATACTAAAAGAAATTGTAGGTGTCTTGTCAGGAGGCTTAGATTTTGATATTAATGAAGATGAAGTTATTCTTGAGTCTGATTTAACGGATGGTGATTTGTTAAAGGCTCTACGGACAAAATGTTCAGGAATGTTTGAAGATGAAAAATTTGAGAAATCTTTTTCATTAAATCTAATTGAAGGAAAGAGTTTTGTACAGTTTATTGAAGATGGCTTTAAATGGGCAGAGTCAAAAATCGATAAAATTGATGATGCTGCAAATAAAGAGCAAGTATCACAAAACTATGAAATAGAAAAAAAGGTATGGATAGATTTTCAGCGGCATTTAGGATACAACTATAATCTTGAAGAGATATTGCTTTCGACATATATACAGGAATTTTCTATGGTATCAAAAGAAGAAGAACCTTGTGAAGATGCTGTACAATTTTTAACTATACATGCTTCAAAAGGCAAGGAGTTTGATCATGTTATATTAATTGGAATGGCAAATGATGAACTACCATCTTTTCAGAGTTTAAAAAAAGGATTGCAAAGTACTGAAATGGAAGAAGAGAGAAGAAATTGCTTTGTTGCTATTACAAGGGCAAAAAAAGTCCTATATCTTACGTATGCAAAAAGCTATTTTGGCTGGAAAAAAGAAAAATCAATTTTTTTGAATGAGATGTTTTCATAGATGAATCATCAAAGAAAAGGGGTGGAGGTTGACTTTTTAGATGCAGAATGTAAATAATTTGGCGGAAGTCATTCAATGGTGCAATGAAAATGTGGGATTTGCAACAATTGTTCTCTCCGTTTTGACTTTATTGGTTAGTGTTATTGCGATAATTGTTTCTGTAAAGACTGCAAGGCTTCCTTATAAGAAAATGTTAAAAATTGAAACAGGCAGTTATTTAACAACTGATGGTAAAACGGGCTTACATGTTACAGCAATTAATTGTGGAAATATAGATTTTACTATAAGTAGTGTGGGATTTATAACAAAGGGAAATCAGTTCATGGTGAATTTTCACAGTAATAATCAATATCCTTTGAGGTTGAAAAATGGTGATGGGGTATCTGAGTATTTTATTGATGAAGCACCTGCTGTTCAACAGCTTAAAATGAATAAAAAGATTATTGCTTATGTAAAAGATTCAGAGGGGAAAATCTATAAAAAAAGAATGAGAAGTAAATAACAGAATAAATGAATGCGTTAAAATTTCAGCTAATATGAGAAAAGCTACAATATTAGCAGTAAGATTTTATTACAAAATAGAATGGGGTGTATATATAAAATTCAATTGCAAACGCATTTCTATAAAGTCTTTAATGGTATCGAAGTGATTCGTGTAAATATGAATTTACAATGTGCATAGTTTTTTTAGACTGCGGGTAATGCTAAAAGTAAGTTTGTTGGTCTAGATTTTGACGCAATGCAAAATCGAAATGCTATGCAAGATGCTAATAGATTATTGATTTGTGTGCAAGTAGGTAATAATTTGTATCTGTCCACACCTATTCTTTTCTGATACATTTTTCTAATCAAATGAGAGAAACTAATTTTTATGAATAATGACAAGCAGGAGCTTCGGACAGAACGTGTTAATGATTTCGGATCAAGTGGATCGATTTGAAAAATTTGGTTCTATGAGCACCGGGATTTCTCCTCAACAATGGGATACTGAGTGCGAAAACTTGACAGAAACGAAAAAAATTATCGGATAAGAAGCTTGTTTTTGCAAAGCTTCCATATAGCAGAAACTTACATCGCACTTTGTTGTTTGAAATTGCAGAAAAACTGTATAAGGTAAAATCAGTAAATCAGGAGACATTAGATAATTTGGACAGATTACATATGATGCAGGCTAGAGATAATGAACCTAATGCTGAGATCGTACAGATATTACTGGAAGATAATGTAGCACGTGTTACGATAATGGGCGATGGAAAACTGGTACTTGGTATATTTGATGTTAATTTAATGGATAATATGATGTCGGTAATGGAGAAGCTTACTGCAAGATGTGCAATCCGTTCACTTGACAGAGCAGATATGAATGCACATATGGCAAAATCGCTTGACACCAAGGGGTAAAATACAGGGCGTGAGTGATTCTGAAAAAGGAAACAGAGAATCGATATGTGTGAAACTAAAACTTTAGATTATTACAATAAGAATGCCAGCAGTTTTGCAGAAGCAACAGTGGATGTGGATTTCTATGACACGCAGAAACATTTTCAGAACTTGTTGCCTGAGCAGGGATATATTCTTGATTTTGGGTGTGGATCCGGAAGAGATATTAAGTATTTTCTGAGCCAACATTTTCAAGTTGATGCAATCGATGGTTCAGAGGAATTGTGTCGTATTGCAAGTGATTATACAGGTATAAAAGTTAAAAAAATGCTATTTAAAGAACTGGAAGAAATAGAAAAATACGATGGAATATGGGCTTGCTCTTCAATACTTCATCTTCCAAAGAGAGAACTTAAAGCGGTGTTTGAAAAAATGGTAAAGGCATTAAAAAAAGATGGCATCATTTATACATCCTTTAAGTATGGTGATTTTGAAGGAGAGAGAAATGGGCGGCATTTTACAGATTTTACAGAAGAGAAGTTTAATGAATTTGTCCAGGATATAGAAAATGTTAAATTAAAGGAAGAGTGGATTACATGTGATGTAAGACCAGGCCGTGGAGAGGAAAAATGGCTGAACTTAATACTGCAGAAGAATTAGATGATATTAATGAATTAGAATATGGGACGGATGCACTTACTGGAGGCCAGGATAAGAGGATGTATCTGTATTATCAGCTGCTAAATAGTTTAAAAAGAGCTGATAGCGTGGATATTGTCGTTTCTTTTCTGATGGAATCTGGTGTCAGAATGCTGCTTGGTGAACTTGACAATGCGTTGAAGCGGGGAGCAAAAATCAGAATCCTTACAGGAAATTATCTTGGTATAACACAGCCATCAGCATTATATCTTATCAAGCATAAGCTTGGGGAACAGGTAGATCTGCGCTTTTATAATGAAAAAAATCGATCATTTCATCCAAAATCATATATGTTTCATTATAAGGATTATAGTACAATCTACATTGGCTCATCAAATATTTCCAAGAGTGCACTGACATCTGGTATTGAGTGGAATTACCGATTTAGCAGCAAAACAGATTCTCATAACTATGAAAAATTTTACAATACATTTCTTGATCTGTTTGAACATCATTCCATAGTAATAGATGATGATGAACTAAAAAGATATTCAAAAAACTGGCACCGCCCGGCAGTATCAAAGGATCTGGACAGGTATGATTTGCAGGATGACGAAACTACAAATAATCTTGCATTATTTGAACCAAGAGGAGCACAGATAGAGGCTTTGTGTGCATTGGAAAATACCAGGGCAGAGGGGGCAGGAAGAGCCTTAGTTCAGGCTGCGACAGGCGTTGGAAAAACATATCTTGCAGCATTTGATTCAAAGGATTATGAAAGAGTATTGTTCGTGGCGCATAGAGAAGAAATCTTAAAGCAGGCAGCACAATCTTTTAAAAATGTCAGAAATTCAGATGATTATGGTTTTTTTGACGGAGAAAGTAAATGTACGGATAAATCTATGATCTTTGCTTCGGTTGCAACACTAGGCAGGAGTGAATACCTGAATAATAAGTATTTTGCTTCAGATTATTTTAATTATATTGTAATCGATGAATTCCACCATGCAGTTAATGACCAGTATCAAAGAATTGTTAATTATTTTAAGCCGCAGTTTCTGCTAGGGTTAACAGCGACTCCAGAGAGAATGGATGGCAGGAATATTTATGAAATCTGTGATTATAATGTGCCGTATGAGATTTCATTAAAAGAAGCAATCAATAAGGGAATGCTCGTCCCATTTCATTACTATGGAATTTTTGATGATACTGATTATTCAAAGCTGCATATTGTAAGGGGAAGATATGATGAAAAAGAATTGAATGAAACCTATATCGGAAATGTTCACAGATATGAGTTGATTTATAAATATTACTGTAAATATGGTTCAAGGCAGGCTCTTGGATTCTGTTGCTCCAAGGAGCATGCAAGAGAGATGGCGAGAGAGTTTTCATCAAGAGGAATACCGTCAGTGGCTGTATTCAGTGATGCAAGTGGGGAATATACTGAGAAACGGAATGTGGCAATACAGAAATTAAAGAATGGCGAAATAAGAGCGATTTTTTCTGTGGATATGTTTAATGAAGGCGTTGATATCACATCAGTTGATATGGTAATGTTCTTAAGACCTACGGAATCTCCAATCGTTTTCCTTCAGCAGCTTGGAAGAGGACTGAGAAAATGCAGGGGAAAAGAGTTCCTGACTGTGCTTGATTTCATTGGTAATTATGAGAAAGCGGGCAGGGTGCGTTTCCTTCTGGAAGGAAAGTCTGACATGTATAGAGAGGGCTGTCATTTATCAGATACTTTGCGATTTCCGGATGACTGCATGGTGGATTTTGATCTGAAGCTGATTGATCTTTTTGCTGAAATGGATAGAAAACATTTAAAGCTTAAGGATCAGGTAATTAATGAATATTTCAGGGTAAAAGATCTGCTTGGAAAGCGTCCGACAAGGCTGGATCTGTTTACATATATGGATGATAATATTTATGAAACCGCAATCACACACTCCAAAGATAATCCATTTAAAAGATATCTGGAGTTTCTCAATGATTTGGGAGAACTAAGTCAAATAGAAGTAGAATTTTACAAAGGAATTGGAAGAGAATTTATCAGCCTGCTCGAAAACACGAACATGTCAAAGGTATACAAGATGCCTGTGCTTATGGCATTTTATAATAACTCGGATGTGCTGATGGAAGTATCAGAAAAACAGCTCCTTTCAAGCTGGAAAGAATTTTTCTCAACTGGAACAAACTGGAAAGATCTTGATAAAAATATGACATTACAGAAGTATAAAGATATTTCAGATAAAGATCATTTAAAGAAAATTCTTGCTATGCCGGTACATTTCCTATTGGAATCCGGGAAAGGATTTTTTGTTAAAAATGACGATGTGGCATTGGGTTTAAGGGAAGAATTGCGTCCGCTAATTGATAATCCTGTTATGATCCGGCAGATGAAGGATGTGATAGATTATAGGACAATGGATTATTACCAGAGAAGATATAGGGAGAGGCAGAATGAATAGTTAATATGGTCAAATTCAACCGATTTAAACTGATAATTCAACCGATCGAATCAACAATATTTTTTATAATTTGAAAATAGATAAATTTTACAAATAAGCATAAAACGAACATAACAGTTAGGATGACATATGAAAATATTATCAAAAAATACTTCGGACACCGAAACCAAAGCTGCACGCACCAATGACAAATACCGTACTCCCGAACAGGCATTAAAAATTTTGTTTGGATATGATTCGTTCCGAGTGGGGCAGAAATCTGTGATCGACAGCATTCTGGCGGGGAGAGATGCTTTTGCAGTCATGCCGACAGGTGCAGGAAAATCTGTGTGTTATCAGATCCCGGCAGTGCTTTTGCCGGGAATCACATTGGTCATTTCACCCCTGATCTCGCTTATGCAGGATCAGGTCAAAGCATTAAATGAGGCAGGAGTGCAGGCAGCATTTATCAATAGCTCCCTTTCTGAAAAGGATTATAATGAGACAATCAGGAAAGCAAGACAGGGCATTTACAAAATTATTTATATAGCGCCGGAGCGGCTCGTCACAGAGGGTTTTCTTGCTCTTGCAAAAAGCGTACCTATTTCAATGGTGACAGTGGACGAAGCACACTGTATCTCACAGTGGGGGCAGGATTTCCGCCCAAGCTACATGAAAATTGTTGAATTTGTCAAAACATTGGAGAAGCGTCCGATCATCAGTGCATTTACAGCTACGGCAACAGAAACCGTCCGCGAAGATATTATCTGCACGTTAGGGCTGCAGAATCCTTTTACATTGGTAAATGGATTTGACAGGGAAAATCTGTTTTTTCAGGTGGACAAGCCTAAGAATAAAGAGCAGTACATTTTGAAATATATTTCCGGGCATAGCGGCGACAGTGGAATTATCTATTGCGCAACAAGGAAAAACGTTGACAATATATATGAACTGCTTAAGAGCAAGGGGATTTCTGTGGGAAAATATCATGCAGGAATGAGCGCTGTGGAGCGGAAAAAAATGCAGGATGATTTCGTATTCGACTACACAAGTATTGTCGTTGCAACAAATGCGTTCGGTATGGGAATTGATAAATCGAATGTCCGTTTTGTCATTCATTATAATATGCCGCAGAGTATGGAAAACTATTATCAGGAGGCAGGAAGAGCCGGTCGTGACGGGCTTGACGCTAAGTGCATTCTTTTATTTTCACCGCAGGATATTGTGATCAACCGGTTTTTATTGGATCATAAGGAAATGCAGGATCTCGATCCGGCGGACAGGGAGACGGTCAGGGAAAGGGATGCCCGGCGGCTGCAAGTCATGGAGCGATACTGCTATACAACAGAATGTCTGCGCAATTATATTTTAAAGTATTTCGGGGAAAATCCGGAAAAACCATGTCAGGACTGCGGCAATTGCCTGCGGGAATTTGAAACTTTGGATATGACAGAAGCAGCCAAAAAAGTGATCAACTGCGTATACGAAGCGAAAGGAAGATATGGAAAGCAGATCATCATTGATACTGTTGCCGGAGCTAAGACGGCGAGGCTGGAGGAAATAGGAACTGTTCGTTACAAATCATACGGCGTTCTGGCAGGAACGAACAAGAATCTGTTAAGACGTTTGATCGAACAGCTGGTATTAGAGGGATATCTTCGCGTGGGGGATTATCAGGTTCTCAAACTTGGCGATATCAGTGGTCTGAAAAATCCAGAGGCTTCTGTTTTCGTTAAGATTACAGATGAAGACAAACAGCCGGAAAAGACAGCCAAAACGAAAAAGAAAGCAAAAAGTGTGGAAACACTTACATCTTCCGGCTACAAATTGTTTGAACGACTTAAGAAACTCCGCCTTGAAATTGCACGTGAGGAAAGCATGCCGCCGTATATTATTTTCAGTGACAAGACCCTGATCGATATGGCAGCAAAAATGCCGGCTTCCAAGCCTGAAATGCTGGACGTTTCAGGTGTGGGCGAAAATAAATTTGCGAAGTATGGAGAGCGGTTTCTTGAGGTAATTGAGGAGTATAGGCGGGAAGTGGGATAGGAACAGTTAGAAATTGTGTTGAAAGAAGTTAGAACAGGAAAGGCGTGAGATGAATCTTACGTCTTTTTCTTGGATTTTATGTAAGCATATAATTACTTGAAAAATGAAATAGCATATGATAAATTATAAATGTGACGTAAAAAGTGTCACGTTTATAAAAAGGTGATTAATGTGAAAGAATTTTTGGAAAAAATATTACGGCAAAATGTAATAATGACGGAGAATAAAGAGGTATGTAAAAAGCTCCCGTTAGCATATCGTGGAAGATATGATATTTTTACAGTAGAGACGAATGGTGTGTTATGGATGGCTATTCATCCAAAAGATGATGCCGGACTTATTATGTTACGTAGAGACAGAGCTGGCGTAGAAAAAATGACAGGATTAAACTGTGCAATATTCCTTGATCGAACAACATTTTATATAAAGGAAAAAATGATGGAAGAAGGAATTCCTTTTGTAATAGAAGGGAAGCAGGTATTTCTCCCGTTTATTGGATATTTGCTGAGTAAGGAAAATGAAAGAGAATTAGCACCAGTTCATTTGATTTCATTTTTGACGCAAAAAATGCTCCTGATAGCTATTTATGAACGATGGAATGAAGTGAAAGTATCCGGTGCAGCGAAACGAATGGGAGTGTCAACAAAATCTGCAAGCCGGTGTTTTGATGAACTGGAATATTTAAATATT
>OLOK01001584.1_pt1 | contig 18646 bp, 22 predicted proteins | sample 1672591 | NCBI WGS metagenome assembly OLOK01 (sample SAMEA3136703, study PRJEB25190) | human gut metagenome | biome: human gut; feature: human-associated habitat; material: faeces | place: Austria | collected 2013 | reverse complement strand
GACACCGATAACATCATCGGTAGCTCATCAAAACTTTTGTAGCTTTCTTTCATTGTGTTACCTCCTTTCGTATTATTCGAGAGATACTTTTTCAAAAAAGAAAAAATGAAACGAAATTTGAAAACAAAAATTCACTCATAAAAAAGTCCCTCTACTATACGGAGAAAAATTTCCATTTTGTTCGGGTGTTTTGAAAGAAAATTTACAAATTATTTTAGAAAAATAAAAATCCTCACCGTGTTAAGTAAGAATTTGTTCACAATTTGGATTTTATTGAATGTTATTATCAAATATGATATAATAAAATAAATTTTTATATCATAAACGCAATTCTCACTCTCGACGAAAATATTGCACTTCACGAAAAACAAGAAATACTCGAAAAAGAAATTGCAAAACTTGAAAAGCTGGCAAGGGCAGAAAAACAACCAAAAAAGAAATTTGAGTTGGTGCAAGCAGAAAAGGAACTTAAAGAGAAACTTAAATTATTGGAGGGAAAAGAATGTCAGTTGACCAGTATCAGAGAGCTGTAAATGGATTGGATAAAGAAATTGCAAACCTTGAAAAAAAGAAAGCCGCAAAGGATAAAGATATAGCATCTCTACAGAATAAAATAATTTCAATACAAAAATCTATTAATAAGAATACTTCACAAAGCTCTCTTAATAGCAAGATAAAACAGGCTTCCTCTTGTAAATCAGAAATAGCAAAAATGAGTAAGGATAGCGCAGAACTTGGCAAAAAGATAGCCGAGAAGAGAAAGAAACGTTCAGATGCGTACTTGAAACTTCAAAAAGAACAGCAGAATGAACAGAAGAAACAGGACAGGGCAAGTAAGCGTTTGCAGGCATCTTATGAAAATCGTATAGATGAACTTCAACAGCAATTAGCCAAATCTGTTGTACTTTCTCAACAGAGTAATAGTGAAAGTGAAGAAGAATATGATGTATTTGTTTCTCATGCATGGGAAGATAAAGAAGATTTTGTCGATGAATTTGTCGATGAATTGAAAAAGCAGGGACTTAAAGTCTGGTATGATACAAATAAGCTTAAATGGGGCGACTCCATGAGAGAAAAGATTGACAAAGGATTGGCTAAATCCAAATATGGCGTTGTCGTGTTATCACCCAATTATATTGCAGAACACAAATATTGGACGAAAGCTGAACTGAATGGTTTATTTCAGGTTGAGAGTATCAATGGGAAAGTAATTCTTCCGATATGGCACAATTTGACCAAGAAGCAGGTTGTCGAATACAGCCCAATTATTGCAGACCGTAAGGCAATGACGACTGCTTCAATGACGGCAGAAGAAATAGCAGTTCAATTGAAAGAATTGTTTATGCTTGAAGTTACAGAGGAAAATTAAATGAATAGTGACATTACAACAACTCTGATAGGTGTCGGAGCAACAATTGCCGGAACTGTTCTCGGTTGGGTGTTAAATAATTTATCAAACAGAGGTAAGTTGAACGTTTATATTTCCTTATGGGAGGATAGTTTTAAGCACAATCATAAAGGAAGAATGATACCATGTTCCAAACGCGAAGAAGTACAAAGCTATACTTATAAGGCTTCATTTGACTTATATAACAGTAGCGGAAATACCAAAATAATGAGAAACATTCAAATTGCATTTAGCGATGGAAAAAGCGATATTGAGAAGCTGACACCACGAGATGATGCAACAAAAAGATTTTCAAGTCAAATGGTATTTTACGATGATGTAAAACCTATCAATATTCCACCTAAGGAAGTTATAAAACTTAATTTGCATAATGGAAGTTGGAATAAAGATGGCAAGCTTGATTATATATGGAAAACAAAAAAGGTGTATTTGGTATACACTGATGAGAAAAACAAGACAAAACGTATGCTTATAAAAGCGGAAGATTACGAGAATTATTTCATAAACCATAAACTGGAGGAAAACTAAATGGACAAGCTCAAGATGCAGACGGCGAATAAGGTTGATGAAAATTTTAAGAAGTTAGCGGAGATGTTTCCTAATGCTGTTACTGAAACTATTACCGGTTATGATGAAAACGGCAAGGCTATTGTAGAGCAAGCAATAGACAAGGATGTGCTTATGCAGGAAATTTCTTGCAAGGTTGTTGACGGCAATGAGGAACGCTATCAGTTTACTTTGCCTGACAAGAAGAAGTCTGTTCTTCTTGCCAATGCACCGATAAATAAAACCCTCCGTCCATGCAGAGAAGAAAGCGTTCATTTTGATAATACAGAAAATTTTTATATCGAGGGCGACAACCTTGAAGTGTTGAAACTGTTGCAGAAAACTTATCTTGGCAAAATCAAGATGATTTTCATAGATATAAAAACACCGAGATTGATACAATTTAATTATTTCTCCGCCGATTTTGCCGCTTGAGGGGTAAGTTGGCATTTGAGGGGTAAGTTGTGGAAGTCGGGGTGCCCGGCTGTTTTTATCGGTAGAAATGTTCATACATCGCCGGTATAATAGACGGCGAAAAAATTGAGTTTTTCGGAGGACATGTGTATGCGAGCACCTTTTCAAATATTAGCCATTCCGTATAGAGTGACGCCGGAATTGCAGTTTTGTGTGTTTCACCGTGCTGATATAGACCAGTACCAGTTTGTCGCTGGTGGTGGCGAAAATGATGAAAAACCTGTTGATACAGCAATTCGTGAGATTTGTGAAGAGACGTCAATCAACACAGATAGCGTAATACAACTCACGTCGATGGCTTATGTTCCCGCAAATGTGATAGCCCAAAGACATCGAAAACTCTGGCCAGAAGACACTTTTGTGATCCCGGAATATGCATTCTCTTTTGAGTGCAAAAAGGATGTTGTGCTTTCAGATGAGCATTCAGGAATTGAATGGTTGAGCTATGATGATGCGATGCAACGGCTGACATGGGATTCAAATAAAACGGCTCTGTATGAACTGAACTGCCGCCTTCAATCTATTGACCAAAATGCGAGGTAACCGCCATGAAGCAAATCACAAACAAGGAATACGAAGAGTGGCAGAAATACAAAGCGGAGAAAGCGAAGGACCACATCCTGCTGCCGGATGCCGTCCGGTTCATCTGCGAGGCCAACGGCTATGACGCAGAAAAGTTCGGTCAGCACTTTCTTGAAATACTCCCGAAGATCTGCCCGAAAGAAGAATGAGGAGTTCGCATGGTAATTGATACTACATCTCGGAAGGGAATGGAAAGCTCACTTGCTCATTTGATGGGTGTTTCTGTACCAGAACTTTATCAATACATCGAAGCGGCAGCGGATTCAGCCGTAGAAGGTCAATGGTGTTTTAATCAGGACCTTTTTGATAAAGCTATGGAAGACTTTTATTCTGATATGATTGAGCAAGAGTTACCAGACGAAATACTGTTTTTCCATCTATCGCGGAGGCTTAAAGGCTCTGAAAACGAAATCAGCTATAATTTACAAGAACTGCTCACGTCAAATAATAGTTTTTCAGAGTTCCTGAACGCACATCAGATCACCTTTAGAAAAGGGGCTGGAAACAGAATAATTCTTTGCTATAGAGATAGACAGATTAGTTTGAAAAACACAATGAGTACGGATGTGTGTTATCTGCGTAGCAGGTTGGGCTATAACTCAGGTCGAGAAGATTTTTGCTTTAACGGTTTTGCTTTTCGTGATTTGCTGATGAAGAATCAATACACTCGCCAGTTACAAGACTGTCCAGAAATACTTGAACGCCTTGAAAGCTATTTACAAATAAAGGGGCTCGCAAAAGAATATGCGGAAAAGAGCGAATACTACTGCTTCATGTATAGATTCCCTATAGGGTGTGTGATTTTTGATGGAAAAGATGACTTGACCGTTGAGGAAAAACAACTTCATTTATTAAATCAAGTTGCATATCGTCTCTACCAGTACAGCGGAGATTCACGTTATCTTTACGATCACGATAATCCGATACTTCGACTTAAGGACGATGATAATGCTTCTGTAGACTGTTTGGTGTCCACTGAAATAATCACTTCCGATATGATCGAATAACGAAAAACGCCTCCGAGCCGATGTGGTTCAGAGGCGTTGCTGCATCTATGGGATTATGCCTTGATTTCGGTGCCATCCTTGAAGGTCACCCGGATGTCGTTCTTGCCATCTTCGGAACAGACCAAAAACTTACACCTTTGATGTCGCCAACCGAAACAAGAAAACAGTAAATCATAAATTCGTGCGGCGAAAAGTTTTCATCAAAGATTTTGTTCGGCATATAGTAAACCTTGCCGTCGGTTTTATAATTTTTGTTTGCGTACATAATTTTTATCCTTTCTTAATTTCTTTTTGAATCCACAACTTGAATTCATCTTTCGGTACAACAATTCTTGTGCCGATTTTTATTTTTGGAAAACCTTTTTCATTGACAAGCTCGTACGACCTTGTGCGAGATATTCCAAGCACCTTTGCAACCTGCGACACCGATAACATCATCGGTAGCTCATCAAAACTTTTGTAGCTTTCTTTCATTGCGCTGCCTCCTTTCGTATTATTCAAGAGATACTTTTTCAAAAAAGAAAAAAGTATAAGTAAATTTGAAAACAAAAACTCACTCATAAAAAAGTCCCTCTACTATACGGAGAAAAATTTCAATTTTGTTCGGGTGTTTTTCAAAATTCTTTACATCTTGTTTACATTTAATTTCACCACAGCAAAAAATATCCCTCTATAATACAGAGAAAAATTCAAGTTTTGTTGATGTGTTTTGAAAGAAAATTTACAAATTATTTTATAAAAACAAAAATCCTCACCGTTTTTATAGATGAGGATTCATTACCAGTACCATTATTTGTACAATTAACAAAAAAGTTTGTATTTGTTCTGTAAATATGGTATATTTAGTTTATATTAATATACAATCAGGAGAATGAAAATGGACACTAAAAAGGAACAAGAGCGTGACGAGCTTCACCGTGCTATATGGGCAATCGCAGATGACTTGCGTGGCTCTGTTGACGGCTGGGATTTCAAGTCTTATGTGTTAGGATTTATGTTCTATCGCTATATAAGCGAAAATCTTACGAACTATATCAATAAAGGCGAGCACGCTGCAGGCAATACCGATTTTGATTATATCGCTTTGTCGGATGAAGAAGCAGAGTTTGCAAGGGAAGACCTTGTAAATGAAAAAGGCTTTTTCATCAAACCGTCGGAGCTTTTTTGTAATATCAGAAAGAAAGCACCTAACGATGATAACCTTAACGAAACGCTTGAAAAGGTGTTCCGTCATATCGAGGAATCTGCTCAGGGTGCTGACAGTGAAGATGATTTTGCAGGCTTGTTTGATGATATTGATGTAAATAGCAATAAACTCGGCGGTACGGTTATCAAGCGTAATGAAAGGCTTGTTAAAATCATTAACGGTGTTGGCGATTTACAACTTGGCGATTATCAGGATAATACCATTGACGCATTTGGTGACGCTTATGAGTTCCTTATGGGTATGTACGCATCTAATGCCGGTAAAAGCGGTGGCGAATACTTTACTCCTCAAGAGGTCAGCGAACTTCTTACCCGTATTGCAGTGGCAGGTAAAACCGAGGTCAATAAGGTTTATGACCCTGCTTGCGGTTCAGGTTCTCTTTTGCTTAAGGCTGCTAAAGTCCTTGGCAAAGACGCTGTTCGTCAAGGCTTTTACGGTCAGGAAATCAATATAACTACATATAACCTTTGCCGTATCAATATGTTTTTGCACGATATTGATTACGATAAATTTAATATTGCTAACGAAGATACGCTTATTAATCCACAGCATTGGGATGATGAGCCTTTTGAAGCTATCGTGTCTAATCCGCCTTATTCCATTAAGTGGGAGGGTGACGATAACCCTGTGCTTATTAATGACCCTCGTTTTTCTCCCGCCGGTGTGCTTGCGCCAAAGTCAAAGGCTGACCTTGCTTTTGTTATGCACTCGCTTTCTTGGCTTGCAACTAACGGTACTGCCGCTATCGTTTGTTTTCCCGGCATTATGTACCGTGGCGGTGCAGAAAAGAAAATCAGAAAATACCTTGTTGATAACAATTTTATTGATGCAATTATTCAACTTCCCGATAATCTTTTTTACGGTACTTCAATAGCAACCTGCATTATGGTGCTTAAAAAGTCAAAGAGCGAAAACCGCACTCTTTTTATCGACGCATCAAAAGAGTTTGTTAAAGTGACAAATAACAATAAGCTGACCGACGAGAATATTGAAAAAATCGTTTCAACCTGCTATGAAAGAACTGAAATCGAATATTTTTCAAAGCTTGTTCCAAATGATGCTATCGCCGAGGAAGATTATAACCTTTCCGTTTCAACCTATGTTGAGCAAGAGGACACTTCCGAAACGATAGATATTACCGAACTCAATGCTCAAATTGCAGAGATAGTTGCAAAAGAAAATACACTCCGTGCAGAGATTGATAAAATTATTAAGGAGATTGAAGGGTAAATGGGAAATAAGAATATTGAAAAAGATTGTATAGATAAGGCTTTGAAATATTCTAAATCACAACATGGAAAAAGCAAAAGAATAATCAATATGCTTAATGGAATAGTAAAGGATTCTGAAAGACCTGATTTCATTGCTGAAACGACAGATATTAACGGCGAGCAAATTATTCTCGGAATTGAGCATTTTCAGGTTGACGGAGTTTGTATTAAAAAGAAAAACGGTAAGTACGCCGGTACCGAGCAAAAACGATTAAATGATACAAAGACTATTTTTGATAAATATAAAGATAAAGTAGTCAACAATGATTTTATAAGCGAAGAAGCATTTAAGTGTGCAACAGACGAAATTCTTAATGTGGCAAATAAAGCTGTAGAATATTCTTTTAATGCGACTTATAAAGATTTTGTTAAAATGTTTGAAGAAAAATTAACTTCACATGCAAAAAGTATAGATGTGTATTATGATACAATAAACAAACATTGTGACGGATTAAAAAATTCAAAACTAATGTTCTTAATTGATGTTGTTGGAAACTTTAGCGGATTATTCCTTAATTCAAATAACAAAGTAAATCAAATCACTATAGATGAAATACCACTTTTTTCAGATATAGTAAATCTGCTTGATACTATAGTTGGTAACAAAATAGATTATATTGTTTTGTGTTTAGGAAACGGAGATAAGACAAAAGTTATAGCATTAGATGCTAAAAATATCTTGGGTGAATTAAAAAAGCAAAATATAAAAGTATACGAATATTTTTGTTATGATTATTTACTTCCGTTTATGATCCAATCAAGATGTTCGTATGAAATTGCCGAAATGAATAAAGAAGAAGTTAAAGTTAATTTTGAATGTACAGGTAACCAACTAAACACGGAAACCTTAATAATCCTTTGCTATTATTGTTACTACTTTTGTTATCAGGCAAGAAGAAAAAAAGAATGTTTTGTTACAAATAATGTTATACAATTACTGCTTGATGTTTTTTCAAAATATCTTCGCAACTGGAAAGTCTATATTGAAGGTAATGCAAAATTATATTATCCAATTTTTGATATAAAAAATACTGAAATTTTAAAGCAGGATATTACTGCTTTCGAAAAGTTATGGAGTATAAATGATGACTAAACTTGAAGAACTTATAAACGAACTTTGCCCTGATGGCATAGAGTATAAACCGTTAGAAGAATGTTGTATAATTCTTGATAAACAAAGAAAGCCGGTAACTAAATCTGCTCGTCAAAAGGGCGAATATCGTTATTATGGTGCAAATGGTATTCAAGATTATGTATCTGATTATATTTTTGACGGTACTTTTGTGTTAGTTGGCGAAGATGGTAGTGTAATGACATCAAACGGAAAACCTATTGTTAATTGGGCAGAAGGAAAGATTTGGGTTAATAATCACGCACACATTATTGCAGAAAAAGAAGGCACCTCATTAAGATATTTATATCATTTATTGCAAACAATAGATGTGCGAAATTTGATACACGGAAATATTCCAAAACTTACTCAAGGTGATTTTAAAAGTTTGCAAATTCCGTTGCCACCTCTCTCTATACAAAGTGAAATAGTCCATATTTTAGACTCTTTCACTTTGCTTACAGCACAGCTTACAGCACAGCTTACAGCAGAGCTTACAGCAAGGCAAAAGCAATATGAATATTACCGTGATACTTTATTGTCGTTTGACGATAAGGCTTGTTCACATATTGTTAAAGTAGAGAGAGAGAGAGAGCTAACACGCACTAAAGCGATAAAGTGGCTCTCCATTCAAGATTTATTTAATTTGCGAAATGGTTACACTCCTTCAAAGAGCAAAAGCGAGTATTGGACAAACGGAACTATACCTTGGTTTAGAATGGAAGACATTAGAGAAAATGGTCACATTCTTAATGATTCAATTCAGCACATTACCCCTATTGCAGTAAAAGGAAAACTATTTCCTGCAAATTCAATTATTTTAGCGACATCCGCAACTATTGGTGAACATGCTTTAATTACTGTGGATTCACTTGCTAATCAAAGATTTACATATCTTACTGTAAAAAATGAATATTCAAATCAACTTAATATGAAATATATTTATTACTATTTTTTCAAGATTGATGAGTGGTGCAAAAACAATTTGAATGTTTCAAGTTTTGCTTCTGTTGATATGGATAAATTTAAGAAGCTGAAGTTTCCAATCCCACCTCTTGAAGAACAAGAGCGCATTGTGTCTATACTCGACAGATTTGATAAACTTTGCAACGACATCAGCGAGGGACTTCCTGCCGAAATCGAAGCAAGACAAAAGCAGTATGAATACTATCGTGATAAGCTTTTATCTTTCAAGGAGAAAAATCATGCATGATTTTAAAGAAAAAATATATATAATTGCCTATGTGGATTTTTTTTATAAAAAATTAGATATGAATTTTGATTATCTTTTTAGAAGTTCTTATATGCCGGTATAGCCCGTATTTACAGGCTTTTCCGGCATTTTTCGTATCGGAAGAAACTCACATATATTTTTATATCCGCTTAGGTTTTTGCTTTCAAAAGTAGTAAAGAAGTAGTAAAACCTTGATTTACTACTAAGCTGCTATCCGCAGCATTTCAGCTTTTGCGCTGTCGAAAGTAGCGTGTGCGTAATAGTTCAGCGTCATAGTAATGTTGGAATGTCCCATAATGTACTGTAATGCTTTCGGGTTCATTCCGGCATTTGCCATGTTGGTACAGAACGTATGACGTAAGGTGTGCGGTGTCATTACTTTCGGTAGAGCTTCCTCATGGTACTTGTTGTACTTCTTTGCAAGCCCCCTAAACATACCGTCATAATTGGTAGCTGTTTTCGGGTAGCCGTCCCGGTTGAGGAAAAGGAAGTTGCTGTAACCGTCAATAGTAACAGCTTTTGCACCCCTGCGCCGTTTCAGCACTCGGTTAAATGCTTCATATACTTTTTCGCTCATTGGAATTTGACGAATACCGCTTTTCGTTTTTGGTGTTTCAATGTAATATCCTGTTTCCGCACTTCTTAAAAGTTGGTGGTCTACATTGATTATCCTATTCTCAAAGTTAATGTCAGTATCGGTCAGCCCGCAAAGTTCAGAGATACGAAGCCCTGTCCCAAGCAAAATAATAAGCTCGTCATAATACTTCTGATAAACTTTGTCATTTTGAGCAAAGGACAAAAAACTTTCTTCCTGCGCTGGTGTTAGCGGAACCTTTGGTTCTGTATCATCTTCAATGACAGTGTTTAACTGGAAGTCAAAAGGATTTTTCCTTATGCAATCGTCCTGTATCGCTGTGTAAAAGGCAGCTTTCAAGGAACGCTTGTCATTACTGATAGTCTTATAGGAAATTCCTTTTTCTTTCATGCGGATTGCCCATTCTTTCGCGTCGGACAGCTTCACGCTGTCAATCGGGCAGCCCCCAAGTTTATCTTCTTCCAGTAGCTTCATCAGCCGCTTGCGTCCGTTTTTCGTATTGTACCTTACATTTCCCCGGTGGCGTATCTGCTTTGCATAAAGTTGGCAGACCGTCATTTTCTTGCCTATGGTGTCTATCCCGTCGTCAAGGTCTTTCTGTATCTCTTTTACCTTTTCTCGTAGGGATATATCCTCACGCTTTCCGGCAGGGGTCTTGTCCGTAGGTACTAACTTCCACGCATACACAAACTGCGGATTACCAAAGGTATCTATATATTTGTAAGCATATCTTCCGTCTTTTCTCTGGCTCTCTCCCGACCGCAAAACTCGATTTTTGCTGTCACGTCTTTTCTTTGACATTTTTCAATGCTCCTTTCCAAGACGGAAAGAGCCTTGATATGCTTATCCCATTATAGCACATTCAAGGCTCAATTTCACTATCAGATTGTGTCTATGGTATCAATCATTTTTTCAAACTGTTTGCGCTTGATTTGAATACGGTTGCCGTTCATAATAACCCACCCGGCGGCAGGATTTTCCTCGGCTAATTTACGCAGCTTGTTTTCTCCGATACGGAAGTATTTAGCTGCTTCATCTATCGTAAGCGTGTATTTTTCCCAAATAGGCACGTCGGCGTTACTCATAGTATCGTCCCCCTTTCAATATTAGGAAAAGTGAATAGTAAAAGGGGCTTTAATCGGACGGCTGTTAGCACAACCTCGCGGGAGTTCCACCCCTGCCCGTTAAGGCAGCTCTACCCAATGCCTGCGACGCTTTTAACGCTCGGACTATGGCTATAAAGGCTTGTCTACCCTTAGTGCGTGTCGTCGCCCACAAGCCGCTACACTTGTTCCCCGGCGTGGTGGTGGTCGCTCGACTTTCTCCAATAGAAGAAAAGCGTCATGGCGCACCTGCCGTATGGCTCAACGCAAAAAGGACGTATCCGATTTGCCCTATACTGCGTCGCCGTTATCTTGCGTCGCTTTCTTTGTCAAAGAGCAAGTAAGGTCAAGTCAACAGGCAGCGGAAAGGGGGACGCTGCTTGTGGTTATCTCAAACCTTGAATGAAAGGACAGCCCGCATAAGACGCGAACGCAAGCGGTCGCGTATATCCTCATCTATGCCCCAATAGATATTTCCGCGCTCATCACGCAGCTTTCGCATAGACAGGGACGCTATGTAGCTTTCGTAATGCTGTACGACAATGTTCATAGCTTCCGGGTCGCCCTTAGTAGCGGCTATGATTACCGGGTAAGGCAACAAGCCGCGTTCGTCCTGTTCTGATTTACTAATCTGTGCAGTCATAGGCTTTTTCCTCCAAATAGCGTTTTAACAGCTTCATTGAGCTTGTCCGGCGGGACTGTACCGTTGTCCTTGACAGATTACAAAACTTTGCAATCTCGCGTTCGCTCATGTCAAAGAAATAATACAGCAGTACGGTTTCCCGCTTTTCTTCCGGCAAACTGTGCAGGGCTTCGGCAAGCAGCTTCGCAGTAATTTCTTTGCCGCCGACAACGAAAGACTGTTCTGCTTCATCATCTGCAAAATACTCGTCGCAGACGTAGAGCTGTTTTTCTTCCAGTGGCGACAGGTCAGAAAAAGTAACCTCGCGTAATTGTCGCTGCTTTGTGTCCCTGTGGGCATTCATAGCTTCTCGCTTCAACGCCAGTTTGCAAAAGCCGTTAAAAGCACAACGGATTTGCCATTGGGTACGAATAGGCTCGTTCATGTTCTCACCTCCTTTCGCTGCCGCGAAAGCGGTGGAGTTTGAAATGTCCCCTTTCGTAAACCCTCAAACCAACGCACTTCAAAATGGACGTTGGTTTTAGAAATTTTTTGAAAAAGTTTTTTGATAAAATACAAAATGCGCCCGTCTGCAAATTGCAGACAGGCGCAAAGGAATTATCAAAAGTATATGTATGATTTGTGAGTTCATCTATGTAGCCAGAATAACCCGTTGGCGGGTAATGGCTTTTTTTGATAACAGTCTATTAGGGCATAGGAAAAAGGACATGACGATACCTCCTTGATACCGCCATGTCTTTATCTAGTAGGAGAGTTATCGTTAGAATTTAGATAGATAAAAAGAAACGGCGGCTCTGAAAATCAAAGCCGCCGAAATAGAATAGGCGCGTGAAAACCTGTCTGCGTTGCGACGGCTTTTTTTCTTTGCCGTCGTCCGGCAGATGTTCTATACTATGTCAATTTCAAAAATTTCTCATTATCCTTTATTACTTTTTTGTTTTGTCTTATGTAAAAGCAGGATAACCAAAACAGAAATAGCTATACTGCATAGAATATATGTCCAATTAAAATATGATAGATTTATTAAATTCTGTGCTGATTGATTTTTAATGAAGTTTGTATATGGTGCGTTACTCTTAATCGCTTCCATAACTCCTACAACATTTATCGGTCTTAAATTGTATAAGTACGCACCAAATAAATATATTGCTGCTTTTTCAACGACCGACGGTATTAAAATAGCCAATGCAGCAAGCCATAATTGACATTGCTTGTGGGATTTCTGTAAATATAACGCCCCAAAAAGATAGGGCAATATCGCAAGGCAACAGCCCAAGAGGACAATATTCTGATGAAGCCCAAAGAGGGCAAAGAATATGCGGATAAAAAGATACGTTCCAAATATAATTAACCAATCAATGAGCAAGCTTTTTATTGGCGTGTGCTTTTTTACTATTTCATTCTGTAACTGCATTTCACTACCTCCCAAATAGACGTTACACTTTTGGAAACGTCAAGGTTACGGTTGTTCCACCGTATGAATTGTTTTTAAGCTCCACCGTGATAAATAAGTCAGTTGCCATTTTCTGAACAAGGTATAAGCCCATACCTGTAGAACGACTAAGGTAACTGCCCGTATCTCCGGTAAACCCCTTGTCGAAAACAAAGGGTAAGTCAGACAATGGTATGCTTGTGCCGTTGTCTTTGATAGATAAAGAAATCTGTTCACTATTCATACTATCAGCTATGGAAAATATGAGCCGTGGGGCAAGGTTGTTTCCCACATATTTCACACTATTACTGATTATCTGTCCTAAAATGAACATCAGACCTTTTTTGTCAGAAATCACTTGATAATCGTTTTCGGTATATTCAATAGAAAATCCGGCTTCTTCAAGAAGCGTTAAATTATCTTCAACTGCTTCACGGCAAGTTCCAAGAATTGAAAGCGACTCAAAAGAGTAATCCTTATGTGTAGCCCCAAGCCTTGAAAAGTATAGAATTTGTTCTATATCCTGTCGGGTATGGTCGCGTACATAAAGCATACGAGTATGAACCAAAGGGGACATTTCATCTTTTCGATTATCCAGTAGCAAGGTCATAAGGGATAGTGGTTTTTTGATTTCATGCACCCAATTTTCAACATAGTGTTCATAGTCTGTAACTGTAATTTTCTGTTCGTTGATATATTCTTGCTGCGTCCTCAAATGTTTTCCCAATTCACAGATAAGAGGGCGTATTACAGCGGGAACAGCTTCACACAGTAAGTATTCGTTGGTATCGTCCGGCTCTAATAGAAAACGCCGAAAAATAGCGTCTGCCTTGTTACGTTTTCTGATTGATATAGCAAGAGGAATAGCAAGTGCGGCAAATGACACAAAAATTATCAATGCAGCATAATTTATAAAATAATCAGGGTTAGCCAACCAAGCAAGAAATATAAAGAACAAGTCCAAACAGGCAAGTGTAATAATCCATACCCGGTTAGAGGAAATATAGATTAAAAGTATTTTCAACTTATTCATAAGCGCACCTGCTCTTTCAAGCGGTAGCCTTGACCGCGCACTGTTTCTATACGTTCTTCAAGACCAAATTCACGAAGCGTTTTTCGCAGCCGAGTAAAATTTACTTGTAATGCATTTTCGTCTATAAATTCTTCTGTTCCCCATAGTCTAATGCATAATTCTTTTTTAGAAACAATCTTAGGGCTATTTTTCAAGAGAGCAAGTAATATTTTTCCTTCGTTCGGTGGCATAAGGTAAGAGCTATTCCCTACATAAATTGTAAAGGTATTCGGGTCAAGTAAAAAACCACCTCCATCAAGTAACCCTTGCTGTACCTGTTCTTCTTTACGTCGAAGAAGATTTTTAATTCGGGCAAGTAAACGTGACATATTACAAGGTTTTGTTAAATAGTCATCAGCCCCCAAGTCTAATGCGTGCAGTTCGTCCTGCAATTTATCTCTTGCAGTCAATACGAGTACCGTACCAATCTGTTTAGCTTTCAACTCTTTACATATTTCAAAACCCGAACGAAAGGGAAGATTGATGTCAAGCAAAATTAAGTCGGGAAAATATGCTGCTATTTCTGATACTGCGTTTTCAAAATCCGATAATCCAATCGTATCATATCCCGATTTTTCTAATAAGTTCAACAGTTCTTCTCGCATATAAACATCATCTTCAACCACAACTATCTTTGCCAATATGTCCGCCTCCTTTCCCATAATATTTATAAGCCTGTTAAGAATTGGGCTTGTAATTGAGCTTTCCTATTTCACGATTAGCTGTTCGAGCAACAGCCACACCGTAAATTACCATAACAAGAACAACAATAACAGCCATAGCAATTAAAAGAGGATAGGACTGTTCAAGGTGTGCCGCTCCTGAATATAAATATAGCTGCATGGCATATATCCCTACTGCTCCGCTGATACACGCTAATATAAGAGGAAGCAGGAAATACCATAATACTTGTTGGTTGATAGAACGCTTAATTTGTTCACGTCGTGCTCCTAAAATAGAGAGTGTTAGATACCTTGATTTTGTAGTTTGCATTTGCGTCAAGAATTGCAGGGCAAGTAATGCACACGCAATAATCAAAAACATAAATCCCATGTATAGTGTTGTATAACTTCCGGAAATAACATAAAATAATTGTCGCCCAAAATTATTAAGATAGCTTTCGTAATATAGACCAGATGGTTTTAACAAATCACGAGCTTCCATAATCGGTAACATTAAACCTTTTGTTTCAACAAGTTCATTAGGAATACAAAAGTTCCAATAAACCATACAAGTGTCTGAATTTACAAATTCTGAATATATCTCATCTGAAACAATCAATGCAGTTATAATCTTGATATTTTCATCTGCGGTCAACCCTTTCATCGGTACAGAGGGAACAAGATAAAATGGTCTTTCGTTGATAGAAAGCAACGCTTCATTATTCGCCTGTGCGTCTGCTGCAATTTGATTTAACAGTGTAACCGTTTCATCTTGAGCATTACCTAAAAAATCTGGGTTGAGATAATAGACAACTTCATTGTTCCCAAGGCTAATCTGTTTTTCTCCCGCGGCATCCAATAACCGATTATAGGAAGATACAGGAAGCAAATAAGGAGAAGAACTACCAGTATCAATAAGACCTAAAAGGTTTAAGGCAGCAGGTTGGTCGGAGCCAAAACTATACATACCATCTTCTTGTGTGGCAGGGTCTACTACATCTTGAGGTAAATGCTGCACGATTTGTTTCCTAAATTTCGACCAATCAACAGGAGAACTTATCCCATCCGAAGCAGTGGATTTTATATTTCCTATTTCCATACGGTTCAGATTTGATACATAAGGACGAATTTGTTCGTTGGAAAGATACTTCTCAACAATTTGGTCGTTGCCCATTACAGTAAAGTCATAAACAGAAGTACCTCGTGTCAATTCACTTCCATATGACATTATGCGCACTGAGCCGTCGGTAATTAACATAATAGTAAGCATCATCAGAATGGACGCTACGCTGATTGAAATATATTTATTAACGACATTTTCATGCAACTGCCGTAAAGTAAATACATAAAGTCCTCTTGTGGCTTTGTGTTTTATAGAAGCTGCCCATATACTCAAAATTCTTGCAAGTCCTCGAATAAATAGAATTGTTCCGATAATTCCAAGTAAAACGGCAATAAGCAGCATTGCCCCACTCGCAGCCATAAAATGCTCTACAACAATCCAGTACGCGACAAGCAAAATTACGGTGCCTATAGCAAACGATACGAAACTTACATATGGATTCCCTGTGCGTTGCTTTTTCGCCATCTCTCCATAAACAAGTTGATGTAGCTCTTTACGGAACAGCTTTCCGCATAGAACAAACAATGCTACAAACTGAATAATCAAGAAGCCTAACGATGTGAAAATAGCGGCACTTACAGAAAAACTTAATTGGTGTGTAATGATACCATGCCCTACTAAACGCGCGGTTGTAAGACTTATAGCTTCGGATAAAAAGCCACCGCATACAAGCCCTCCTAAAAGAGCTAAAAACGACGTGATTAGCCCCTCTGTCATTATTTGAATAAATAATTTAATCTTTGTCATTCCAAACATCAAATAAAGCCCCAGTTCTCGACTACGACATTCAAGTTGATATTTGTTTGCAAATACTACGAGAAAGAACACAAATAATAAAGCACAAAGATAAACCGTCGGTAAAAGATTAGTAAGCAACCGTTCTACTGCGTCGCTCTCAATTTCACTTAAAAAACGTATTACGTCCTGTTGTCCAAGAGAAAGCACTATATAAAACATTGCTACGGCTGTTATCATTGTCAGAAAATAAATTAGGTTTTCGCTACGGCTCCGTTTGGCGTTTCGCCATGTGAGATTAAAGAACATTTGCACTTCCTCCCCCCATTTGAGCCATCACTTGTAAAATACGTGCATAAAAATCTTCCTGTGTTTCATTTGGAATTTTACGACGTAACTCATGGAAAATAACACCGTCTTGAATGAACAAAATACGAGAACAGAAACTCGCGGCGTTAGGGTCATGCGTGACCATTAGGATTGTGCGTCCACGCCTAAGATTGATTTCCTGTAACTTCTCCATGAGTAAACGTGCTGATTTTGTATCTAATGCACCTGTAGGTTCATCAGCCAAAATAATATCGGGGTCAGAAATCAAACTACGTGCAGCAGCTACGCGTTGTTTTTGACCGCCCGACATTTGTGACGGAAATTTAGAAAGAACGTCTGTAATTCCAAGAAAATCTGCTATATCTTTTAGCTTTTTTTCCGCTGTAACAATGTCAATATTATGAATTGATAAAGGCAATATAATATTTTCTTTACCAGTTAGATTATCAAGTAAAGCAAAATCTTGAAATAGATAACCAATCTTGTTGCCACGATATTCAGCCAACTTCGTGCCATCAAAAGAGCTTATATTGGCACCTGAAAGTAAAATTTGTCCAGAGGTTGGTTTAATGACCGTAGCAATACAATTCAACAATGTTGTTTTTCCAGAACCGCTGGCTCCCATAATTCCCAAATATTCGCCATTCAGAACATCAAAGGTAATTCCGTTTAGTGCTTTTGTTGGAACCCCCTCTTTGGAATATGCTTTGTGCAAGTCGCGTACTTCTAATAGTTTTTTTGTATCATTCATATCTCACACCTCACATTTTTTGCTTACGCTTATCTTACGAATATAATTTTACTGCATAAGAAGCAACCACACCACTTACAGTTGTTGTAAGGTTTATTTGTTTGTTTATTGTATCTGCATTTTATGTTGTTTCTTTCTCATATCAAAAGGTTTTTCCGCGTTTTTTGGTATCAGCCACATATACCCCAGTTTTGAAACGCCCGGTATGCGATTTTCGCTACAAAGTATCTGTACTCGTCTTTCAGAAATTCCCCATTTCTTTGCCGCTTCGGGACAAGACATATATTCCATAATCAAAACGCCCTTTCCTCAAATTTTACCAGTATAATTATACTCGGATAGCCGAATAATATCAAGTATATGATATGCTCTATTTCAGTCAATAATGTGCTGTGTGTAATCATATCTCGAAAGGAAGATGAAATATACAATGTAGTTGGGTGAAATGACTATGAAGCAGAACAAAGAAAAATTTGATTTTAAGGCTTTCGGGCAAGCCATTAAAGCAGCAAGAAAAGCAAAGGGAATATCACGCAATCAGTTAGCCGACACGCTGAATATTGCGCCCCGATATATCGCGTCCATTGAGAACAGCGGGCAGCACCCAAGTTTACAGATTTTGTATGAGCTTGTAACCCTGCTTGACGTATCAGTAGACCAGTTCTTTTTCCCGGAACGGGAACAGGAGAAGTCCACACGCCGCCGTCAGCTCGATACCATGCTTGACACTATGAGCGAAACGGACTTAAAAATCATGTCTGCTACTGCAAAAGGCATAGAGGAAGCCAACAACGACAGGACGGGGGAATAAAGTTCCCTCGTTTTTGTCTGCATAAAGTGATTGAAGCGTCGCAGGATTGCGGCGTTTTTCTTTTGCACTTTTTTGGCATACTGGAAGTTTCGTTGTAGTGGTAAGTGAGGAAAAAACTTTCTTAGCAAGCATAGGAAAAGAGTACCCTTTTCCGTATTTTCGCCCTCCCGTCTTGCAGCGCGTCGGTTGAAAATTGCTTGTTGGGAAGTGTCCCAAACCCTCGGAACGGAAAGGAAAGGAGCGAATACATGAACGGACGCAAAAGAACGGTGCAAATCAAATTCAGAGTGACGGAAGCGGAACGGGATTTAATACTGGAAAAAATGAAGCTCGTACCCACCCGGAACATGGCGGCATATCTGCGGAAGATTGCCATTGACGGGTATATCATTCAGATAGACCATGCCGATATAAAGGCAATGACCGCAGAGATACAGAAAATCGGTGTCAACGTCAACCAGATAGCACGCCGCGTAAACGCGACGGGGAACGCATACCAAGAGGACATAGAGGAAATAAAGGGGGTGCTTGCGGAGATATGGCGGTTAC
>OLOK01001556.1_pt1 | contig 18896 bp, 15 predicted proteins | sample 1672591 | NCBI WGS metagenome assembly OLOK01 (sample SAMEA3136703, study PRJEB25190) | human gut metagenome | biome: human gut; feature: human-associated habitat; material: faeces | place: Austria | collected 2013 | reverse complement strand
TGATGGCTTCTTCTATTATGATGGTTTTACAGTATCTGCTACAACTAAGAATGGTCAGTGGATTATTAATTCAGTAGATTAATTTTCATATTGATTTATTTACAAAGATTTGTTTATATAGATTTATTCATATATATATTTATTTACATAGATTTATCATAGAATAATATTAAAATAATTACATATTAAGTAAAATAGCACGTGGAAATTACCTGCGTGTTATTTTTTTGTGCAAAATAACAATAAACTCTTGCAAAAAACGTTTTTATTTGTTTAGATATATTATGGAATCAAAGGGTATTGTACTACCTATGTTTGAATAATGGTGGACGAAGACCTTGGAACGTATAATTAAAATTAAGGAGAATGATATGAAGAAGAGTTTATTGACAAAGGCTTTATTGACATTTTCTGTCATTGGAACGGTATTTGCTTTTAGTAATACTGTTAAAGCAGCAGACAATTATGAATTGGTTTGGTCAGATGAGTTTAATGGTAATTCTCTTGACACTAACACATGGAACTATGAAATAGGAACAGGAAGCTGGGGCTGGGGTAATAACGAACAGCAGTATTATACTGACAGAAATATTACGGTAAGTAATGGTACTATGAAGATTACAGCCAAGCGTGAAGACTATGGCAGAATGAAATATACATCTTCAAGAATTACAACAAAGAATAAGAAGAACTTCAAATATGGAAAGATTGAAGCGAGAATTAAAATGCCAAAGTTTAAAGGTGTTTGGCCTGCGTTTTGGATGCTTGGAGCAAATCAGGATTCTGTAGGTTGGCCTAAATGTGGTGAAATAGACATTATGGAAGCAATCAATGATGAAAATCTTGTATATGGAACATTGCATTGGTTTAATGATCCGGGAAATAATAACGCAGATTCAGGAAGTTCAGTAGCAGTGGCTGACAGAACAGAATATCACGTATATGGAGTTGAATGGACAGCAGACAAGTTAAGATGGTATGTGGATGGTAAAGTTTATAGAACCATGGATGTTTCAAACGACTCATTTAGCGAGGTAAGAAAGGAATACTTTGTTATCTTTAATATGGCAATTGGCGGTCAGTGGCCGGGATATAACATTGATGAAACAGCTTTCCCGGCAACAATGGAAGTTGACTGGGTTAGAGCATATAAGAAAGTTGAAGAAACAACAACTAAGTATACGGGACCTATGATTACTGTAACAGAAGATGCTGTTGAAACATGTAGTGGAAAATGGGGTTCTTATTTTGGCTCTGACTGGGCAGGAGCTTCAGGTACATTAAAATCTACAGACAAAGCAGTAACAGGCGCAACAATGAACATTACATCAATAGGTAATTCACAGTGGGGAGTTCAGCAGTACTTAAAAGGATTACATTACTATCCGGGCAGAACATATAACTATAGTTTTACAATGAAATCTGATGTGAATAAGAGGGTTTTTGTAAAAGTAGCTGGAGATGGCGACGAAGAAATATTTGGTGAATATATTGACTTAAAAGCCAGAGTGCCTTATAACTTCTCAAGACAAGTAACTTTGGCAGAAGATATGGAAGGCGTTCTTGACTTATACTTTGGAATGGGAAAGTGTGATGGTGATGCAGCAGCAACTAATTCAGCAGCAAACATTACTTTATCTAATGTATCATTTAAGACAACAACACAGATTCCTGATCCTAATTATAATAACGGAGAAAGCACAACAAATAAACCAACACTACCAAGTGAAGAAAAGACAACAACTAATAATGGAGTGACAACAACTAATAACGGACTGACAACAACGGGTAATGGAGGGACAACTACATCTAAGGTTGTAGTAAGCAGACCGGGAAAAGTAAGCGTAAAAAAGGTAGTACGTTCAAAGAACAACAGAAATATTAAGATAAATATTAAAAAGGTAAAAGGTGTTACAGGCTATCAGATAAAATATTCAACAAACAAAAAGTTGAAAAAGGCTAAAACAGTAACAACAAAATCTGTAAAAAAGACTTTGAAGAAGCTTAAGAAGAAAACTTATTATATTAAGGTACGTGCATATGTAGTTAAGTCAGGCAATGTGAAAGTAACAGGTGATTGGAGTAAAATTAAGAAAGTTAAAGTAAGAAAATAGTAAAAATAATAGAAAAATTAAATTAGGAAGAATTGAATTTTTGAGGGTCTGGCAATGTCAGACCCTTTTTTTGAATGATTGTGCAAAAGTGTGAATAAAATTTGAAAAATTGTTGACATATTTGGAAATAAATGCTAAAATAATTTTAACAGTTGAGAGAACGTTATTATGGATTGTTACTATTTCGTTGGGCAAGACCGGATTTCGCAGATCAAGTTTTTTTGCGGGGCCAGGTCTATTTTTTTTACAAAAACAATTTTATGAAAAAAGGCAAATGATTTAGTAAAGCTATTATATGATATAGATAATAAAATAGGAAAAATTATGATAATAAACAAAGTAATAAACAATAATGTGTTAAGTACCCATGACGAAAACAATAGGGAGATTGTTCTTATGGGGAAAGGAATAGGATTTCAAAAGAAGGTTGGAGACGAAGTAGCTGAGGATAAGATTGAAAAGAAATTCGTTTTGGATAGTGAAGATGAAGTTGGTAAGTTTAGTGAATTGATTGAAATGATTCCACATAATTATTTGAATCTTTCTGTAGACATTATTTCATATGCACAGCAGGTTATGCCTAAAAGATTAAGTCCAAGTATATATATTTCATTGACGGATCATATTAATTTCTTGCTTGAACGGTCAACCAAAGGAGAATTATTTGAAAATCCTTTATTTAATGAGATTAAGAGCTTTTACCCTAGTGAATATTTGGTTGGTGAAAAGGCACTAGAACTTATTGAGAGTGAGGCAGGAATAGAATTGCCACAAGATGAAGCTGCATCTATAGCACTTCATTTTGTAATTGCAGAGTACAATATGGGAATGAGTGATACAGTTAATGCTACAACAATGATTAGGGAATGTATCAGTATTGTTGAAAAAGAATTAGGTATAAAACTTGATGAATTAGGTTTACACTGCTCAAGGTTTATAACGCATTTGAAATTCTTTGCACAACGTATGTTTGCCGGAGAATTGTTGGACAATCAGGATCAGGAATTTTTAGATATGATTATTAATAAGTATCCTAAGGAATATGATATAAGTGAGAAAATAAGTCAGTTTGTACAAAGTAAATATGGATATGATATTCCTAAAGAGGAAAAAGTATATTTGGCAGTTTACATTAAACGTATTCAGCCACATATTGAAATATAAGCGATAGGAGGATTATTAAATGTTTGATTTTTTGAAAAAAAAAGTGGTAGCGCCTGATGATGTTTTGGTAGCACCAATAAAAGGAATGGCTGTTCCAAGTTCAAGTATTAACGATCCAACATTTGGTCAGGAAATGTTAGGAAAAGGAATGGCAATTGAGCCTAGTGAAGGGAAACTATATTCCCCAATAGACGGAAGCGTGGCAGTAGTTATTGATACAAAGCATGCTCTAAGTATTGTTTCAGATAATGGAGCAGAAATATTAATGCATGTAGGCCTTGATACTGTAAAATTAAAAGGAAAGTATTTTACACCTAAAGTTAGTGTAGGAGACAAGGTTAAAAAAGGAGATTTGATTTTAGAGTTTGATATTGATGCACTTAAAGGTGAAGGATTTGATGTAATTACCCCTATTATAATCTGCAATTCGGACATCTATAAAGAAGTGAAAACAAATGTTGGTCAGGAAGTTAATGTGGGTGACACAATAATTGAACTTACAAAATAAAGTAAATAAAGTCCTAAAAGACGGGATTTTAAAAATAATATTATAATAATGAGAAAGGAGGATGTTTTTATGATGAAATATCTTCAAAAATTAGGTAAAGCATTAATGCTTCCAGTAGCCGTACTTCCAATATGTGGGCTTTTAATGGGTATTGGCTACGCATTATGTCCTGCAGCAATGCAGGGTGGTGATATCAAAGGACTTATTCCTTTGATTGGTTTATTTTTGGTTAAGGCCGGTGCTGCTTTAATTGATAATATGGCACTTTTATTTGTAATCGGTGTTGGTGTTGGTTTATCCAAGGATAATGATGGTACAGGTGGTGTTGTAGCATTAGCATCATGGCTAATGATAACAACATTATTAAACACAGGATTTGTTACAACTATTATGCCGGCAATTGCTGAAAATGCTAATAAGACATTGGCATTTGACAAGATTGTAAACCCATTTATCGGTATCTTGGCAGGTATTATTGGTTCAACATGCTATAACAAGTTTAAAGATACTAAATTACCTGATTGGTTATCATTCTTCAGTGGTAAGAGATGTGTAGCAATTGTTGCAGGAGTTGTTTCAATTCTTGTATCAGTAGTATTATTATTTGTATGGCCATTAGTATTCGGTGTACTTATTGCTTTAGGTGAAGGAATCGTTAAATTAGGTGGTGTTGGAGCAGGTTTATATGCATTCTTTAACAGATTGTTAATTCCAACAGGATTACATCACGCACTTAACAATGTATTCTGGTTCGATACAATCGGACTTGGTGATTTAACAAACTTCTGGGGTGGTAAGACTTCAGCAGATGTAAGCTGGTCACTTGGTATGTATATGTCAGGTTTCTTCCCATGTATGATGTTTGGTGTTCCGGGTGCAGCTTTAGCAATGCTTCACTGTGCAAAAGATAATAAGAAGAAAGTAGCAGCAGGTCTTTTACTTTCAGCAGCAATTTGTGCATTCGTATGTGGTGTTACAGAACCATTTGAATTTGGTTTTATGTTCTTAGCACCTGTACTTTACTTAATTTATGCTATCCTTTACGGTATCTTTACAGTAATTACATATTATGTAGGATTTAGAGCAGGATTCTCATTCTCAGCAGGTTGTACAGACTTAGTATTCTCATCAACACTTCCTGCAGCATCAAAGACATGGTTAATCATTCCTTTGGGAATTGCAGCATTTATAGTATTCTATGTAGTATTCAGATTCGCAATTACAAAGTTTGACCTTAAGACACCAGGTCGTGAAGATGACGATGTTGAAGCTGAAAAGCAGGCAGAACTTGGAAATAATGATTATACACAGGTTGCTTCTATTATATTAGAAGGTATCGGTGGAAAAGAAAATGTAGTTGAAATTGATAACTGCATTACAAGACTTCGTCTCGAAGTAAAAGATAATACAATCGTAGATGAAAAGAAGATTAAATCAGCAGGCGTAGCAGGGGTTCTCAGACCGGGCAAGAATAATGTTCAGGTTATTATTGGAACAAAAGTACAGTTTGTAGCTGATGAATTTAAGAAACTTTGCAAATAAAAGTAAATAATTAAAGTTTAAGGGGTGTCATTTAGGCATCCCTTTGACTTTAATAAGACAATTTTTTAACAAAAATAAAACTTATAAGATAGACACAGGGAGGATGAAATGTTTAAAGTAGTAAGAGAGCATCCAAAGGTTTTTTGGGCAGTAATAATTATAATAATCGTGGTAAGCATACTGTCTGTTTATGAGAAACAGAAATATAAGGCTAATCCGTATGAAAAGCAGATAGGAAATCCTCCGAGAGAAAATAAAGTATTTGATGATAACTTTTATTATGAAAAGCTTACTGATAATGAAAAAAAAGCATATGAAAAAATAAAGGATGCAATAGTTAATTTTAAAGGTGGAGAACTTACATTTGACAGTCCATTGAATGGAAAAGAATACTCAAGAGTTACTCAGGCATTGTATTGTGGTGAGGATGATTTGTTTTACGCAATTGTAAATGTGCCAATGACAGAAAATAATCAAAGCGTAAGCTCAGTAACAAAAAATATTACGGATATAAAAGAACAGACAATAGTAAAATGCATTATTTTATTGTATCCTGCAGAGGGAATCAATGAACAGGGTGATATAGACGATCAGGGATACGTAAAAAATCTGGAAGATTTAAAAAATCCATTGGCAACCATGAATGAAGATAAAAAGTCGACGGTTTTGAAAATGCAGCAGGCGTCAGAAGAAATACTTAATAAGGTAGTTAGTGATATGCCTAAGGAATATGGGAAAAAGCAGGCAATCGATTATTTTCTGGATTGGATGGATAAGAATCTGATTTTAGATAGTGATACAATGGAAAACACGGATAAACTTTCAAATATGACAGAGGTTTTCGAAAAAAATTATTTTGAAGGCTGCACTTCATGTGTAGTAGAGGGTAAGGCTGTAGCTACAGGATATTCAAAGGTATTAACCAGGTTGTGTAATAAGGCCGGAATTTCTGCTCATATGACTATTGGAAGTTGGAAATATTCAGGAAGCTATACATTAGTAAATGTGGATTTTGAAGGAAAACAGGTCTATATTGATGCGTCCGGATGCAAGAAGGATGACCTTTGGAATCAGAGATATATTAGTGATACTTTAATGGCAAGAAATATGACTATATCAGATTTGTTTAATGATGAAAAATAATATAGTTAATATAAAAATAATGGTAATGGAAAGTGGATTATAAAAATTCATAAGAGGTGTTAGATATGAAGATTTATGTTGGTGAAGATTATAAAGAGATGAGCAGAAAGGCGGCAAATATTATGTCAGCCCAGATTATTTTAAAACCGGATAGCGTAATTGGCCTTGCAACAGGCTCAACACCCATTGGCATATATGATCAACTTGTAAAATGGTACGAAAAGGGTGATTTGGATTTTTCGAATGTAGTTTCAATTAATCTGGATGAATATAAAGGTTTATCAGGAGACAATGATCAAAGCTATAGATATTTTATGAATAAGCATTTGTTTGACAGAATTAACATTGATAAGAATAAAACATATGTACCGGATGGTCTTGAACAGGATTCTTATAAGGCATGTCAGCAGTATAATAATATTATTGAAAAGTCAGGCGGAATTGATATGCAGCTTTTGGGACTTGGACATAATGGTCATATAGGATTTAATGAACCGGGTGAGGCTTTTGAAAAGGAAACACATTGTGTTAATCTGACAAAGAGTACTATTGAAGCAAATAAAAGGTTTTTTGAAAGAGAAGAGGATGTTCCAAAGCAGGCATACACAATGGGAATAAAATCAATAATGCAGGCAAAGAAGATTTTGATAGTTGTTTCAGGAAAGGGAAAGGCTGACATAGTAAAGAAAGCATTCTTTGGACCGGTTACACCGGAGGTTCCGGCTTCAGTATTACAGCTTCATAATGATGTTACATTAGTTGGAGACAGAGATGCATTGTGTGAAATATTATAGAGATTGAAATTCGAAAAAGTAGTTTAGCTGTGTAATGCGTAGGGCATTGCTTACAGAAACACATATATTGAGGTAATAAAGATGATTATTAAGAACGGATTAGTATTTAACGAAGAAGGAAGATTTGAGGAAAAAGATGTATTCATAGATGGTGATAGAATTTCTACAGAAGCTACAGGTGAGGTCATTGATGCCAAGGGCTTGTATGTTATACCGGGATTAACAGATATTCACTTCCATGCATGTGTAGGCTATGACTTTTGTGATGGAACGCAGGAAGCTATTTCAAAAATGGCACGCTATGAATTGGAAAACGGAATTACTACAATTTGTCCTGCGTCTATGACTTTTTCTGAGGAAAAGCTTGGGCAGATTTTCGAAACAGCTAAGGAATATGACGGAAAGGACGGAGCAGAGCTTGTTGGTATTAATATGGAGGGACCTTTTATTTCAATGGAGAAAAAGGGAGCCCAAAATCCTGAATTCATTCACAAACCTGATGCTGAAATGTTTTATAGATTACAGGAAAAAGCAGGAGGGTTAATTAAGCTTGTTGATATTGCACCGGAGGTTGATGGTGCTATTGACTGTATCAAAAAAATAAAGGATGATGTAAGAGTATCAGTTGCACATACTGCCGCAACATACGACCAGGCCAAAGAAGCTTTTGATAACGGAGCAAAGCATGTTACCCACTTATATAATGGAATGAATGCATTTCACCATAGAAATCCGGGAGTAATTGGTGCAGCCTGTGATAATGAGAATGTAACAGTAGAGTTAATAGTGGACGGTGTTCACAGCCATCCTTCTACAGTAAGAACTACATTTAAGATGTTTGGCGATGATAGAATAATTATGATAAGTGATAGCATGATGGCATGTGGACTTGACGATGGTCAGTATACTCTTGGCGGATTAGACGTTACGGTAAAGGGCAATGTGGCTACACTTACGGGAGAAGGAAATATAGCAGGTTCAGTTACCAATCTGATGAACTGTGTAAGAACAGCCGTTAAAAAAATGGAAATTCCACTTGAAAGTGCCATTAAATGTGCAGCGGTTAATCCGGCAAAGGCTATAGGTATATATGACAGATTCGGAAGTATTGCCCCTGGCAAAGTAGCCAATATTGTACTTTTAGATAAGGATTTAAATATAAAATCCATAATAAAAGATGGAAACATTATATAAAAGCATTTCAAAAAGTTGAATAATTTATTATAATAGAGCCAGTTATTGTTTTTAGATTAAAAGAGCTAAAAAAAATGCCGGCTCTTTTGTATTCTAAAAGGAAAATCAGAAAAAATATGGTTGTTACGGAAAACGATATTAATGAAGGCAATAATAATACCAGTGAGGTCAAAAGATTTAAAATTTTAATTATTGACGATTCTGAGAAAAATCGCGGAGAATTAACAGAAATGCTGAAGAGAGAATTCGATGTGATTAATGCTTCTGATGCAAAGCAGGGGATAGAAATGATTAATAAATACGGAGAGGATATTGCATTGCTGCTTCTTGAAGTTAAAATTTGTGGAATGAGCGGATTTGAGGTTTTAACTTATATGAAGCATAGTGGGATTACAGAAAATATTCCGGTAATAATGATTTCAGATGAAAAGTCAGAGTCATTTATTAGAAGGGCTTATGATCTTGGAGCAGTTGATTATATTGGAAGACCTTTTGATTTTCAAACAGTATATACAAGAGTTCTTAATACTATTAAGCTTTATGCAAAACAACGCCGTTTGGAAAAGCTTGTTGCCAGGAATATGGTTGAAAAAGAGAAAAATAACAGAATGTTAATAGGCGTGCTGGAACAGGTTATTGAATATAGAAATGGTGAAAGTGGAATTCATGTATCACACATTAAAATTTTAACTGAAATGTTATTGGACAAGCTAATGCAGAAAACGGACAAGTATAATCTTAGCTGGTCACAGAGAATGATGATTATAACATCCTCTGCTCTTCATGACATAGGAAAGGTAGGAATTGAAGAAAAAATAATAAACAAAATGGAGAAGCTAACAGAAGAAGAAAGCAATGAAATGAAAATGCACACATTAATTGGTGCAGGCATGATAGAAAATCTTGATGAGTATAAGGATGAGGAGCTTATGCAAATTGCCTATGGAATATGTAGGGGACATCATGAAAGATATGATGGCAAAGGATATCCTGACGGACTTAAAGGAGATGATATACCTATAGGTGCACAGGTTGTTGCACTGGCAGATGAATATGACAGATTGGTTATGGGCAGACCTAATAAGAAGTCAGTAAGCCATGAACAGGCAGTTAATATGATAAAGGATAGGGAATGCGGAAAGTTTAATCCTATCCTGGTTGAGTGTTTCTTAGAAATAAGTGATGAAATAAAAGCAAGGTTACAGTAACGAAGATAGGGGGGGAAAATGAGTGATTTTTGGTTAATAATAAATGTTATTTTAGATGCTTTTCCGTGGATTTTCCTTTTATATATGCCTTTTAAGGACAGGTTGAGATTTTCCCGGATTACAACAGTACTTGCAAATTTTGTGGTGCTAACACTTTATTATATTTCATTCAAAAGAATAATCGGAGAAGATTTTTACAATCTTGATATTATGCTGGCATATCGTATGGTGCAGATATTTGTTGTTTTGATATTATGTATCTATTTTATAAATGATTTTATACAGAAAGTTTTGTTTGTGTTTGGCCAACTATTACCAATAAGTGTTTTTGTTTTGGTATGGGCAAGTCACACAAATAACTATATAACAATTAAGCAGTCAGCAACGTATCTGGATACAGCAGTTTTAAGAATAATAATATCATGTGTATGCTTTCCTTTTATGTATATATTGTGGAAGAAATATATTGTGCCTGTGGTAAAAACAGATAATAAGCGACAGTGGAAATATGGTTGGATAATTCCAATGATTTTTTCAATAGTAAGTCTGTCTTATTGTGAGAACAATTTTGAAATAACTTATATGCATCTTCATCAGGTTCTTGCAAGGCTTACGTTAAGTATAGGTGTTGTAATTGTTAGTGTGATGCAGTTTAGGGCCGTGAGAACAGAAGAAAGCTTTGTAAGAGCAGAAGAAAAGGCTAAGCGCAGCAGAATGTTAATTGAAATGCAGGCAGAGCAATATAATATGATTACTGAAAAAATAGAAAAAACCAGAAAAAGCAGACATGACATACATCATCATATTAATGTTGTTTATCAGTTAGCAAAGGAAAATAAAATAGAGCAGTTAATAGAATATTTGGAAGAATATAATAAGATTGATTCTACAAAAGAGCCAATGGTTTATTGTAATAACAGTACAGTTGATGCAATTTTGAATCATTATATTTTGCTGGCAAAAGATAATGGAATAGAGGTACATTTAAATGTGGCATTACCGGAAGAATTAAAGATACGTGATACAGACTTATGTATTGTAATAGGAAATCTTCTGGAAAATGCCATTGAAGCAAGCAAAAAAGAAGAAAATAAAAGAATAAAATTAAGAATAAACAGAAGTAATGAGTATATATGTATGTTAGTTTCGAACTTGTACAATGGCGAAATTAAGAAAGGTCATTCGGGTTATTATTCAAGAAAACGGGAGTTTAAAGATACAGGAATAGGTCTGTCTTCGGTTAGTGCCGTAGTTGAAAAATATGATGGCAGAATGGAAGTAGACCATACCAATGGAGAGTTCAATGTTTTTATTATGATGGCAAACATTAGCAGTAATTTAACATAAAAAACCATTAATTTTTTTGTAAAAAATTCACAAAGTATAGACGAAAAAAGCATAATCACAAGAATAAGAATTAGACATATGTATAATGAAAATGTGTACAAAATATACAAAATACACTAAAAAAAGTATCTTTATAATCTTAAAAATGTGAAATATAGCCAATATACATAATTGACAAATTGACAAAAAATCATAATTAGTAAAAAAAAGACTACCATTATTTGGAGAAAGTAGTATAATTGCGAATTGTGAGAGATATTTGACAATAATTGCATAGGCAATGACATATACACAAGGGAGTGGAGTTACGGTCGGATGAAAGCCTGTGACTACAAAAATGCCAAGCGCGAAGTGTTGATTCACGGCGTTTTTTCCATGTGGGTAATCGGCGCCTTTATTCCCATCGTTGTGACGCGTGACGCTTACTACCAGAACCTGCTCCCCGGTTACGGTCAGGAATATGCCGATACGCTTATGGCTTATATGCCCGACTGGATTTTGCCGGTATTGCTTATCGCTGCTTTCGTCAGCGGTCTTGTTGGCGGTCTGATTGGACGGAAGATTTTCAAAAAGCATTTTGAGCGGGCAGGAATTGTATAATGAGCCGCGAACTTCTTGCAAGTCAAAAAAACAATAGCGGAATTTTATTAGACCCCCGGACAAAACTGGCGGTACTGATTACCATAGCTGTCTTTATTTTAGGCGGTTCGTATGAAGGTATCATGCAGTATTACATCATCGTGTTGGCGGCGATCCCGCTGTTACTTTTGTCAGCGGCCAGAAAATGGAAAGGCGCTGTTCTCTATATCCTGATTTTTGGAGGCAGTCTGTGCCTGGAAATGTTCGGTCTGTCCCGACTGGCTGGCGTAGCAAACTACATTGCAGTAGCCATTGTTGGCATTCTGCTGAGGTTCACCCCCAGCGTGGTCATGGGATATTTCGTGGTAACGACAACCACGGTCAGCGAATTTGTTGCGGCGATGGAACGGCTCCACCTGCCGCAGCAGATCACCATTCCTATGTCTGTGATGTTTCGCTTCTTTCCCACGGTTGCGGAAGAATGGAGCGCTATTGGGGACGCCATGCGGATGCGTGGCGTCCGCTTTGGTGGTGGAAAAGTCGGTGCGATTTTAGAGTATCGGATTGTCCCCATGATGATCTGCTCCGTCAAAATCGGAGAGGAACTGTCCCAGGCAGCCCTTACGCGGGGATTGGGAGGCCCGGTAAAACGGACGAATATCTGTAAGCTGGGTTTTCATGTGCAGGATGTTATTTTCCTGCTGATCTGTCTGGGAGCATTTGCAGCGCAAATCTATGTGCTTGCCGCAAGGGGGTGAAGGAAATGATTGAATGTCAAGATGTGTCCTTTTCTTATCCTGCCAGTACCCTTCCCGACAGTGAGAGGCAGGCCGGTGGCGCTTTGAAACATATTTCCTGCACTATTGAGGACGGTTCTTTTGTCCTGCTCTGCGGGACTTCCGGCTGTGGGAAAACAACCATGACCCGGTTGTTTAACGGCTTGATCCCCCATTATCATGAGGGGACTTATACCGGCTCCGTCTATCTGGATGGAAAGGATACCCGTGACCTGTCACTGTTTGATATTTCTCTGAAAGTCGGTTCTGTATTTCAAAATCCGCGTTCTCAGTTTTTCAATGTGGACACGACCAGCGAACTGGCTTTCGGCCCAGAGAATCACGGCATAGCGGAAGATCTTGTGCGTGACCGTGTAAAGCGTGTAGCTGCACAGCTAAAGTTGGAGCCGCTGCTTGATAGAAGTATTTTTTCTTTGTCCGGCGGTGAAAAGCAAAAAATCGCCTGCGGATCGGCAGCGGCGATTGACCCGGATATTTATGTGCTTGATGAGCCATCATCCAACCTTGACGCATACGCTATCGCTGATTTCCGGCAGCTTCTCTTTACTTTGAAATCGCAGGGAAAGACCATCATAATCTCTGAACACCGGCTGTATTATCTGTCCGGCCTCTTTGACCGTGTCCTGTACCTGAAAGATGGAGAAATCGAAGGTGATTATACAGCAGAGGAATTTTGCGGCCTGTCGGCAAAACAGCGCGACGATATGGGATTGCGCCCTCTTGATCTTGCGGGGCTTTCAGAAGTTGAAGGCACGCCGCAGAGAATGAATGAGGCGGTTTGGACGATAAAGAATGTGTCCTTCGCCTATAAGCATGAGCCGGAAACCTTGCATATAACGGAAACCTCTTTCCCATCCGGCAGCGCCACGGCCATCATCGGACATAATGGTGCGGGAAAATCCACCTTTGCCCGGTGCCTCTGCGGGTTGGAAAAGCACTTCAAAGGAACGGTGCAGGATCAGAGCAAGAACTATTCCAGAAAAGAACGATTGAAACTCTGCTATATGGTCATGCAGGATGTAAACCACCAGCTCTTTACCGAAAGTGTTCTGGATGAAATTCTGCTCAGTATGAGAACTGAGGATAAGCAGAGGGCAAGAGAAATCTTGCAGGAGATGGACCTGCTGCCTTATGAGGACTGCCACCCGATGGGACTGTCCGGCGGCCAAAAGCAGCGCGTGGCGGTTGCCTCTGCGATTGCTTCGGAGCGCCCTTTGATTTTATTCGATGAACCGACCAGCGGTCTTGACCTGTTTCACATGAGGCAGGTTGCCAATGTTGTTAATCAAGTGGCAAATGCCGGAAGAACCGCACTTGTGGTAACACATGACCCGGAATTTATTCTACGCTGCTGCAATTATGTCCTTCACTTAGAAAACGGGCAAATTCAGGAAAGTTATTCCATAGAGGACAGCGATGGTCGAAAACGCCTGCTAAAGTTTTTTCTGAGTGATATGAAGAAGGAGGTGTCCACAGAATGAAGGAGGAAAAGAAAGAGTCGCCCATAGGCGTCTTATGGGGATGGAGCAAGCCCTATCATGGAAAATTCATCGGCAGTGTTATCCTTGCGGTATTAGGCGTGGCCTGCCAGATGGTGCCCTATTTCTGCGTGGCGCATATTGTCACAATGATGTTGTCTGGGGAACAGAATTTTTCCCGCTATGTGACCGCTGGTATTATTGCATTGTGCGGCTACTTTGGGAAGGTGCTGTTTTCCTGTCTTTCTACAACGATTTCCCACACAGCGACCTATTACACGCTGCGTGATCTGCGGGAGAATATCACCGCAAAGCTGGCTCGCGTCCCGATGGGGACGATTTTAGATACTCCGTCCGGCCAGTATAAAACAACGATTGTTGACCGGGTTGAAGGCATGGAATCGACCTTCGCACACCTGATCCCGGAAATGACCGCAAATGTGCTGGTGCCGCTTGTAATCGCCGTGTACCTGTTCCTTTTGGACTGGCGCATGGCGCTCCTGTCCCTTGTTACGCTGGTGGTGGGCCTTGCTGTCATGTCTGCTGGTATGAAGAATTATCCCGTCAAATGGGAGGGTGCTGTCAAGGCAGGCAAGCAGATGGCAAATGCCATTGTAGAGTACATAGGCGGGATTGAGGTGGTAAAGGCGTTCAGCCAATCCGCCGGTTCCTACAAAAAATATTCTGACGCGGTGAATTATAACGCCAACTACTATGTGGACTGGATGCGGGAAAACCAGAAAACCATGAGCGCCTACAACGCCATCCTGCCCTCAGTGCTGATTTGCGTGCTGCCCTGCGGTTTTGCATTCTGGCTCTCCGGCAGTCTGGAGCTTTCCACCTTCCTGTCCATTGTGATTTTCTCGCTGGGGCTGATTGGGCCGATTATTGCGGCCTTTACCTTTACGGACGATTTGGCTGTACTGGGGACAAATGTGGAAGAAATCAGCCAGCTTCTGAACGCCGAAGAACTGAACCATAAAGAAACGCCGATCAAGCTGGAAGATACCGGCATTTCTCTTAGGTCTGTGTCGTTTTCCTATGACGGGACAACAGAGGTTTTGCATGATGTGAATCTCGCCATCCACCCCGGAACCATGACCGCCCTTGTAGGGCCGTCCGGCTCCGGCAAGTCTACGGTGGCGAAGCTGATTGCCGGGTATTGGGATGTTACATCCGGCAGCATTACCCTCGGCGGCCATGAGCTGAAGGATATGCCGCTGTCTGAAATTGCAGACCAGATTTCCTATGTATCTCAGGACAACTACCTGTTTAACCGCAGTATCCGGGAGAATATCCGCATGGGAAGACCCAGTGCCACGGACGCAGAGGTGGAGCAGGCAGCCAAACAAAGCGGCTGCGACGCCTTTATCCGCAAGCTGGATAATGGCTATGATACGGTTGTCGGCAGCGCCGGTTCCCATCTTTCCGGCGGTGAACGCCAGCGGATTGCCATCGCCCGCGCCATGCTGAAAAATGCGCCGGTTGTCATTTTGGACGAGGCAACTGCCTATATCGACCCAGAGAATGAGGCGCTGGTGCAGAAAGCCATTTCCACTTTAACTGTCGGCAAGACCCTGATTGTGATCGCACACCGGCTGTCTACCATTGTTGGCGCAGATAACATCGTTGTGGTGAAGGATGGAACCATCCACGCACAGGGTACGCATGAGAAGCTGCTGGAAACCTGCCCCCTCTACCGGGATATGTGGCAGGCGCACATCGGCGCGAAAGACCAGATGTAAGGGGGTGTTGTCAGATGTATGGAACATTGAAAAAAATCTTTGCTTTTGCAGGCAGCAAAAAGGGGCTTCTAAAAAAATCCCTGTTATTCTCATTCCTGTCCGGGCTGTTTTCAGCCATGCAGTTTGCCGCCCTCTTTGTAGTGATCGGCGCGTTAGTATCTGACAACCGGGACGGAAAGTTTATCTGCATTTCGCTGGGAATTATGGCCGTTTCCCTCATTGGGCGTATCATCACGACCTATTTTTCCACGATGGAGCAGACGGAAACCGGCTATTGCATGGTGGCGGAAAAGCGTATCCACATCGGAGATCGGCTGCGCTACATCCCGATGGGCTACTTCAACAAGAATAGTATCGGGAATATTACCGCCATTGTCACAACAACTTTGGGTGATGTAGAGAACTCAGCAGCCCGTGTCCTGGTGTCAGTGCTGGGCGGTTTTTTCAACTCGGTTGCCCTCGTCATCGTCCTGTTGGTATTTGACTGGCGGATCGGTCTTGTGGCCGCTGCCGGTGTCCTGATTTACCTTGCGGCGGCGGAACTGGCGCTTCGCAAATCTGCCGCGCTCAGCGGTGTACGCCAGCACACACAGGAGTCCCTTGTGGAGTCTGTGTTGGAGTACATTCAGGGGATGGGGATTGTCAAAGCATTTGGACTGGAACGGGACAGCACGCAGTCTATCGGCAGTGCAATTAAGGCGAGCTGCCGGGATAACCTGAAATTGACAAAGGCCAGCGTTCCCTATGACGCTATCAAACAGGCTGTTGTCCGAGTGTTCAGCGTCCTGTTGCTTTTGGCCTCGGTCTGGTTCTGGCTGGACGGCTCCCTGTCGCTGGCCTACGGTCTGATTTTGGTGATTGCTTCTTTCATGGTGTTCAACGATTTGGAGAACGCCGGGAATATGGCCTCTTTGCTGCAAATGCTGGCGGCCTCGATGGATACGGCAAACTCCATTGATGACACGCCGGTAATGGACGAGAAAGGCGCTGATATTACGCCGAAGTCCAGCGAGATCGTGTTTAACAAGGTGGATTTTTCCTACGCAGACCGTAAGATATTAGATCAGGTCAGCTTTACCATTCCCGAAAAAACGACTACGGCCATTGTCGGCCCTTCCGGGGCAGGAAAGACAACGATGTGCAACCTGATTGCCCGTTTTTGGGATGTGAATGCCGGGAAGATTACCATAGGCGGTACGGATGTACGAGATTTCAAGCTGGACAGCCTGATGAAGAATATCTCGATGGTGTTCCAGAGCGTGTACCTATTTGCAGATACGATTGAGAACAATATCAAGTTTGGCTGCCCGGATGCTACCCATGAACAAGTGGTTGAAGCGGCGAAAAAGGCTTGCTGCAATGACTTTATTTCTGCCCTGCCGGATGGCTATGACACCGTGATTGGCGAGGGAGGCGGTACTTTGTCCGGCGGCGAGAAACAGCGGATTTCCATCGCCCGCGCCATGCTGAAGGACGCACCTATCATCATTTTGGACGAGGCAACAAGCAGCGTTGACCCGGAGAATGAGGATGAATTGCAGCGGGCTATCGAGGCATTGACCCATGACAAGACCATCATCATGATTGCCCACCGTCTGAAAACCGTCCGCAACGCCGACCAGATCCTTGTGCTGGACAACGCTCATATCGTCCAGCGCGGCACTCATGCGGAGCTGATCCAGCAAAAGGGCCTGTATGCCGATTTTGTATCGGCCAGACAGGAGGCCATCGGCTGGAAGCTGGCTCAGTAAAAGAGGACTTATGAACCTTTATGCATCTGGAGAAGATTATTTAGAAGCAATTTTGGTTCTCTATAAAAAATTTGGAAGCGTCCGCTCGGTAGACATCGCTCGACATATGGAAGTATCAAAGCCCAGCGTATGTCATGCGGTTAATATTTTAAAAGAAGGGTTTTTAACTATAGATGAGAATCACTTTTTGTACTTGACGAGTCAAGGGAAAGTGGTAGCTGAAAAAATTTATGAGCGACACCGCTTTTTTACGGAAGAACTAATAGAAGCTGGCGTGGATCCACGACAGGCAGAAACAGATGCCTGTAAAATGGAACACGTAATTAGCGATCAGAGTTTCCCAAAATTGAAAGAACAGAAAGAAAAAAATAGATTATTACTGAATTTGTTTACGGCCTATGTCGTAAAGTCCGTAGAAGGGAAAAGGACGACTGAAATTCAAAACGCAATATCCAGACTGGTAAAAGGCAAGACGGTTCTTATTATCGTTACGAATGTTTATACAAAAAGAAAGAACACGAATGCATGAACAGAAGGAAACGGAGAAGCCGCATTCTGAATATGTGCAAAGGAAAGCTTTGTGCCAGCTGATTTGTAAAAAACTTGAGGATATAGGAACAATCACTGTAAAATAGTATCAGGAAGTATTAAAAAATATCCTTTATTAAGTGAGCTGTATACATTAACCAAAGATTTTTGTAACGTTATATTCTCAAAAAATGCTGCAAAATTAGACGAATGGATCAATACAGCACAAAAATATGATATTTCTGAATTTCAAACATTTATAAACGGTGTAAAAAAGGACTTAACTGCTGTAAAAAACGGAATCATATATTCGTATAATAACGGCTTGCAGAAGGTAGTGTAAATAAAATCAAAGTTATAAAACGAATAATGTATGGCAGAAACAGTTTTGAATTATTGAAAGCGGAAGTGTTATTTGATGAACTTTTTCACGATAAATTCAACGCTTACGTTTTTCCAGCTTTTCCAGGAGCAGGTGGAAGCATAAACGATGGAATATTGGATGCTGCACTCACACCGAAGCTAATACGGCCAACAACATTTGCAGAGATATCGGGAAATACATCTGAAAGAGCGAAACAGTTTTCAAAGATATTAAAACATTCCCATATACCATATCAGCAAGGTAAAAGATATGCATATGTGGCAGCTTTGCCATCTGGCTATGGTAGTTCCGATTGCAGATGCATATTATGAAGCAGATTGCCTGGAAAAAGCAGGAAAAGAATGGAAGACCGAGAGAAAAACAGCAAAAAGACTGAAAAGAAATTTTTGCTTTTTAAAGAAAAAGTTTGGCAGACTGTCACCATGCAAAATGAATATTTCTTGCAGAAAAGGTAGGCGTTTTGTACAATAAATGTTGATCTGATGGCGCAGGAAAAAGTTTACCTGCCGATAAGATTGGTGTTGATATTGTACAGAAATGGATTGATGAGAGCATGAGTGTCGCACATTAGAGCGTGTCTGAAAAATCATTCCCGCAATCTGCACGCCCCACTTTGCGG
>OLOK01001517.1_pt1 | contig 19231 bp, 16 predicted proteins | sample 1672591 | NCBI WGS metagenome assembly OLOK01 (sample SAMEA3136703, study PRJEB25190) | human gut metagenome | biome: human gut; feature: human-associated habitat; material: faeces | place: Austria | collected 2013 | reverse complement strand
GCTCAAGATTCAACAAGTTCATAACATTTGAGGACTACACAGGCGATGAACTGATGTCCATATTCGAGAGCATGTGTTCAAAGCAGGAATACAAGCTGGATGATGCCGCCCGCGATTACGCACAGAACTACTGGGCAGACAAGGCAGCAAACCACGACGAGACATTTGCCAATGCCCGTGATGTGCGAAACTTTATGGAGTCTGCTATTTCAAGACAGGCCACACGTATTGTTTCAATGGACAAGATAGATGTGGATACCCTTGCAACCCTTACCGCTGCAGATCTAATGGAATAGTTTCTACTTTGTTCACACTTATTTTATTGTATATATTGCCGGATACATATTATAATGAAGGACATTGATATATTTGATTATCAGACAGAAAGAGAGGTATTTTATTTTGATCAGATCGGTTACAACAGACAATCCCGTTATGAACTTTTTAACCATCGTGTGTGATATAGTCATACTGCACTTTTTATGGCTGCTGACTTCCCTGCCAGTTCTCACAATAGGAGCATCCACCACTGCACTCTACTATACCACCATGAAGTGTATCCGAAATGGACAGGGTGGGGTGGTAAAGATGTTCTTCAAGAGTTTTAAGGACAACTTTAAGCAGGCAACTGGCATCGGTATTCTGGCTTTGATCGCAGGTTTTATATGTGTCTTCGACATGTACTTTGCCATCAATAAAAATCTCAAGAGTATGATGGTCATTTTCACCATCATGTCCCTGATATACCTGTTCACAGTGCTATATGTATTTCCACTTCAGGCACAGTTTGAGAACACCATCAAGACGACTATCAAGAACGCTTTCCTGCTGTCCATCAAGAACCTTCCGTGGACACTGCTGCTCACAGCCATCACCGCTCTCATGGTCGTGATGAGCTATCTGAACTCTACAGTTCTTGGAATCATGCTCATATGTGCTGCAGGGCTTCACGCATACCTCTGTTCCCTCATATTTGTGCACATCTTCCGCGAATATATGCCAGAGGAAGATAACAAAGCTGATGAAGATTTCCACATTGAGGAAACTACAGATACAGTGGGAACTACAGATACAGTGGAAACTACAGATACCGATGACTGCACTCAGGACTAACGTCCCTTGCCTATACATACAGATGAATAATACACATTACACGCGCCAGCTTCCTTTAGGAGACTGGCGCATACGTCTATAGTGACTCCTGTCGTGTATATGTCATCCACTATGAGTATGTTTTTGTATTGTGGATAAACCTTGCCAATAGTCATGGACTCTTTTATATTGTTCGCCCTCTCCAGATTGTCGAGTGACTTCTGGGGCGCGGTATATCTGTCCCTCACGAGCATATCTGAGCACAGCGGAAGTCCAAGCTCATCCGCCACCACCCTGGCAAGTTCCTGAGCCTGATTGTACCCTCTTTTCCTGAGTTTCTTCCTGTGAAGAGGAACACAGGTTACTGCATCTATCCCATACTGGGCTGCATAAGGACGCACCTTGTCCGCCATCTGTTTTCCATAAAAATCGCAATATTCTATTTTCTCATGATATTTTATCGCCAGGACACTGGTCTTGACGGGCTCTAGGTAGTTGAACACCGGAAACCCTTTCTCGAAATTCCTGAAATGTCTCTCACAATCAAGACAGAATTCTCTTTCCTCAGAATCGATCTCTTTCCCACACCTCATGCACACAGGAGGCTTCACATAGGGCAGGTCTGTGTGACTGCTGCACACAGATCCCCCACCATACGGAATGACCTCATCACATATAGCACATCTGCGCGGAAATATCAGATCCGTGATAATGTCAAATATTCTCAATCTGTTCCTCTATTCTACTTTTCTCTGAACTCATAGCTATCATCTGTCACGCTCCGCCCTCGGCAGCCTCACTGAGCCGTAGCGCAAATGTGGTAAATCTCTTCTGTTCATCTTCATTGTCTATCATAGCATTTGCCAATCCTATATTGCCGACTATGACCACACATCTTCTTGCCCTTGTCACCGCAGTGTACAGAAGGTTTCTGTTGAGAAGCTTTGGCGGGCATCTGAGAAGCGGAAGAACCACCACCGGGTACTCACTTCCCTGGGACTTGTGGATAGTTATCGCAAACGCATGCTCCAGCTCCTCCAGCTGGTTATACGGATACTCACTCTGTCTTCCATCGTCAAATTCAACTATGATCTTCTGGTCATAGTCATCCACCGTCCTGACAAATCCTATATCTCCGTTGAACACACCGACACCTTCCTCTTTCGCAAACCTGCCGGTGGGATCCATTATCTTCCATTCCTGCTTGTAGTTGTTCTTCACCTGCATGACTTTGTCTCCCTGACGGAACACAACATCTCCTCTCACATACTCCGGCTTTCCCTTCCCGGATGGATTGAGTATCTCCTGGAGCTGTCTGTTAAGATTCTCTATTCCAAGGTCAAATTTCCTCATAGGTGTGAGAACCTGTATATCCGAACTGTTCACCTTGAAAAATGATGGAAGCTGCTTTGTCATCAGAACCTTCAGTTCAGATATTATCTCATTATACCCATTTCTCGGTATAAAGAAAAAATCCTCACTCTTGTTCTTTATCTCGATATGTACACCCGCATTGATCTTGTGGGCATTGCCTATGATATCGCTGTCCTTTCCCTGCCTGTATATCCTGTCGAGAACCGACACATGGAATACTCCAGAGGCAATGATATCCTTGAGCACGTTTCCAGGGCCAACTGATGGAAGTTGGTTGGAATCTCCCACAAGGACAAGTCTCGTACCCGGAGTCACAGCCTTCAAAAGGCTGTAGAATATTCCACTGTCCACCATGGACATCTCATCGATTATTATAACATCCGCTTCCAGGGGATTGCTTTCATTTCTCGCAAATACATATACCGAATCACCATCATCGTCCACACCACCATTGAGTTCTAGAAGTCTGTGTATGGTCTGGGCCGCATATCCTGTGGCCTCAGTTATCCTCTTTGCAGCACGCCCCGTAGGAGCAGCCAGCACTATGTTCATGCGAAGGCTTTCGTATATCCTGATAAGAACATTGATTATGGTGGTCTTACCTGTTCCCGGTCCACCTGTGATAACGGCTACGCCATGTCCCACGGCCTTTTCCACCGCCTGTCTCTGCGCATCCGCAAGTTGTATCTTCTCCTCGTCCTCAACAGTTTTTATAACCTTATCTATATTAAGTTTTGCCTTTGAAAAGTCTATATCAAGCGCGGTGAGCATTCTCGCCGAATTCAGCTCCGTATAGTAGTCACCGACTCGGTAGACTATATTCTCAGCATGTGTTTCAGGAGGCGCATCTATCTGCACTTCCGCCTGAGTTTCAAACACGGAATCAAATCCATCATCAAACATACTCTCGGATCCTTCAATCCCGGCTTTTTCACTTTCTGATCCTACATCCCTGGACTCCCCGTTTAATCCAAGCTCCTTTACGATGATCTTTCCCGCAACACTCAGTTCCAGTATCTGATTACATATAGTCATCTCCAGCTCCGGATCATACGGCATGTATTCATTCATAAGAAGATCGTAAGTCTTGTCTACAAGCATCTTCTGCGGGAGATACATATGTCCCAGCCTGTTCGCCCCCGACAGCGCATACATTATAGCCGCCCTGACTCTGAAATCAGAGTCCTTGCCTATGCCAAGTCTGTCCGCTATCTCATCGGCAGTCTTGAATCCAACGCCGGTTATATCCTCCGCTATCTTATAGGGATTTGTCCTGACAACGTCATATAGCCTGTCACCGTATTCATTGTATATCTTAACCGCAAGATTCACTGGAATGTTAAGTCCCGAGAGGAACATCAGCGCATCCTGCATCTCTTTTTTTTCGTTGTAGGAGACTGCTATCTCCCTTGCCTTTCTCTCAGATATTCCTCTGATCTCCGCAAGTCTCTCCGGCTCCTCCTCTATAATCCTCAGCGAATCCATCTTGAACTTCTTCACGATCCTCTTCGCCAGGGCTTCGCCTACACCCTTTATCACGCCTGAACCAAGATACTTCTCAACGCCGATAATGTCATCCGGCATCTTTATCTCACAGGATGTGAATTTGAACTGCAGGTCATAGTTGGGATGTTCCACAAATTCTCCCTCTGCAGATACATACACGCCCTCCGCCACGCCTCGCAGATTCCCCACAAAAACATCTTCGCCGTCCTCACCTTCTACGGTGAAGACGGCGTATCCATTGTCTTCGTTCTTATATATAACCTTTTCTACATATCCTTCTCTAACCAAGTTCTGTCTCCCTTGAAATTCTTATCCAAAGTGCTCATCCGAAGTCATATATACCAGACCAATGCCCTGATCCAAAGACACTAGTTCTTCTTCTCACTCAAAAGCTCTATATACTTGCCGGTTCCTATCGCCACAGCTCTGAGTGGATCCTCGGCTGTCATTGTAGTGATTCCTGTCTTCTCCTCAAGAAGTTCCTCAAGTCCGTGGAGAAGCGCTCCACCACCTGTGAGAACTATTCCTCTATCCGCAATGTCTGCGGCAAGTTCAGGCGGAGTTCTCTCAAGTACAGAGTGAACAGCCTCACATATCTGTGATGCCGGCTCACGAAGTGCCTCCTCTGTCTCATCCGATGTAACAGTGACCGTCTTTGGAAGTCCAGTCACAAGGTTTCTTCCTCTTATGTCGAGTGTTATATTCTCAGGTCGTCTGTAGCATGTACCTATCTTGATCTTGATCTCCTCTGCGGTTCTCTCTCCTATGAGAAGGTTATGCTTCTTTCTCATAAATCTTACGACAGCCTCATCAAAATCATCACCTGCGACCTTGATGGACGCACTTACAACAGGGCCACCAAGTGATATGACTGCGATATCTGCAGTTCCTCCACCTATATCGACTATCATGTTGCCACACGGTCTGTATATATCTATACCTGCACCTATCGCCGCAGCAACAGGCTCCTCTATAATCGAAACATCCCTGGCCCCGGCTGCATATGTCGCATCCTCAACCGCCTTCTTCTCAACCTCTGTTACCTGAGAAGGTACACATACACTTATCCTAGGCCTTCTGCCAAAGTAACTTCTTCCAACGGCCTTCTGAATAAAATACTTCAGCATCTTCTCAGTTATCGTGTAATCCGAGATAACGCCCTGTCTGAGGGGTCTGATGGCAACTATATTACCCGGAGTCCTGCCAAGCATAAGTCTTGCCTCTTCACCGATTGCCACTATCTTATTCGTATCTCTGTCATATGCAACTACAGAAGGCTCTTTCAATACAACGCCTTTTCCTTTTACATATACCAGGATACTGGCTGTACCTAAATCTATACCAATATCTGCGCTTGCCATAACAAGTCTCCCTTCTATTCGTTCACGTCTCTTAATATTACAAGAGATGCATTGCTGCCGTCAAGCCATTTCATGCGTACTTCTGTCAGATCCATGATCTTGTCAAGGCTTCTTATGTAACTACGCCAGTTAACTTCCTTCTCTTCAACGCCTATATGCTGATCTGGACCGCCCATAATCTTATATTTATCTCGCAGATTCTCTATAAGAAGCTTGCTATCTTTATCTGTGAAATCATAGCCAAGCATATCATTTAATGCTTTGTTTGAGAACAGTACTTTTCCAGTATCGACTTCCCTTATAAATATGCCCTCATCCATGTAGTTATATGTATCGAGAAGAACACTGTTAATCCTCTTCACACTGTCATCACTCTCTATCTTCTCCAAGCAGCATCTTATGACCTCAGAGGTCTGCTTTGCAAATTCTATCTCCTCCACTGACCATATCTTATTCACGGATGTGTTGGCAAGTACAAACACCGCACCACTGCGTCCATTCACATATACCGTCACCGCCACAAAGCTCTTAACCGTGCTTCCAGTAAGAATCTTCTTCGCAACATCATCTATATGTCTGGCATCTATTACCATATATCCCTTGTCTGCCATCTGGACTTTGCCCTGTCCATTCTGCCATGATCTGAATCTTATATTGCCCCGCTGCCAGTCTGATACATACTCTTCAGCCGACATGCTCTGATTCTTTGACCATAGATACTGACAGTCAAGGCTTCCATCGTCATCCCTGACATACACAGCCGCAACATCAGAATTAAGACATTCACCCACCTGGGATATAACATCATTTATAACCTGCTGCTGGCTCTTATCTGAATTGTTGAGGGAATCCACAAGTATCTTCTGCCACTGAACCTTGTTCTCCATCATGACTTCCAGTGACTTGGCACGTATCGCTTCCTTCGCCAGTATATTCGAGCTGAATGCATACTCGGAAAATATCCTTCCAAGCTGCCACTGTACCTTATATACCTTCTCCATCTGCTTTCCGTCATCTGCATCGTATGAACAGCAGATCCACGTTGCAACATGCTTCCCATCAATCATGATCGGAGCACCGCAGATCTTACTTCCGTCAATATCATCATCCATATCCATCATGACCGGAACATTGTTTCTGAGTATCACCTCATTGAGCTTCATGTATATCTGCTTGTACTGAGGTTTCTCGAACATATCATAGAAATAACCCATATGCTTCTGAGGTCCCGCCGGCTCAACCATCTTCTTACCTACAGGATCTATGATGGTTGTATATAGACCTGTAAGCATTGAAAATGCCTTGGTTATCATCGTCCACTTCTTTGTATCCAGCTGATTTCTCTCATTATCAGACTGACTGTTCGCCTTCATAATATAAGAAATCTTGTCGTCAAATTCCTTTTTCGCCTTCTCAACGCTGTTCTCAAGAGTCTTTTTGTCCGTTATATCAGATATGAAATATTCTACTGTGTAGGAGTTGTCCTCCGCCTGTGTCACGGAACTCTGGGACTTGACCCAGATTATCTCTCCCCTGTCGTTAACTATCCTGAACTCCTCTTCATAATCCTTATCCTCGCGCTTTGTAGCATTTTTGACATTCGCAAACACCCTGCTTCTGTCCTTCGGATGGATGTAATCTTCTATAAGTCTGTCTCCAAGCCTTATGGCATCAACATTGATACCCATCTGCCTGGCGTTAGGCGTGATATACTTGAACTCTGGTCTTCCGTTGTTATATCTCTGAACCATGACAAAGCTCTTGATTTTTGACATGGCTGACAGAATATACGCAGCCTGATCCTCGTTATATCCGGTCTCCTTGTCCTTGATGAACAAAAGCTCTATTCCATCCATATCGCCCTCAGATGTCCTGACTATATGACACTTCAGTCTCATCTTGCTTATATCTCTTCTGGACGACACGATCCTTGTCTCCATCTCGAAATCATCTATATTCGTATTCTGAGCCTTATACAACTGTCCTATGAGCACATCATAATCACTCTTTGGAATGAGATCACTGAGTCCAACTAGTCCGCTGTAAAAGTTGCCATCTGTGTATCCGTACTCTGTTATGTTCTTCGACACATAACGTGTTCTCCATACACCCTCCGGCTTATACAGGTACAGAGCCACAACCCCTATATGATTTATTATCCTCTCAAGACTGACGCTTCCGATGGTTACATCCGATCTCAGTTCAAAAAGAACCATATATGCCTTTTTGCCCTTGTACTCAAACTGATTCACAAATCCACTTACAATATATCGCTCACTGTCATTCACTATAAGCGCAAGTCTGTGCCAAATGAGAGCCTTCTTATCCTCAAGTGTAGGCCAGAATTCATCGCTTATCATAAATTTGTCAGGTTCCATTCCAAGTGTCTCCACACCTGTACCTATGATCTTGACTGCGGCATTGTTAATACTGAGGACTTCTCCATCTTCACAAAACATCACCGCAGGATATTCCACTATTCCCAAAAAGTCTGAATAGCTGCTAAGTTTATTTATCTCCATCTATCTTCTCCATTTATATTTATCCATTTCGTATAATATCCCTTTATACACATAAAACTTTCCTATGATGACATTAAAAGCCCATAGAAAAGTTTCATGCTGATACACAGAACTCATCATATCATGAGCATCTGCTTTATTCATAAATATTACTGCTGTGAATTCTCCGCGTCACTGACCATAGCTGTCGCTTCGCTCTTCAGCCCCGTAAATGCCTTATCTGCAACTTCCTTTGTCGAAGCACACGCTGCAACCACACTGTCAAGCGATGATAAAAGATCTGACATGTATCTGCTCACGCTCTCACATTCCTTTTTAACATTGTTTCTAAGTCTTGTGGCATCCTCTGTAGCTGCGTTTCTTGTGTTCGCTGCATCTCTCTGTGCCTCTTCACGCATAACCTTACACTCATAATCTGTCTTTGCCGAGAGTGCCTCCGCATCAGAATGTGACTTATTTCTAGTCTTTTCAGCCTCTGCGTATGCCTCTTCCTTCATGCTGTTGCACTTTGCCTCAGTCTGGTCATACATCTGCTGGCACTGTATCTCTGTGTCTGTCTGAAGCTTGGTACATCTGTCTCTCACTTCTGTCTCATAAGCCTCAAGTTCAGATGTTATTGTATTTTTTTTGTCGGTACACTCTTTCTCGGTCTGTGCGATAAGTGCATCAGCGCTCTCTCTCGCCTCCAGAAGTGTTCTTGATATAGACTCATATCTTCCAGCGTTCTCAAGCTCTCTCTGCTTGTAAGCATTCACCTGCTCCTTGAGTGCTTCAAGTTCACTCTCAAGGTCTGAATTAGCTTTTTTCAAAGTCTCTATAGTCTTGGATGACTCAGTCATGTTAACCTCTCTCATCGTCTTAAGACTGAGCACTGCCTCACTGAGCTTACTTACGTTCTCCTTCAGATCTTCAACTTCCTTGTTGTGCTTCTCCTTGAGCTCGTCAATATAGTAGTCAACGGATGCTTTGTCATATCCTCCGAATTTTACAGTTTTAAGTGACTCAACTCTTTCATCTGCTATCTCTTCTACCTGTTTTGCCATGACTTTACCTCCAAAATCCAATCGTACTTAGTCGTATTGTAATCGTATGCTATGCCAATAACCTTCTTGTCAAATGTAATTAATCCCGCTGTACTACCTTATCGGTGCGCATCAGTGCGGTTCATATTATATCACACATCATAGTTTAAGCAAAGCACTTTTGTCGTTTCTGTATTTTATTTAATTGATTTTATGATTACAAACAAATATTTTTATGCTATATTGTTTATGCTGTATAATATAGAAGTAATTTATGCACTTTACACTAAACAGAGTTTTTACTGTTGTTAATACGGAGGATCAATATAGATGAAAAACCACTTAAAGAGATATTCCAGACTGATGTTACTCGGTCTTACGACCACCTTCACACTCGCATCCCTAACAGGATGTCTGCATCGCAAAAAAACAACATATCAGACATATATGCAAAACATTTTGGATGTTAACTACAAAGGCAGCTTTGACGGTTATGTTGATGACAATGACGGTTCAAAAGATGATGCACAGGCGATGTACGATGATACCATAGACTACCTGTCCGTTCAGCTCATAAATCATTATTCACTGGCAAATGCTGACTCAGACGAGGTAAAGAATATATTCAACGATACTGCAAAGACGATATACTCCCAGGCAAAATATGAAGTATCACAGGCGTACAAAAACGGAGACGATTATTACGTTGATGTAACTGTGTACCCTATGGATATTCTCAACCAGGTGTTCGATGACGTATTTGCGTATATTGAAGACTCCAACAAGAAGATCGCAGCCGGTGATTACAACAATACAGGAAAAGAAGACTATGAGGCACAATTCGCACAGGGAGTTGCAGATATAATCCAGGAGAAAACCTCAAATATGGAATATCGAAGTCCAGTGGTCATATCCGTGAAGATAACCGATGACGGCGACTATTACTGTGCCGACCCATCCGGTCTGTCACAGGTGGATGCATCGATGCTCGCCATTGAGGGTTCCCATGACGGAGACTCCGGCGATTCCGAATCAGATTCCTCTAAAGATGGTTCTTCTGAGGACAGCTCATCTGATGACAATGACGGAGGAACTGATATCAGTTCCGGCGTAGAGGCTGAATAATCCAAGCAGAACAACAAGCATAAAGAACAAGGTTCAAAACAAGAACCCCGACCACAAAATCTATCGTAGTCGGGGTTCTTGTTTTATTATAAGATATCTTATTTCTCCTTGAAGGTAAACTCTTCATTTGCAAGTTTGAATCTGATACCATCTATAAGCATCATATCTGTACCACTGCTTATAATCTTTCCGCCAAGATATGTATGGTTTGTCGACTTGTTGTCTCTCAGATAATATACACCATTGACGTTTATTATGTATGCATGGCGACGGCTGACTGAGTTGTTGTCAGTAACCTGATAGTCAACCCCCTGTGTAGACTTACCAATACAGAATATAGGCTTGTCAATCCTGATTCTCTCTCCTGTTCTTGTTCTGATAATAACAGGACCGCTCTTCACCTTGCTGTTCGCTGTCAAAACAGTTGTAGATCCATCGTCATTACTGTCAAATCCTATATCATTTGAAGAGAAATCCTTAACCTCTTTTGCAAGCTTGAATGATGATGTAGTTGTAGTATGTGGTGTCTCCGGTATCTCCACTTTCGCCATATTGGCAGGCTGAACATCTTCTAATTTCATGAGTTCCTGCTCATCCTCCGGATGTGCTATGTTGTCATTTTTCAGATCTGTTACAAATTTATAAAACTCTGACAGATAGAAAGTAGAATTATGGTCGAAATACTTGATAAGTTCATATCCCGCATCAGAAGCTTTTTTATTTGCAAACTTGACATTCGCCATGAAGTCCCTTATAAACTTCTCCATATTGCACTTGTCCATAGGCTTATCTATTGGCAGGAACACAAGCTGCACTGCCATGTTCTGAAAATCTATATACATGTATCCTTTGTTCAATATGACTTTCCCTATGGACATATCGTTTGCTTTCAGATACATCAACTGATCGGCTATACTGAATATTATATCCACCAATTCATCCTTGTGAATTTTCTTCTCAAGGAACTGGTTCATAGTTGTCATAGCCGGGATTGAATATGTGAGCGCCCTCTGCCCATTTATATACTCCTCATGGCAAAAAGCGTTGTTGCCAACAAACTGAGCATTGTACAATTCAACCTCGTTGTGAAGAACCTCAACATCATCTTCAATCTTAAAGTACAATTTGTACTCATCACACAAATACATCTTATCACTCATAAAAAACCCTCCGATATTTATCGCACGATATCCATGTAAGTCCCGGAGTCAATTATTCTACTGTAACTGACTTTGCCAGATTACGTGGCTTATCTACGTCCAACCCCTTTGCATCGGACGTATAGTACGCTATGAGCTGAAGGATAACAGCGGCTGAGAACACAGTGAACAGACCATCCTGCTTAGGAATCGATATATGCTTATCGCACACATCTCCGTCATTGTATTCCTCATCCATGCTGACAAGAATAACATATGCCCCCCTTGCCTTCACCTCGCGTATGTTGGAAATCATCTTTCCATATACAGATTCCTGTGTAGCCAAAGCTATGACCGGAACGTTGTCTGTTATGAGCGCAATCGTTCCATGTTTTAACTCCCCTGCTGCATATGCCTCGGCATGAACATATGAAATCTCTTTTAGCTTTAGCGCACCCTCCAGAGACAGAGTATAATCAAGTCCTCTTCCTATAAAGAACGCGTCTGGAGCCATTTTTATATAATTTGCTACGGTTTTAACTTCGTCAGCCTGCTTGAGCGTCTCCTCTATAACCGGGATAACGTCCAAGAGCTGTCTGATAAATTCCCTAGCTCTGTCTTCAGAATAGATTCCCTTTACATAACCTATCCTGCAACCTATGAGGTACATAGCTGCCATCTGCACTGAATATGCCTTTGTGCTGGCAACTGCAATCTCTGGTCCCGCATGTGTATAGAGAACATAATCGCTCTCCCTCGCAATTGTTGAGCCTTTGACATTGACTATGGACAAAACCTTAGATCCACATCTCTTGGCAAGTCTAAGTGCCTCGAGTGTATCTATGGTCTCTCCGGACTGTGATGTGACTATCACAAGAGTTTTTTCATTTATGAGTGGTTCCTTATATCTAAATTCTGATGCTATTTCAACATTAACAGGAATCCTTAACTCCTTCTCTATCATGGCTTTGCCGACAATCCCGGCGTGCATGGCTGTTCCACATGCCACAACCGTAATGTTCTCAAGATTTCTTAACACATCATCATCAATTCCATCCTCGGTGAAATCAGGAAGCGAATTCACTATACGAGGTGTTATTGTATTTCTAAGTGCATCAGGCTGCTCATAGATCTCCTTCAACATAAAATGAGGGTATCCACCCTTCTGAGCTGCCGTAATATCCCATGTGATCTTAAGTATCTCTGGCTCTACCACTTTCCCCTTCATATCTTCTACCTTGATCCCAGCGCCTGAGAGTGTCAGTATATGATACTCAGGCACTACAAAGTAGTTCTGTGAAAATGCAATTATAGCTGTAAGATCTGAGGCAATGATAGCCCCATCCTCTGTATATGAAGCAATCATCGGACTTACATTCCTAACTGCATATATCTTGCCAGGTCTGTCTGCAAACATAATACAAAGTGCAAATGAACCTGCTATTGCTCTAACAGCCCTTCTTATGGCGTCTATAGGGTCCCCCTCATATAAAGTATCCAAAAGTGCTGCTACAACCTCTGTGTCTGTCTCGGATACCAGCTTGTCAGCCAGTCCGTACTCTCTGATAATCTCATTATAATTCTCTATAATTCCATTATGTATGAGAGCAACATTTCCGCATTTGTGTGGATGTGCATTCACATCCGTAACTCCGCCGTGAGTAGCCCATCTTGTATGACCTATTCCACAGGTAGACTTGTATACAGGACTATCGTCACTGCACATCTCTCTCAGATCATCTACTCTTCCGGCCTTCTTCTTGATCGTCAGTGTATCATCATCATTAAGCAGTGCTATACCAGCACTATCATATCCCCTGTACTCGAGTTTTGCCAGGCCATCTATCAAAATATCCTTGGCCGGTTTCTTTCCTACATATCCTATGATTCCACACATATTTAATTATTCTCCTTTCGGCTTATACCACACTGCATACTGATACTATTATTATATGGCGCACTAAAAAAAGGTGCATTCACCGTTCAACTTTCACCATACAAAGCAGCTGTGGGTGTCCGGTCATGATTCTTTGTTTTGAGGTCACCCTCATATTTGGATATCATGTGCGCATCCAGACTCTGCGTGAAGGCATCCGCCGAATATTCGATAACCTCCAACCTCGTTATCCCTGAAAACATACTGTCCAGGGTTCATGGCGCTAAGATTTCTAAATCTTTCCAAAGGCGCACTCCTCCCACCTGTACACCTAACAAAATTTTATCATGGAACATCTAATTAATCAATAAAGACATTACATGACATATTACCCAAATATTACCTGCAGTTTACCCGTATGGAGCTCCACTAAAATATATAAAGGGGATCACAGCGCCACGATATCCACCATGTGCCACAATCCCCTCTAATATTTAATACACTCTATTATATATGTCGGATCAGCTTATAAAGCATCCACCTGGGAAGTCTTTCTCTGTGGTGAGGAGTGAAAGATTGCCCTCCGGATCCTCAGCACACAAAAGCATACCCTCTGATATAACTCCGGCAAGCTTACATGGCTTAAGATTTACTATAGCCACAACCTTCTTACCTACCATATCCTCTGCTGAGTATGTACCCTTGATTCCTGATACTATCTGCTTTACATTGTTCTTGCCAAAGCTTACCTGTGAGCAGAGAAGCTTTCTTGAATTTGGAACTTCCTCGCAGGCTACAATCTCTCCGATCATAAGCTGCATCTTCTGAAATTCATCTATACTTATCTCCTCTTTGTCCACAACATCAGGGTTGCTCTTGAGAGACTGAACCTTCGCCTCAGCTATCTTGATCTTCTTGGTCTCAGCGGAATTTTCCTTTTCTTCCTTCTGTTTCTTTGCCTGCTCGTACATTGATTCTTTCTCTACAGGAGCAAACTCAGCTACCTTTGCCATAACCTCCTTCACGTCAAGTCGTGCAAAGAGTATCTCAGGCTGTTCTGTAACCTTTGTTCCTGACTTGTACAGACCGAACTTGCCAAGCTCTGTGACTTTTCTCTTCTCTGTGCTGAGCTGAGCCATGATCTTCTCTGTTGTCTCAGGCATATATGGCTCAAGGAGTGTAGCACCTATAATGATGCTCTCGACAAGGTTATACAGAACTGTATTGAGTCTGTCTTTCTTGTCCTCCTCCTTTGCGAGTGCCCAAGGCATTGTCTCATCTATATACTTGTTGCATCTCTTGAACAATGCGAATATCTCTGTGATAGCATCTGCAACCTTGAGCTTGTCCATGCACTCTGCAACCTTATATCTGCAATCCATGACAACCTTCTTCAGATCCTCATCAACTGGCTCTGTGACATTTGTGTTGGTCACAATGCCGCCGAAATACTTGTTGGACATTGATATGGTTCTGTTGACCAAGTTTCCAAGTGTATTTGCAAGCTCTGAGTTGAGTCTCTCAACCATGAGCTCCCATGAGATAACTCCATCATTCTCAAATGGCATCTCGTGAAGCACGAAGAACCTGACAGCATCAACACCGAATATATCGACCATATCGTCAGCATACATTACGTTGCCCTTCGACTTACTCATCTTGCCATCACTCTGGAGGAGCCAAGGATGACCGAATACCTGCTTTGGAAGCGGAAGTCCGAGTGCCATCAGCATGATAGGCCAGTAAATGGTATGGAATCTCAGGATATCCTTGCCGATCAAGTGAAGATCTGCCGGCCAGTATTTATAAAACTTCTCATCGCTCTTTCCATCTACGTCATATCCAAGTCCAGTTATGTAGTTTGAAAGCGCATCAACCCATACATATACAACATGTTTTGGATCAAAGTCTACCGGAATTCCCCACTTAAATGATGTTCTTGAAACACACAGATCCTGAAGTCCCGGCTTTAAGAAGTTGTTGACCATCTCGTTACGTCTTGACTCAGGCTGTATAAACTCAGGATGCTGCTCTATATGCTTCATGAGCTTGTCCTGATATTTGCTCATCTTGAAGAAGTATGCCTCCTCCTTTGCCTCCTGAACAGGTCTTCCACAGTCCGGACATTTGCCATCTATGAGCTGTCCATCTGTGAAGAATGACTCACATGGTGTACAGTACTTTCCTACATAATGTCCTTTATATATGTCACCCTGATCGTACAGTTTCTTGAATATCTTCTGTACCTGTTTCTCATGATAATCGTCTGTTGTACGGATAAATTTGTCATATGATGTGTTCATGAGGTCCCAGATCCTCTTGATCTCACCGGATGTCTCATCAACGAATTCCTTTGGTGTCTGCATGTTCTCGAAAGCCTTGTTCTCGATCTTCTGTCCATGCTCATCTGTTCCTGTCATGAATCTTACATCATAACCTGCGAATCTCTTGTACCTTGCAATGCTGTCAGCCAACACAATCTCGTAGGTGTTGCCTATATGAGGTTTACCTGATGCATATGCAATGGCGGTTGTAATATAATACGGTTTTTTTGCCATTTCAAAAACCCTCCCTGAAAAATACTACAAGCACAAATGAAATGCTTGTGCAACTTTACCGAAAAACTCCTCGGTAATTGTAAATTATATGCCCTTTTATTATTTATTGTCAAGAAGATGGAATATTAAATAAGCCTGTTTGGGCAGTCATTCCACAATGCTGCCAACGAACTTGTCAAAGTTCCTCTCAAAAGCGCATCACATTCCAACGGACTTGTCACCGTCCTTCTCAAAAGTGCATCACATTCCTGAGAACGGCAAACATCACCGCCCCGGCAATACATATAAATATAAGTATATTGTCAAATCGCGATAATTTTCTGTTTCCATATCTTACGAATACATAATCGTTTTTTACAATTATGTATGCCAACACCGGAAGAACTATAAACGTGAATTGATTATAGGCAAATGCCTTTGCAAAATCCAGCCTTACGGCCGCAAGGATAGCCCTTGTTATCCCGCACCCTGGGCATAAAAATCCGGTTATCTTTCTGAATATACACGGAACCGCAAGTCCCGTTATTCTTATGAAAATATAATAGAGGATGCCTATCCCCAAAAGGACGGCATCCCTTTTTATTATCGCATTTCTTCTCGATATCTGTATCTGATCCATGCTTTGTTATATTATTTCCTGTTACTGCTGATCGCTGCCTGTTCCATCATTGTCATTCTGTGTATTCTGTCCACTCTGCTGACCAAATGTACTCTGATCTATGCCAGGCTGCTGGCTATATGTATTCTGATTATACTGCTGCTGACCATACGCGTTCTGATTGTACGCATTCTGATCATACTGCTGCTGACCATACGCATTCTGGTTATACTGCTGCTGGCCGTATGCATTCTGATCATATCCCTGCTGCTGACCATACGCATTCTGGTTGTATGCATTCTGATCATATCCCTGCTGACCGTATGCATTCTGATTGTATGAGTTCTGATTATAACCCTGCTGACCATATCCTGTATTCATCTGAGGTATAGCCTCTGCATATTTGTTTGCAGTGTCCTGCATAAGCGCATATGCAATAATTCCAAGTCCAAACACCTGAAGAAGAACGTATAATATGCCTGAGTTGCTTGATGGTACACCGTTCTTATTTTTTATGATATCAACTTTCTCACCCATCTTATATGCCCAGAACCATCCATAGATGTTACATGTAACGATAGTGAGCAAAAGCGACATTCCTCCACTTGTTGCATCTGTCTCTCCTGACTCCTGATTGATATCGTCTGTCAGCACAACAAACCAATACAATCCATATATTCCGCATGTCACAATTGAAAGCAGAATACATATTCCAATATTCCTCTGTTTGATCATAATTGATAATCCTCCTTAAATTTAAATCCTTAATTACATATGTATAACCTGTGTATGACTTGTGTATGACTGCAATTATACTGCTCCTATATAACCACTACATAACTGCAATAAAAAATAATAGAATAGTCCCGCAGACACAAGTCAGTCTACGGGACTATTTTCTCATACATTTTGTCTGTATGCAACTGCATCTATACATTTTTCAATGTATATTTGTATGCAATTTGATTCTTTATGCATTCTTATTGATGGTATCCTGCATAATAGCATATGATACAATTCCAAGTCCACATAACTGGAGCAGAAGGAAAAGTATGCTTGAATTTCCTGCTGACTGACCATTCTTTGTCTTTATTGCGTCAATCTTCTCGCCCATCTTGTATGCCCAGAACCATCCATAGATATTACATGTAACGATGGTAAGCAACAATGCTACCCCACCGCTTATTGCCATGGGAAGCTGAGAGTATCCCTCTAGCACAAGGCAGCCTTGCGTGACCCAGTCACAGAAAATCTAACCAGGAAATGTTATCATATAGCCATAGAAAACACCAACAACATTCCGATGGAGGATTTGAATATGAAGGCAAAGTTTTATATCTGTGAGCGCTGTGGCAATCTGGTCACCACCATCCACAACGCAGGCGTCCCGCTGGTCTGCTGCGGCGAAAAGATGAAGGAGCTGCTCCCCAACACGGTGGAAGCCAGCGGCGAAAAGCATCTGCCGGTGGCAGAGCTTTCCGGTAGCACCCTCACGGTTACGGTGGGTGCGGTGGAGCACCCCATGGTGGATGTGCACCACATCCAGTGGCTCTTTGTGGAGACGGAAAACGGCGGACAGCTCCGCTACCTCGCCCCCGGTCAGGCACCCAAGGCGGTGTTTGAGCTGGGCAGCGAAAAGCCGGTGGCGGTCTACGCTTACTGCAACCTGCATGGTCTGTGGATGACGAAACTTTAAGAAATAAACGGGCTCCTGCCAGTGGTTGAACGCTTGCAGGAGCCTGTTTTTTGCGTGCAACCAATGGTTCTGGCACAGGCGTATCAGACAAAAATGAAAATGGGGTAAACATTGAAATACAGAGAGATCGTGGACGGCGTTTTTCTTGACCGTCCCAACCGTTTTATTGCCCATGTAGATGTGAACGGCACGGTGGAAACCGTCCATGTCAAAAACACCGGACGGTGCAAGGAACTGCTGCTGCCCGGTGCGGCGGTGCGTATGGAAGTGTCGGACAACCCGAAGCGCAAGACAAAATACGACCTTGTGGCGGTACACAAGCAGGAACTTGGCTGGGTCAACATGGACAGTCAGGCACCCAACAAGGTGGTAGGAGAATGGCTCTCAAAGCAGGAGTTTGACCTTGTCAGGCCGGAGTTTGCATACGGAAAATCCCGCATTGATTTTTACATGGAAAAGGGCGAACAGAAATATTTGCTGGAAGTCAAAGGCTGCACATTGGAAGTGGGCGGCATCGGTTATTTCCCGGATGCGCCCACCGAACGGGGCGTGAAGCACTTGCACGAGCTAGCTCAGGCACAGCGGGCAGGGTATCGGTGCGCAGTAGCCTTTGTGATCCAGATGGAAGGCATCACCGAGGTGAGGCCGAATGTTGATACGCAGCCGGAGTTTGGCACAGCGCTGGCCGAAGCGAAAGCCGCAGGCGTGAGGGTGCTTTTTCTGCTTTGTCATGTCGCGCTTGGACTGATTTCTGCGGATGCCACAGTGGATGCCTGCGGCGGAAAAACCCTGTGCGGCGCACACGCCGCCGGTGACTTGCTTCATCATGCGTTCCTCCTTACAGATCGAGGCCGAAGCCCTTTTCCCTGCCCATGACGAGGTTCAGGCACTCGAGCGCGGCGCCGGACGCGCCCTTGCCGAGGTTGTCGAACACGGACGTGAGCAGGATGCGCTCGTCATTGCCGGAGACGGACACGACCATGCTGTCCTTGCCGGACATGGCGGCGGCGGACAGGAAGCCGTCTTCACACGCGGGGTCGCGGTAGGTCACGACAGGGCCGGTATATTTCGCGGCGTAGGCGGCCTTGATATCTTCAGCCGTCTTGCCGGGGCAGAGCTGGGAGGCGAAGAGCGCGACACTCGTCTCCATGCCGCTGTAGAAATTCGCCACGATCGGCGCAAACACCGGCGCGTGCGTCAGGCCCGGGATGGCGCACATCTCGCGCAGGTGCTTGTGCTGCTGCGCAAGACCGTACTGCCGGGGGGCAACGTGCAGGGGGTCGAGGGTGTCCGCCTCATACTCGGCGATCATCTTCTTGCCGCCGCCGCTGTAGCCCGTGAGCGAGTAGCACGTCAGCAGGG
>OLOK01001493.1_pt1 | contig 19417 bp, 16 predicted proteins | sample 1672591 | NCBI WGS metagenome assembly OLOK01 (sample SAMEA3136703, study PRJEB25190) | human gut metagenome | biome: human gut; feature: human-associated habitat; material: faeces | place: Austria | collected 2013 | reverse complement strand
ATGATGTTGCTGGCAAAATAAAAGTTCAAGAAGAACTACCCAAAAGGGAATCTGATTTTCATCAGATTCCCTTTTATAGTTGCCAGCGGCAAATTTTGTAGATTTTTTCTACTATTGTTCTACTCTTCTAACTGATAATACTTATCCAGCACTTCAAAAAAACTGTTGGTGGTTATGGTTCCGTCTGTTTTAAGTTCCAGTTCATCCCAGACTTTTTCATTGAGGCTTGAAGATAAGTCTGCCACAAAAGCGTCATATTCGTCATTAAATGCTTCTTTCTCACGTTTTTTAACAATCTTAACTTTATTTGCATCCGTCAGCTCCTGATTGAATTTATTGATGCACTTGATAAAATAATAACCATCCTCTGTCGCAATGCTTCCTGATATTTCATCATCATTTAAGTTAAATGCAATATCCTCTACTTCCTTTGGCATCTCATCTCTTCCAAAGGTAATATCAATCTGGGCAGCCTCATTATAATCTGCTGCTACTGTCCGGAAATCCTCTCCATTTGCCAGTCTGGATGCCACCTCTCCTGCACGGCTCTGATCCTTTACATAAATCTGCTGTGCTTCCATGACCCTTGCTTCATCATCACTGACTTCCTCATTGACACCGGTTGTTAAAGATGTATACACCTTGCTTGCCAGTGCATAATTCTCATAGAGTTTCTCTATGGTTGCCTCACTGACATCCATATAACTTTTTTCCTCTTCATTCAATGACTCATAATATTCTTTTGCAGCCAGCTTCAGATTGGTCTTTTCCTCTTTACTTAAAGTAATTTCCTTCTGCTCTGCCAACTGGTCCATGCAGATTACCCGGGTCATTTCCGATAATGTAACGTCCTTCACATACTGCTCTAAATCATCGGTCTGATACTGCTGTTCCCACAAATCGATTCCATAGACATTTCCATATAGATTCTGGTAGTTACAAAGATATACCTTGGCTTCTGCCAAAGATACCTTTTCATGCTCTATCTTAAAAACTTCATTAGCAGATAAGCCTGTTGTAAATACAATGTCAGTTTTTCCAAGACTGCATCCACCAAGCAATACGGAAATGCTTAAGACCACTGCGGCAATTTTACTCTTTCGTCCCATGAATTTTCTTCCTTTTCTTATTCGAAAACCAATTCTTTGGTATGTTTTTATGCTTCAAGACTCTTTAATATACTTCTTGCCACGCTGATTCCGTTTGCAGATGCCTGCTGTAATCCTCTGGTTACGCTTGCACCATCACCGATGGCACGCAGACCTTTAATGCTGGTTTCAAAATCTTTGCTGACAACAACTTTATTGGAATAGAATTTTACTTCTACACCATAAAGTAATGTTTCATCACTGGCAATACCAGGTGTAACCTTATCCAATGCCTCTAACATTTCTTCGATATCTACCATAATACGATGTGGGAATACCAGTGATAAATCTCCCGGCACTGCATCCTTTAAGGTTGGAATCAGATTGTTTCTTGCCAGACGTTCCTCTGTAGTTCTTCTGCCCCGCTTAAAATCACCAAATGTCTGTACTAAAATTTTGCCATCACAAAAGCATAATGATAATATTTCCCGCTGCTGAAGCCACATATAAAAGCTTTGTTTTACTTCTTTCTAACAGCAGCTCTTTCTTCTCGTAAATCAGATTCCCATTATCCACATCAAAATAATTTACCTGGGAATGATCTTTGGCATACGCTTTTATTTCTTCGACGACTTTATCATAATTTTCAGGTATGTTCATCATAACAGCCATATTCGCCCCATCTGCTTCCATACAGTTCTTTTGATAATATTCGTCTGAGAATACAATAATATGTTCACATGTTTCACTTCCAAACACACCTGTTAGAATTCTGTCTTCTGTTCCGACAACCTTGAATTTTTCTGTAAAATACTGTACTTTAGGTGTTGCTACTTCTTTTATATACAACCACAAATCAGCTCTTGCTTTTCCTATATAAATTAATGGATTTTTTGTATTGTAACCAATTCCGACTTTGTTTCGTTCAAACCGCTCCCTTTGATATACAACAAATATTTCATTGTCTTTCAAATCTAGCGATTTTCCAGTCCATTTTTCATAAGTTGATGCCGGAATCCCCATATGTTCAGCAATATCTGTCGTTGTTACTCTAGCACATGGTACTTTTCTCAGTTCAACCCCTTCATCATCTGTTAAATGATTCAAAAACTCTTCATCATCTTTATTTGCCATCCATACCAAGTCATACGGATAATTCTTCGGCTCGGTAATCGGAAGGTTATCCAATAATTTTATAGAAAAATCTGTTATAATAATTACAAGAAATGCTGCAACGACAAAAGACATATTTATATTATAAAAGAATCTATGATACCAGTTTTCCAACCATGTAATTCGTTTATAATACTTTTTCTCTTTTTTATTCAACCGAACAAAATAGTATCCTGCCAAGCTGATCATAAGCAGGCACATGCCCGCATTCAAAAATACAGTCGGAATACTTTTGGATATCTTTCCCCAATAAAACAATAAACTTATAAGACCAATCAAGGTCAAAAATATCCCAAGCAGTAAAATTTTCGGTCTCTTCTTCAGTGGTTTCCCGTTCTTTTTTCCAACCGTCAACAACGCATCCATTCCCAGACATGCTATCACTTCATCAAAAACAATGAATAGAATGCCGAAAACTTCACATGAAATCACCAATGTATTCCGCAGTGCAACAAATCCATAATTAATCTCTGTAGTAATTGTATTATAAAAGATATTTTGTAATACTGTTTTTGCACACTCTGCTAATATTTTTCCTAAAATCAAGCCACCAGTTACCGAGGAAAATATAATCCCTGCATATTCAAATCCAATAAACATATATCTATGCTTTTTCTTTAATCCCATCGTATCAAGCAGAACATAATCATAGGATTTTTTTCGTATGTACGAAATAATAACCAGTACCATTAATATAAACAAGAGAATATATGTCTCTTGAAAATTAATAAAAGTGTACATTTCTTCCACTATGCCAGAATTTTGTCCATTTATAATTCCTTCAATACTGTCACTAAATGCATATGATACATATATTGTCGAAACCATTAGTATACCACAAAATATAACCAGTAAATAATGACCAAGCTTATGCTTTAGTGTTTCAAAAAATATTTTTTTCATTATATATTCCTCCTCTATTTTGTTGCATATATACTAATCTATCATTAATAACTTTGGATATTCTTTACCTAAGCCTGAATTATTCATGATAATTCATTCCACTACGGCTAACGCCGCATAGTTACTTACTTTTTTGATATTTTTGCTTTCACTTAACAGATGAAGAAAAATTGCATACAAAAAGGACTTCAAGTTTGTTAAAATTGAGGTGTCTAATCAAAATAACAGTTCCATATAATTAGTTTAACCGACACCGTATTAGAAAGCAATAAGTATCTGAAAATAGATTTTAACGGAGGAGATTTGTCCTCCGACGCAGGTCATCTATCAGATTCTCGGAGCTTACTTTGAAGATGACTGCACAGATGAGCTTACCAATGATCCGATTCTGACAGCCATTCTGTCAAAGGAAGCACTTGCTTCACAGCCCACTTTGTCAAGGAATCTATTAACAAAAAATGCCCCAGGCTTCCACTACCGGAACCCCGAGGCATTCACATTACATCTTATATTAAATTTATAATCTTATTCCGCTACATCCTTCATAGAGAATGAGATTCTTCCCATCTTGTCCTTGCCAAGGCATACAACCTTAACAACATCGCCAAGTGTCAGAACGTCTTCTACGCGGTTTACTCTTTCTTTAGAAAGCTTAGAAATGTGTACCATTCCTTCTTTACCTGGTGCAAACTCAAGGAATGCACCGAAGTCTTTGATGCTGACAACTTTTCCTTCGAGAACCTGTCCTGCTTCGAAATCTGTTACGATGATGTGGATCATCTTCTGTGCTTCTTCCATACCTTTGGCATCTGTTCCGCAGATAGATACGGCACCATCATCTGTAATATCGATCTTCACACCTGTCTGCTCGATGATCGCGTTGATCGTCTTTCCACGCTGTCCAACAACATCACCGATCTTCTGTGGGTCGATCTGCATCTGAATGATCTTTGGAGCGAATTCTCCAACCTCTGCTCTAGGAGCATCGATCGCTTTATTCATAACTTCATCAATGATGTAAAGTCTTGCTTTTCTTGTCTTAGCGATAGCTTCTTCAATGATCGGTCTTGTCAGTCCGTGGATCTTGATATCCATCTGGATCGCTGTGATACCTTTATGAGTACCGGCCACCTTGAAGTCCATGTCTCCGAAGAAGTCTTCCAGTCCCTGAATATCTGTAAGTACAAGATAATCATCATCTGTATCACCTGTAACCAGTCCGCATGAGATACCGGCTACTGCAGCCTTGATCGGTACACCTGCTGACATCAGTGACATAGAAGATGCACATACACTTGCCTGAGAAGTAGAACCATTTGATTCAAATGTCTCAGATACAGTACGGATCGCATATGGGAATTCTGCTTCGCTTGGAAGTACCGGAAGTAATGCACGCTCTGCCAGTGCTCCATGTCCGATCTCACGACGTCCCGGTCCTCTGGATGGCTTTGTCTCACCTACAGAGTATGATGGGAAGTTGTAGTGGTGCATATATCTCTTTGTTGTCTCTGCTTCATCCAGACCATCCAGTTTCTGAGCTTCAGAAAGTGGTGCTAATGTACAGATATTGCAGATCTGTGTCTGTCCACGAGTGAACATTGCTGAACCATGTACTCTAGGAATCAAGTCAACTTCTGCCGCAAGTGGTCTGATCTGGTCGATTTCTCTTCCGTCCGGACGTTTGTGGTCTTTTAAGATCATCTTACGTACCGTCTTCTTCTGATACTGATATACAGCTTCAGGAAGAACTGCAAGCCACTCTTCATTTTCAGCAAATGCTTCCTCTAATTTTTCTGTTACGGCGCGGATATTCTCTTCTCTTGTCTGTTTGTCATCGGAGAATACTGCTACTTCCATCTCTTCCGGAGTAACGATCTCCTTGATTGCTGCAAAGAGTTCTTCCGGAACTGCACAGCTTTCATATTCGTGTTTTGGTTTTCCGCATTCTGCCACGATTGTGTCAATGAATGCGATTACTTTCTGGTTTAATTCATGTGCTGCAAAGATTGCATCGATCATCTGCTGCTCTGGAACTTCGTTTGCTCCGGCTTCGATCATAATGACTTTCTCTCTTGTAGAAGCAACCGTTAAAGCCATGTCAGATACTGCCTTCTGAGCTGCTGTAGGGTTGAATACGAATTCTCCGTCAACCAGACCTACCTGTGTAGTAGAGATCGGGCCGTCAAACGGGATATCGGAAATTGTTGTTGCGATTGCCGCACCAAGCATAGCTGTAAGCTCCGGTGAACAGTCCTGATCGACAGATAATACAAGGTTCTCCAGTGTGACATCGTTACGGTAATCCTTCGGGAACAGTGGTCTCATCGGACGGTCGATCACACGACATGTAAGGATTGCATTCTCAGATGCTTTTCCTTCTCTCCTATTGAATCCCCCAGGAATCTTTCCTACCGCATACATTCTTTCATTGTATTCAACGCTCAGTGGGAAGAAATCGATTCCGTCTCTTGGCTTTTCTGAAGCAGTTGCTGTACACAGTACAGTTGTATCACCATAATGCATTAACACAGCACCATTTGCCTGTTTTGCAACTCTGCCGACATCAACTCTTAAGGTTCTTCCGGCGAGTTCCATCTCAAATGTTTTATACATAAATGTGTTCTCCTTTATTTTTTCTTTTGTGGTTCAAGATCACCCCGAAACTACTGAAAAACACATTTTTATATCAAATATACTTTTCAGTGGTCTCGGTGAAGTTTTCCCAATCCACAATCCTACTTATTATAGCATACACTTTCACAAAAAGCTATACCCAAAATCGTTCACATAATCTGCCGCCGATGACTTCTATTGCTTATTCCGACAATGAAAAAGGGACATTCTTCCGAATGTCCCCATAAAAAGCATGAATTATTTTCTTAATCCAAGTTTCTCGATCAGTGCACGATATCTTTCGATGTCTGTCTTCTTCAGGTATGCAAGAAGTCCTCTTCTCTGTCCTACCATCTTAAGAAGTCCTCTTCTTGAGTGGTGATCCTTTGGATTAGCTTTGAAATGATCTGTAAGATCATTGATTCTTGCTGTCAGGATAGCGATCTGTACTTCCGGTGATCCTGTATCTCCTGCTGTTCTGCCATACTGTGCTACGATCTGTTCTTTCTGTTCTTTAGAAATCATGTTTGTTTCCTCCTGTATTCTCTTAAATTAAAACGCCTGATATTAAGTAACGGTTGGAGTTTCCAGTTACCGAACACCGGCTTCAACGTTGCTTAGTATATCATATGAACTTCCCTGTGTAAAGAGAAATTTATACAATTCCAAAATATTCCATTCCCTTTGCAATATCCTTATCAATCTGTTCTTTCAGTGCTCCGATTCCATTGAATTTTTGTTCCGGTCTCCGGAATTCCATCAGACTGATCCGGACTTTTTCTCCGTATGCATTTCCCGAATATCCAAAAAGAAACGCTTCGATCAACAGCTTCTTCTCTTCCGTTACAGTGGGCTTAATACCGACATTTGCAATCCCCGGATAGGTCTTGTCCTGTACATCAATCTTACAGAAATAGACTCCGTGTGCCGGCACGATCTTTCCGTCAGGCCATGCAACATTCAGTGTCGGAAATCCGAGCGTACGGCCAAGCTGTCTGCCATGTTCGACCATCCCCTCTACTTCAAATGGATAACCAAGCAGTTTTTCTGCCAGTCCCACATCTCCGGCTTTTACCACTTCTTTTACATAAGTACTGCTGATGATCCGGTCATGATAACGTTCTTTTTCTATGACGACCAGCTGATAGTCATATTGATCTGCATATTCCGCCAGCATATGCACATCCCCGCGTTTCTCACATCCGAATGTAAAGTCTGTTCCTACCACAACATATTTGGCATGAAAAAGATCATGAATGATCTCCTGTATAAAATCCTCCGCACTTTTCTGACGGAAAGATTCAGTAAACGGGCATTCGATCAGGTAATCGACTTCGTCTTTCACCCTTTCCTGCCGTTCTTCCCCGACCATCAGAAGTTCCGGAGTAATCCCTCTTTCCTTCCATAGCGGTCTCATGTCAAACGAACATACGATGCTGTTAATATTCTCCTGTTCTCCTAATTCACGAACTTTTGTCACAAGCACCTGATGGCCTCTGTGTAATCCATCAAACTTTCCAAAAGTCACCGCCGCCCTGCCGCTTCCGTTATATTCCGCAAGCTTCCCGATATACTGCATAGTCTTTTCTTCCTCGTTTACTCGTTAAAAAACATCTTGACGATGTGATATTTTTTTTCTTTTTCTTTCCACTGATAAATAGCAATGAATTTACCTGATTCCTCATACAGACGTACCTGTCTGTCTTCCTCTTGACTGTCTGCGTCTTTCAGCATCTTCTCATCCAGCGGATTCCCGTTTTTTGCAAATGCTTTCCAGTCATCCTTCACTGTGATCTTTGGATATAACGGGAACATTTCATCAATTGGCACCAGAATCTCCTCAAGCATTCCTTCCTGCTTTAATGCTCCGATTTCTTCCAGTGTCTTTGCATCCTTTATCTGAAACGCCGATACTCTTGTACGGATCAGCGATTCCATACATCCGCCACATCCAAGCTGTTCGCCGATATCGTGGCAAAGAGTCCTGATATAGGTTCCTTTGGAACACGACACCTCCATACGGACCCGCGGAAGATCCATTTCTATGATCCGGATATCCAGGATTTTCACCGGACGGGCTTTTCTTTCTACAACCTTTCCTTCTCTGGCAAGCTCATATAATTTTTTCCCGTTTACCTTAAGTGCCGAATACATCGGTGGAATCTGATCATAGTCTCCGATAAAGCTTTCGATTACTTCTCTTACTTTATCTGCTGTAAGAGTTTCCGTACTTTTTTCTTCCAGAATTCTGCCCGTGATATCCTGTGTGTCAGTTGTCATACCGAGAAGCATAACTGCCTCATAAGTCTTATCCTTATCCGTCAGAAGATCACAAAGCTTAGTTGCTTTTCCCAAGCAAACCGGAAGAACACCTGTCGCATCCGGATCAAGTGTTCCGGTGTGTCCGATTTTTTTCTGTCCCACGATCCCACGGAGTTTTGCTACTACATCGTGGGAAGTGAACCCTTTTTCTTTATACACATTAATGATTCCGTGTATCATAGTTTACTGCTCCTGTGTCTTTTCCAGTTTTTCCATCTGCGCTTCGATCTGTTTTGACAGATTGTTCAGCACATCAAACGGTGTTCCTGTCATTGTAAATCCAGCTGCCTTCTTATGACCACCACCGCCAAAATACTGTGCAATCCTGCTGACATCGACCTTCTCTTTTGAACGGAGGCTTACTTTGAATTCATTCTGCCTCAGTTCATACATAAACACGGCAACTTCTACCCCTTCCGTTACACGGAGCTGGCTTACAATTCCTTCCAGATCTTTCGGCCCTACCCCGTAAAACTCCATCACATCTTTTCGGATAAAAGATGCAATACCGGTTCCATTCAGAAACAGGATACTTTCCATCAATGCACGCCCCATTACAAGATTCTGTGCGTAGGATTTCGCATAGAATGTCTCTTCTATGATCTTTGGTGCGTCAATTCCTTTTTCCAGAAGTTTCGCAGCCACCCGGAATGTCTCCGGTCCGGCACAGGAATACTGGAATACTCCCGTATCATGCACGATTCCAAGATAAAGTGCTTCCGCTACATTTTTAGAAATCTTCTCTTCATCCAGCAGTCCGTATACCAGCTCTGATGTTGAACTTGCTTCCGGAACGATATGATTGACCTCTGCAAAGCCAATGTTGCTGATATGATGATCTACACAGAATGTATGCTTTGCTTTTACAAACAATGGTTTGGAATATTCCAGTCTGTCTGTATCCCCGCAATCCAGGGAAATAAAGAGATCATATATTTTTTCTTCATTATCCACAGACTCCAGAATTGTCTCTGTTCCGTTTAAGAAATGAAAAGATTCCGGGATGTCTTTCAGATAAATGTCTACGGTTTTATCACTGTAATTCTCGCGGATATACTGTCCAAGTCCCACACAGGAACCCACACAGTCTCCATCCGGACGTATATGTCCGCCGATCGCGATCGTCGACACATTTTCCAATACTTTATTCAGCATCTTCCTCAACACCTTCCGTTTTCAGGTCTTTGGTTACTTCATCGATCTTCTTTGACATATTGACACCATATTCAATGGACTGATCCAGCACGAACCTGATCTCCGGTGTATTACGGAGATTCAATGTTCTTGCCAGTTCCCGGCGGATATATCCTTCCGCACTCTGCAGACCCTTGATCGTCTGTTCCTGCTCATAAGCATCTCCGAGTACACTGATATATGCCTTACATGTCTTAAGATCCGGCGCAACTTCTGCGGCTACAACCGAAGTCCACGGTGCAACACGCGGGTCTTTTAAGCCCCCGCGGATGATGTTCGATAACTCGTGCTGCACCTCTGTATTTACTCTTGTATTCTTAATACTTCTTTTTCTCATTTTTATATCAACTCCTAGCGTGGAATCTCTACCATCTCAAATGCCTCTACGAGGTCACCTTCTTTGATGTCATTGAAGTTTGCAAATACGAATCCACATTCGTAACCTGCTTTTACTTCTTTTACATCGTCTTTGAATCTCTTCAGTGATGCCAGAGGTCCTTCAAATATTACAATACCGTCACGTGTCAGGCGGACAGAACAGTCTCTCTTGAACAGACCATCAAGGACATAAGATCCGGCGATTGTTCCGACTCCCGAAGCCTTGAATGTCTGACGTACTTCTGCGTGTCCGAGTACTTTCTCCTCAAATACAGGATCCAGCATACCTTTCATGGCCGCTTCTACGTCTTCGATCGCATTGTAGATGACACGGTACAGACGAATGTCTACACCTTCACGGTCTGCCGTTTCTTTTGCAGTTGCATCAGGACGTACATTGAATCCGATGATAATAGCATTTGATGCAGAAGCAAGACTTACGTCCGATTCATTGATCGCACCAACACCACCGTGGATGATCTTAACGACTACTTCATCGTTCGAGAGTTTCAGCAGGCTCTGTTTGATTGCTTCTACAGATCCCTGTACATCTGCTTTTACGACGATTCCAAGTTCTTTTAAGTTACCCTCCTGGATCTGTGTAAACAGATCATCCAGAGAAAGTTTGGATTTTGTCTCTTCCAGAAGTTTTACTTTGCTCTGTGAGATAAATGTCTCTGCGAAGTTTCTTGCTTCTTTTTCATTTCCGCATCCAACGATAACCTCTCCGGCATTCGGTACATCATTCAGTCCCAGGATCTCTACCGGTGTAGACGGACCTGCTTCTTTGACTCTTCTTCCCTTATCATCCATCATGGCTCTTACTTTACCAAACGCAGAACCGGCAGCGATTGGATCTCCGACGCGAAGTGTTCCCTTCTGAACCAGGATATTGGCAACAGAACCTCTTCCCTTATCCAGTTTTGCTTCCAGGACAAGACCTCTGGCACGACGGTTTGGATTTGCCTTTAATTCCATTACTTCTGCTGTCAGAGCGATCATTTCCATCAGATCTTCCAGTCCTTCACCTGTCTTGGCAGATACCGGAACAAAGATCGTGCTTCCACCCCAGTCTTCCGGAATCAGTTCATACTCTGTCAGTTCCTGTTTTACACGGTCGATGTTGGCACTAGGTTTATCCATCTTATTAACAGCAACGATGATCTCTACACCCGCAGCCTTTGCATGGTTGATCGCTTCTACTGTCTGCGGCATAACACCATCATCTGCTGCTACTACAAGAACAGCGATATCTGTAGAACTTGCTCCACGCATACGCATTGCTGTGAACGCCTCATGTCCCGGAGTATCCAGGAATGTGATCTTCTCTCCGTTAATTTCTACAACATACGCACCAATGTGCTGTGTGATACCACCGGCCTCACGGTCAATAACATTGGTATGACGGATCGCATCCAGAAGAGAAGTTTTACCATGGTCAACGTGACCCATAACACAGACTACCGGCGGACGTTTCTTCATTTTCTTTTCGTCCTCTTCGTCTTCCTTCAGAAGCTCTTCGATTACATCTACAACTTCTTCCTTCTCACACAGGACATCGAATTCCAGCGCGATCTCTTCTGCTGTCTCGTAATCGATTTCCTGGTTTACAGTAGCGATCTTACCCTGCATAAACAGCTTTTTCACGATCACAGATGGTACGATCTTCATCTTGTCTGCCAGTTCTTTGATCGTCAGAACTTCCGGGATTGTGATCTGTTTGATCTCTTCTTCTACCTTCTGCTCTTTCTGCTGTGGTTTCTGAAGCTGCTGCTTCGGCTCGTTTTTCTTCTTACCCTTTGGCATTCTTTCTTCATCATCACGACGATAATCTTTCTTCTTGTGATCGTCTTTTCCCTTGGCATTCTTTCTCTGTGGTTTCTGTCCTTCGATTGCAGGAGCTGGAATGCTTGTGTTATTTCTTCTGTCATTTCTTCTGTTATCTGATTTTTCTCCGAATTTGCGTCCCTGTCTGTCATCACCACGGTTGTTGTCATATCTGTTATCGCGGTCTCCCTGATTTCTGTCGGAACGGCCATTCTGTGGACGGTCGCCTCTCTGGAATCTCTGTCCGCCTCTTCCTTCCTGACGATCACTACGTCCGTCTCTTCCACCGCCGCGTCTGTCGCTGCCGCGGTTATTTCTGTTGTCGTCTCTGTTTGATCTATCTGTTCTTTCTGTTCTTTCATTTCTGTCCGGTCTTTCGTTTCTTTCCGGACGTCTGCCCTGTGCTCTTTCTGCTGCCGGTCTCTCTGTTCTCTTTGGAGCCTGTGCCTCTCCTGTTGCTGTGTTCTGTGCCGCAGGGCGCTTTGCCGGACGGCCGTTATTTGCCTGCATCTGTTTTCCCTGTCCGGAATTCTGACGGTTTCCGCCGGATCTTCTTCCTTTATTACCGCCGTTCTGTGTATTCTGCGGACGGAATACATGCACGATATTCTTTTTCTTTGGTGTTTCTGATTTTTCTGTATTTTCGTTTATATTTGTTTCTATATCTTTATTTGACATATGATCTGCCTCCTCTACGCAATTGTCTGATTCTCTGTGTCTATATGCTTCCGGATACCTTTTGCGAATCCCTCATCAAGGACCACCAAAGATGCGCGGAATTCTTTTCCCATTGCATGCCCCAATGTCTCTTTGTCTTTGTAAAAATAGATCGGAACCTGATAAAAGTCACACATGTTCTGAAATTTCTTCTTGGTGATTTCTTCGAACTTCAGCTCGTCAACAACGATCACAAGACATGCTCTTCCGGATTTTACTTCTTTCTCCGTACAGAACTCTCCACTTGCAACCTTGCCGGCTTTTGTAGCCAGACCAATCATAGATAATGCTTTATTCTGACTCAAGTACTTCCATCTCCTTTTCCAGTGCTTCATACACTTCTTTTGGAATAGCCTGCTTAAAGGATCTCTCCAGGCCTTTGTTCTTCACTGCTTTTGCAAGGCAGCCGCCATTCGGACAGAGATAAGCACCGCGTCCGTTCTTTCTTCCTGTCGCATCCAGCAGAAATTCTCCCTCCGATGTGCGGATGACACGAATCATCTCTTTTTTACTCTTCATTTCCTGACATCCTACGCATTTGCGCATAGGAACTTTTTTATTTACTCCCACGAATTATCACCTATTCCTCTGTGTCCTCAACTTCGTCGAATGTGATCTCTGCGTCGTCTTCATCATATTCAGCATCTGCCGTGTTCTCTACATCGAATTCTTCTGCATCGTCGTCATACTCTTCTTCGTACACGCCCTCGCTTAATTCCATGTAGTTTTCCGGAAGTTCTCCGGACTCGATTGCCTGCGTTTCATTTTTGATGTCGATCTTATATCCTGTCAGTCTTGCTGCAAGTCTTGCATTCTGTCCTTCTTTACCGATTGCCAGAGATAACTGATAATCTGGAACGATAACGCTGGCTGTCTTTTCATCCGGATCAGCCATTACAGAGATAACCTTTGCCGGGCTTAATGCATTCTCGATCAGAATAGCCGGGTTGTCACTCCAGTTGATGATATCGATCTTCTCCCCACGCAGCTCATTGACGATCGCATTGACTCTGGCTCCGTTCATACCGACGCATGCTCCGACCGGATCTACGTCAGGATCGTTAGACCATACGGCAATTTTTGTTCTGCTTCCCGCTTCTCTTGCAATGCTCTTGATCTCTACGGTACCATCCTTCACTTCTGTAACTTCTGATTCAAACAGACGTTTTACAAGTTCCGGATGTGTACGGGACACGAGGATCTTTGGTCCCTTTGTCGTATTCTTTACTTCTACCACATATAATTTGATACGTTCTGTCGGTTTGAATACCTCGCCTTTTACCTGTTCGTTCTCTGTCAGCATAGCATCCGCCTTACCAAGGTTGATGCTGACATTCTTTCCGACATAACGCTGCACAATACCTGTTACGATATCTTTTTCTTTTTCAAAATACTGATCGTATACAACCTTACGCTCTTCTTCGCGGATCTTCTGCAAGATCAGGTTCTTGGCATTCTGTGTTGCAATACGTCCGAATGATTTAGACTCGATCGGAATATGCACGATATCACCAAGTTCAAACTTGCTGTCAATCTCTTTTGCATCTTCAAGACTGATCTGTTCCAGTTTGTCTTCTACTTCTTCCACAACTGTTTTCTCAGCATATAACTGATACTCGCATGTTTCTTTGTTCATGATCAGTTTGATATTATCTGTTTTACCGAAATGGTTTTTACAGGCATTCATCAGTGAATTTTCAATGGCGTCTAACAGTGTTTCTTTGCTGATATCTTTCTCTTTCTCCAGTATATTTAACGCTTCTAATAATTCTGTATTCATGGTCTTTCCTCCTTGCTTATCCATGCCGTTTAAAAATCAAACGCTAATCGGATCAGTGCGATCTCGCTCTTTTCAAATGTTTTCTCGGTCTCATCTTCCATCTCGATCGTAACCGTTGTCTCATCGTAATCTTTTAAGATTCCGGTGAATTCTTTCTGTCTGTCAATCATGCGGTAGGTTCTGATCTCGACTTCTTCTCCAAGGCTTCTCCTGAAGTCCTTTTCCTTCTTCAGCGGTCTGCCAAGTCCGGGTGAACTGACTTCCAGGATATAGGAATCTTCGATATAATCTTTCTCATCCAAAATGTCGGAAAGTCTGCGGCTTACAGCCTCACAGTCATTCACTCCGATTCCGCCCGGTTTATCAATATATGCACGAAGATACCAGTTACTTCCTTCTTTTACATATTCGACATCCACCAGTTCAAATCCATACTCTTCCACGATCGGAAGCAGGATCTCTTCTGTTTTCTGTTCATACATTTCTCTTTTTGACAATCTAAAATCCTCCTTATGCAGACCTTATTTATCTACGTTATACAATCAGCCGGTCTTCTTTCATTTATGCTTTTCACCTGCTTATCTGCAGGATCTGCCACTGGCAGATTCTGCTGCATACTTTGATATGCAACAAAGAAGAGTGAACGATATGTCCACTCTTCTGCCGGTTGATTTATGTAACTAAATTAACTATAGCACCGTTTTTCTGCAAAATCAAGGGATTTTGCGTATTTTTTACATTTTTCCATGTTTGAATGCCATCATCATCTCATTTGTCAGGCTCAGATCTTCAGCCTCTACCGACATCTGCTCCCTTTCAAACCACTCTGCCATAGCAAGTTCATCGGTATCGAGCGTGATACCGTCTTCCCCGTCCAGTTCACAGAAGAATCCCATCAGCAGTGTATCGGTAAAGGACCACGGCTGACTCTTATAATACCGCAGATTCTTTACCTTCAGTCCGACTTCTTCCATGACCTCACGCCTTACCGTCTCCTCAATGGATTCACCCGTTTCATTAAAGCCTGCGAGCAGTGCATACTTTTTGTATTCTCTTCCCGCATACTTCGACATCAGGATCTTATTTCCATGTGTGACAGCTATGATCACCGCCGGACATATCTTCGGAAATTCCATCATTCCACAATCCGGACAACGCATCATGCGTTCTTTGTCGTCATGTACCATAGGCTGCCCGCAGTGGCCGCAGAATTTCCGTGACTGATACCAGCGGTAAAGCTGCCATCCTGTCACTGCGGCAAATTGTCTGTACTTTGGTCTGGCCTCGCGGAAATACTGATTATCCTTCAGTTCAAACCCCGGAAAGTCTGCCGGGTCGATCCCATCCGTCAGATAGTATCCCTGTCCGTCAATCGAGAAGAGATACGTATAATCTTCATAGATATCCGGATAAAAGACTGCAGCCTCTTTGAATGTCAGGAAAGAAATCTCCTGATCTTCCAGCTTCACCAGAATCTTTCTTCCTTCATAATACAAGATCACGCTGTCTTCCTTTGGCGGTTCCGGGACATATTCATTTCTATATACATGTGGTTCAATGTTCTGTATCATATCGTTTACCCTCTGTACTTTGTTCCTGTACCATCTCGTTTTGCAAGCTTCAGACGGTTCAGGGTGACTTCTTTTTCATGGTATGAAATCTTACACTCAGTTCCCTCTTCAAACAGGTATACATTCGTCAATGCATCGTCTTTTTTCAAGCGGATACCCCGCACTCCGATCGCGCCTTTCTTCTTCTCCGTAACTTCTGCTGCCGGAAAACGCAGGAAAAATCCATCTGCCGTCTGCAGTACAATATGCTGGTTCTCCGTCACCACCCTGATATTCACGACTTCATCTTCCGGCTGAAGTTTCGTTGCCGCAATGGTGCGTTTTGTTACCTGGAATTCGCTTCCGCCGACCTTCTTGACCATGCCCTGCTTTGTGGCAAACAACAGATTCGCATACCGCATCTGTTCGGAATCACAGATATATACAATTTCTTCCTGTGTACTGTCGTAATTACTGATATTGTCGATCGGCTGTCCTTTATCACGGAATTTTCCATATGGGAGATCCATCACTTTCACCTGATGCATCTTCCCATCCTTTGTAAAAATACAGATCCTGCCGGTATTCATGCAGTGCAGGATGTATTTATTTTCATTATCTGCTGCCTCTTTATTACGCTCATACGTACTGACATCAACCGTCTTTGCATATCCGAAACGATCCATCAGGAATACGATCTCCTGCTCTTCCACTTTCTTCTCTTCAAACACAGCCTCTTCTGCATTCTCTACAACCGTACGTCTCTTTCTTGCGAATTCTTTCTTGATACGGTCCAGATCTTCCATGATGACTGCCGCCATAGAATCATAATTGTTCAGGATATCTTCATATCTTGCGATCTTCGCAAGTGTCTCCTCGTGCTCTTTCTGAAGTGCTTCAATCTCCAGACCGATCAGTTTATAGAGCCTCATTTCCAGGATCGCAGTTGCCTGACGCTCTGTAAACCTTAACATTCCTGCCATTTTTTTTGAAATAGAAGACTTGAATTTGATATTCTCTGTCTCACCGTTCACCAGACATGCCTTTGCATCTTTTATGCTCTGGCTTCCTCTTAAGATCTCAATGATCAGGTCGATTACATCACACGCTTTGATCAGACCTTCCTGGATTTCTTTTTTATCCTGTTCTTTCTTCAGCAGTGTATTATATTTTCTCGTTGCCATGTCAAACCGGAAGTCTACATGTGCCTCAATAATACGTTTCAGGCCCATAGTCTCCGGTCTTCCGTCTGCAACTGCCAGCATATTTACTCCGAAAGTATCTTCCAGTCTGGTCTTCTTATAAAGCATATTGGTCAGGTTTTCTACATCTGCCCCCTTTTTCAGGTCGATGACGATACGGATGCCTTCTTTGGATGACTGGTTGGAAATGTCTACGATATCCGTTGTCTTCTTGGTCTCCACCAGATTGCAGACATCATTTAAGAATTTTCCGATTCCCGCACCGATCATCGTATACGGGATCTCTGTGATAACCAGACGCTTCTTTCCGCCCTTCACATCTTCCACTTCAACTTTTCCGCGGATCTTGATCTTTCCGGTTCCTGTCTCGTATATCTGTGGCAGGTCGTCCTTATTGACCACGATTCCTCCTGTCGGGAAGTCCGGTCCTTTGATATATTTCATTAATTGTCGGGTCGTGATCTCATCATTTTTCATGTAGGCTTTCACCCCATCCACAACCTCACCCAGATTGTGTGTCGGGATACTGGTTGCCATACCGACCGCAATACCTTCCGCACCGTTGACCAGAAGGTTCGGAATACGTACCGGAAGTACGGCCGGTTCCTTCTCTGTCTCGTCAAAGTTTGGCACAAAGTCTACAATGTCCTTGTCCAGATCGGCCAGATATGCTTCCTGCGTGATCTTCGCAAGCCTCGCTTCGGTATAACGCATTGCCGCTGCACCGTCTCCTTCGATCGAACCAAAGTTACCGTGTCCGTCTACAAGGACCATCCCTTTTTTAAATTCCTGTGCCATGACCACCAGTGCATCATAGATGGAGCTGTCCCCATGCGGGTGATATTTACCCATGGTATCTCCGACGATACGCGCACACTTACGGTACGGTTTATCATACCGTATTCCCAGTTCATGCATGTCATAAAGTGTACGTCTCTGTACCGGTTTTAATCCGTCTCTTACATCCGGCAGGGCTCTGGCAATGATTACACTCATCGCATAATCAATATATGATTTTTTCATCACATCCGAATATTCGGTTCTGACGATCTGTGAATCCTGCATTTTCTCTCTCCTATTCTATATATCAAGTTCCGCTTCCGTCGCATTCTCATAGATAAAGGAACGTCTCGGCGGTACTTCCGATCCCATCAGCATCTCGGTTACACCGGATGCCATTCTTGCATCTTCAATCTCTACCAGTTTCAGGATCCTGGTCTCCGGATTCAGGGTAGTCTCCCACAACTGCTCCGCATCCATCTCTCCAAGACCTTTGTATCTCTGCAAGGTAAATGGACCGTCATGTGTCTTTCTGTATTTTTCCAGTGCCTTGTCATCATACAGATACTCTTCTTCGCCCTTCTTCGGCATCGCCTTGTAAAGAGGCGGCATCGCAATATAGACATGTCCTTCAAAGATCAGTTCCGGCATAAAGCGGTAGAACAACGTCAGGAGCAGTGTCGAGATATGGGCACCATCCACGTCCGCATCAGCCATGATGATGATCTTATCATAACGCAGTTTGCTGATGTCAAAGTCATTTCCGTATCCTTCGGAAAATCCACAGCCAAATGCATTGATCATTGTCTTGATCTCTGCGTTTGCCAGTACTTTATCGATACTTGCTTTTTCCACATTCAGGATCTTACCACGGATTGGCAGGATTGCCTGGAACATACGGTCTCTGGCCGTCTTTGCAGAACCTCCGGCAGAATCACCCTCCACAATGAATATCTCACATTTTGACGCATCACGGCTCTCACAGTTGGCAAGCTTTCCGTTACTGTCAAATGAGTATTTCTGTTTTGTCAGCAGATTGGTCTTCGCACGTTCTTCCGTCTTACGGATCTTTGCCGCCTTTTCTGCACATCCGATCACCTTCTTAAGGGTCTCAAGATTCCGATCAAAAAAGCGGATGATCTCATCATTCGTCACCTTACTACAGGCTTTCGCCGCATCCGGGTTATCAAGCTTTGTCTTGGTCTGTCCTTCGAATCTCGGATCCGGATGTTTGATGGATACGATTGCAGTCATACCGTTACGGATATCCGCCCCGGTAAAATTCGCATCCTTTTCTTTCAAAACTCCAAGTTCTCTTGCATACTGGTTGATTGCTGTCGTAAACGTCGTCTTGAATCCGGTCAGATGCGTTCCTCCCTCTGCATTATAGATATTATTGCAGAAACCAAGCACATTTTCATGGAACTCATTGACATACTGGAAAGCCACCTCAACTTCGATGCCTTCTGCTTCCCCTTTGAAATACACCGGATCATGCACGACTTCTTTTTTGTGATTCAGTTCGCGGATGAATCCAAGGATTCCATCCGGCTCATGATAAATGACCTGTTCCGGCTCCGCTCCCCTCTTATCTTCGAACACGATCTTAAGATCCGGGTTCAGATACGCTGTCTCATGAAGCCTGCTTTTTACCTCTTCTGCTTTGAACTTTGTCTTTTCAAATATGGTATCATCCGGAAGGAAATTCACCTTCGTTCCGGTCTTTCTTGTCTTTCCGATCGTCGGCAATAATCCATCTTCCAGTTCGATCACCGGTTTTCCCTGTTCATACCTGTCATGATGGATATATCCGTCCCTGCTGATCTGTACATCCATATAAGTTGACAATGCATTTACGACAGAGGAACCGACACCATGGAGTCCCCCGCT
>OLOK01001490.1_pt1 | contig 19463 bp, 9 predicted proteins | sample 1672591 | NCBI WGS metagenome assembly OLOK01 (sample SAMEA3136703, study PRJEB25190) | human gut metagenome | biome: human gut; feature: human-associated habitat; material: faeces | place: Austria | collected 2013 | reverse complement strand
AGCCGGTATTCATTGCCCTGACAAAACTGCTCTTTGTCATTTCTGCTCTGGTCTTTTTCACCGTACAGCGCCTTTTTCAGCAGCCAGCGGCCGGTGTCGGGGTCCTGCTCGATGCGGGCGTAGTGGCCTGTGACCACATAGTCCAGGCCGTGCTCCCGGGCAAAGTCCAGCATTTTGTCAAATTTCATCGTGCGGTTGCAGTCGATGCAGGGGTTCGGCGTGCCGCCCGCCTCGTAGGTCTCGATGAACTTGGCAATGACCTTTTCGCGGAATTCCTCGGTGTAGTTCACGACCTCAAACGGGATGTCGAGCTGGAACGCGACCTCGGCAGCGTCCTCGACGTCCTTCGCCGAGCAGCAGGTGTGGAACCCGCTCTGGCCCAGATCCTCATTCTGGTACAGGCGCATGGTCGCGCCCATGCAGCGGCAGCCCGCCTGCTTCATCAGGTAGGCAGCAACAGAGCTGTCCACGCCGCCGCTCATGGCGATCAGCGCGCCGGGTGTGTTTTCCATAGGGAACCCTCCTAAATCATGCAAAAAAGGGGCAGACATGGGTCTGCCCCTTGCATTATAGCAAATTATTCAGTTAGATGCAATCAGTCTGCAAACAACGGGGTGGACAGGTAGCGGTCGCCGGTATCGGGCAGCAGGGCCACGATGGTCTTGCCCTTGTTCTCGGGGCGCTTGGCCAGCTGGATGGCGGCCCAGATCGCAGCGCCGGAGGAGATGCCGACCAGCACGCCCTCCTTGTGGCCGACCTGCTTGCCGGTGGCAAAGGCGTCCTCGTTCTCGACGGGGATGATCTCGTCATAGACCCGGGTGTCGAGGACGTCGGGCACAAAGCCGGCGCCGATGCCCTGGATCTTGTGCGGGCCGGCCTGGCCCTTGGAGAGCACCGGGGAGGTGGCAGGCTCAACGGCGACAATCTGAATCTCGGGGTTCTGCTCCTTGAGGAACTCGCCCACGCCGGTCACGGTACCGCCGGTGCCGACGCCGGCGACGAAGATGTCGACCTTGCCGTCGGTGTCATCCCAGATCTCGGGGCCGGTCGTGGCCTTGTGGATGGCGGGGTTGGCGGGGTTCACGAACTGGCCGGCGATGATGCTGTTGGGCGTCTCCTTCTGCAGCTCCTCGGCCTTGGCGATGGCGCCCTTCATGCCCTTGGAGCCGTCGGTGAGCACGAGCTGTGCGCCGTATGCCTGCATAAGTTTGCGGCGCTCGACGGACATGGTCTCGGGCATGGTGATGATCACCTTGTAGCCGCGAGCCGCCGCCACCGAGGCGATGCCGACGCCGGTGTTGCCACTCGTGGGCTCGATGATGGTGTAGTCGCCGCCGCGCACGAGCTTGCCGGCCTTCTCGGCCTCGTCGATCATGTTCTTGGCGACGCGGTCTTTGACGGACCCGGCGGGGTTGAAGTATTCCAGCTTGACGAGCACGCGGGCCTTGAGGTCTTCATCGGCCTCAAAGTGAGTGAGCTCCAGAAGCGGAGTGTGGCCGATAAGCTGATCGATGGACGTGTAAACATTGCTCATGGTGAACCTCCAAAGTGTTCAAATGACTGGATACCGTGTGGTTTTACGGTGTGTGTAACAGCGAAACCCACAAACCTTATAGGTTGTTCGTTTGCTGTTGGCAAGCATAGTAGGCACTAAAGCCTAGTAATGCAATAGGAAATAGAAGATTATTACGAGTCGATTAACCAGCTTGACGGGAATAGGTATTTTCAAAACCAATTTTTCGGCTAGAATTTCTACGAATTAAAAGACCGAAAGGCAGCAATATATATGTTGGTTTCCACAAAGGGCAGATATGCCCTGCGCGTTATGGTTGACCTGGCCGAGCACCAGGCGGCAGGTCGCATTCCCCTCAAAGAGATCGCCGCGCGTCAGGGGATTTCGGAGAAATATCTGGAGAACATTTTGGCTACGCTCGTCCGCGCCAATATGCTCTCGGGCATGCGCGGCAAGGGCGGCGGCTACGTGCTCACGCGTCCGCCCGAGCAGTACACGGTGGGCGAGATCTTGCGCCTGACCGAAGGTAGCCTGGCACCGGTCGCATGCCTGGACGGCGACTGCAAGGGCTGCTCGCGTTCGGACGAGTGTCCTACACTCGGCGTGTGGAAGAACCTGGACAAGCTCATCAACGACTACCTCGATGGCGTGACGCTCGATGCGCTCGTCGCCCCCAACGAGGGCTACGACTACGTCATCTAGCCCCACCTGCCATTTGGGGATGGGGCAGAAATGGTAGATTTTCTTGCCCTCTGAGGCTTGACAAATGACAAGGCCGCCCATCGTTGCGATGGACGGCCTTCGTTTTGGCGTGTTGTGGCGGTCCGTATCCGGTCGCTTTAGTTCCTGGCGATGCTGTCGAGAATGCTGCGCATGATGAATACCAGGATGCTGCCCATAAAGGCCGATCCAAAGCCGGCAATGGAGATACCCGCTCCCAGCAGATTGACCGACAGGTAGCTGGCCAGCTCGAGCATAAAACTATTGACTACGAGCTGAAAAATACCAAGCGTGATAATAGTGAGCGGCAGCGAGATGACCGTCAGGAATGGCTTGACGAGCGAGTCGACGATGTTGAGGAACAGTCCCACGAAGGCAAAGCAGACCCAAGCGTCGGCCATGCCGAAGGGCTGAATGCCGGGGACGAGAAACGTTGCGATCGCGATGGCGATTGAGGTCAAAAGCCAGTTGAGCAAAAAGCGCATGGTGGGAATCCTTTCTTGCGCATGGCGTGGGGAGGGGGCGTGAGGGGCGCACATCTTTGCAACTCGGGTAGATGCGCGGGCACGGCCCTGTTTGGGCACCCATTGTTCCAGATATTCGTGGAGCTTGCGTGCGCATTCGGTTTCAAAACGGCGTTCGTCCTAAAAAACGTGCCGCTGGCAGAGAGTCTTGTCGCTTTAGTTTAGTGGTGTGCTAAACTGCTACGGGCAAAAGCCACAGGCGTTGCCCTATTGCATATTACGGGTGAACGATGCCCGATGTCAGTATCAACTACGATGCCTTTTGGCGGGTTTGGCGGTGATCGATGAATATCGAGAACATGTTTGACAAGCCTGATGTCAAGCAGCTGGTCCACGCATTTAGCCTTTTGGACGACGAGAAAGATATCCAAGCGTTTTTGACCGATATCTGCACGCCGCGTGAGATTTGCGATCTATCGCAGCGTCTGCAAGTCGCGCGTTACCTGGACGAGGGCGAGCCCTATGTCGAGGTTCAGGCGCGTACCGGCGCTTCGTCCACCACGGTGAGCCGTGTATCCAAGGCGCTCAACGGCGAGTACGGTGGCTACCGCAAGATCCTCATTAAACTGGAGGATGGCGAGTAGGCCACGCAAAAAACGAATTTTACAAAACCGCTCTTCCGGGGGCGGTTTTTTGATCCCCTGGGGACGGAGGAAAACGGATCACCGGGTTAGACTGACCCCCTCGATGATCCGTTTTCCTCCGTCCCCAAGGGATCAAATCTGTTGGCGTGGGGCAAATCTGTCCACGTGGGCGGGTAGGATGGATACATTGATCATTGCGAACAGTTTGAGCGGAGGACCATGCCTGTTCGAATCTATACCACCAATGCCGGCACGGATTTGAGCGATGCCGAGTCGGCACTGCTTGCCGACCTTATTGCCCGCCACGGGCGTGCCGTGTTGCTGGCGCCAACGTTTGCCGAGCTCGACCTGTGCCGTCATGATGCGGCGGAAGCCGGGATTTCGCTGGGTATTGACTACAAGACGCCTATATCGTGGCTTCGCTCGCTTTGGGAGCTTTTGGGCGACGGGCGCGGTTTCGTCGACAACCTGCAGCGCCAGATGCTGTTCTCGGACATGGTCACGCGTATCGACGATGCCGATTTGCAGCCGCTTTCGCGCAGCCAGGGCACGGTGCGCATGCTCGCGCGCATGGCCCGCGACGTGCTGCCGGGTGTGGCGGGGACGGGGGCCGAACGATGCCGTGGCGACAACTGCCAGCCGGAGCCAAAAAGCGATGCCGAGGCTCGTGTGTTCGAGCTTTTGCGCGCCTACGCGGACGGTTTGGACCGTCGAGATATGGTCGAGCCCTGCGAGGCGGCTGACATTATGGCCGGTGCCCTGGCCGATAACCTGCCGGCGTGCGCCCGCGCCGTATGCGTGCGCGGTATCACGTCGTTTACGCACGGCCTGCTCGAGCTGCTGTCTGCCGTGGCGAACAATGGGGGAGAGGTCGTCGTGCTGCTTGCCTGCGAGCAGGCGGCGATGCGCGAGGAGCTTGCCACGGCATTTGATGCCCGCGGTGTGCTGTTTGAGGTCGCGCCGCTGGGGGAGGACGCCGTCGCGTCTGATGCCGCTTGCGAGCCCTCCGCTCAGCCTGCCTTTATTGAGGTCGCCGGCCCCCATGCCCGTGCCCATGCTTATGCGGACGCCATCGATAAGTTGGTGAAGGCGCACAAGGAGTCCAAGGCCGCTAAAACTACGGCAACGCCCGCCGACCCCGCGCGCGTGCTCGTTGTTTCTGCCCGGGCACCCCAGCTGTTCGGTGAGCTCGCCTCTCGTCTGGCGGCTCGTCATATCGCCGCCGAGACAGTTGAGTTTACGGCGTTTTCCCAATCCATTGCGGGCAGGCAGTTTGCGGCGCTCGCCGGCCTGATCGAGCGTATGAAGGCCGCCGATGAGGGCATGGCGTCAAAGACCGAGTGGTGGCCCGCGCCGGAGCTTACCGACTGGATCTACAGTCCGCTTTCGGGCGCTGATGCCGTCAATGCCCGTACCTTCGATAAGAATATGCGTCTTTCGCGCAGCAAGACTACCGCGGGCGTTAAGAGCCTGCTGCAGAGTGTCCAAGGCCAGGTGAGGGGCGCGCGCAAGGCGGCGAGCGACGAGAACTGGTTTAAGAACGTGCCGTGTGTGGTCTCGGACGTGTTCCAGGCGCTGTGGCGTGACAAGCCCGTGACGGCGCTCAAGGCCATGCTTGCCGTTGCCGAGGCGTTGCCCGATCGCTCGCTGGGCAGCTTGGATGGCCAAGCCCGTCGCCAGGCGGAGGTGGCCCTGCTGCGCCATGTCATCGACATCCTTATGAATGGCGCTCGCGCGCTCGACGTGTCGCAGGCTGCGACCGTGCCCGTGCTCGACGGCATTCGCACCAAGGTGGACAAGCGTAGCGCCGCCTACGATTACGAGACCCACGAGGTCGACCGCGCGCCGCGCGCCCAGGTGCGCTTTGCGTCGCTTGCCGATGCGGCGGCTCTGCGCCCCGGCAGCTACGATGCCGTGCTGTTTGCCGATGTCGATCTGGACAGCTATCCGCTCTCACACGAGGAGGGGCCGCTGGCCACGCTGACGGCGAGCCTTGGTCGCGAGAGCGTGACGCTTGAGCCCGCGGCTTTGCTGCGCGTGCGCTTTGGCCACGCGATGCAGGCGGCACGCGGCCCTGTTGTGCTTGCACGCGTGACGCACGATCGCCAGGCGCGCGAGTGCTATCCGGCTGCCGTGTGGACCGAGTTGCGGGCGCATGCCGAGGCCGCTGACGATGCTAAGGCCGCTGACGATGCTAAGGCCGCTGACGCCGACAAGGCGAAGTGCGTGGGTGAGGGCGATATCGTAAGGGACTTCGATCCCGCGGCAGGCGAAGGCCTCAAGCGCGAGCGCGTGACCTGTGAAGCCCCTCAGCATCTGAGTGCCGAGGCCGTGCCGTATTTGGTCCTGCGCCACCGCGACGGTGAGGGCGAGGACGCGCCGCTTGTGCCGCGCCTGACGTCCGCCTCGCAGATCGAGGCCTATTCCACCTGCCCGCTGTGCTGGTTTGTCTCGTATCGCGTCAAGCCCCAGTCTATCGACGCGGATTTTGGCAACATGGAGAAGGGCAACTTCGTCCACGACGTGCTGGAGCACCTGCATGCCCGTCTGCCCCAAGAGGGCATGGAGCGCGTGACGCCCGAGAACTTGCCGCGCGCACAGGAGCTGCTGCGCGAGGTCTTTGCCGAGACCTTGGCCGAGCATGCGGGCAAGCGCGGTACCGAGGGCCCGCTGGTGCCGCTCTCCCCGGTGGAGGAGCGTCAGGTGGCCGAGATCTTGCCGCAGCTGGAAGGCGTGCTCGCCTACGAGTCCGAGGCGCTTGCCCCCTTTGCCCCGCGCTACCTTGAGTTCGCCTTTAATGAGCTTAAGGTCGAGTATGCCGGTTGGCCGCTCGGCGGGCGTATCGACCGCGTTGACGTGGATGCCGAGAATCGCGCCGTGGTGATTGACTACAAGCATCGTTCGGGTGTCGAGGAGTTTAAACTCGCCGACCCTACGGTGCGCGACGAAGAGTCGGGCGAGGCCCCCATCGACGACCCGCGTTGGCTGCCGCCCCATACCCAGACACTCATCTACGCGCAGGCCATGCGTCGGGCGCTGGGCCTAGATACCCGTGCTGCGCTCTATTTTTCGACCAAGGGCGGCAAGCCCGCGCTGCGCGGCGCCGCAAGTGCCGAGCTGCTCGAGGAAGAGCGCGGCGACGGTCGCATCCCGGGCCTTAAGAAGGGCTTCCCGGGCGAGGGCGGCAACATGGACTTCGATGTGCTGCTCGATCGCGTGGAGACCGGCATTGCCGAGCGGCTGCGCGAACTCGAGGCGGGCGTCGTGACGGCGGTCGATCCGACATCGGCGCAAGCCGCGCATGCGCGCTGCTCGTATAACCACGAAGGAACGTTTGTAAGGAGGGACGTGTAGACCATGGATCTTTCGACTTTGATGCCGCAACAGCTGCAAGTCGTCAAAACGCTCGACCGCCCGTTGTTTGTCTCGGCGGGTGCCGGCTCGGGCAAGACCTTTACCCTCACGCGCCGCATCGTCTATGCGCTCTCGCCCGAATCCGGTCCGTTTGTCGAGCATCTGGATCAGGTGCTCGCCATTACCTTTACCAAAGACGCCGCGGCCGAGATTCGCGACCGTGTGCGCCGTGCGCTTATCGAAGAGGGTATGGACGAAGAGGCCCTGACGGTCGACGACGCTTGGATTTCGACCATCCACGGCATGTGCTCGCGCATCCTGCGCGCGCACGCGCTGGAGCTGGGCATCGACCCCGAGTTCACGGTGCTCACCGATACCGACGAGCTTATGGATCAGGCTGTCGAGCATGTGCTGGGGCGTGCGACGGCGCCCGACGTCGCGCCCGAGCTCGCCGCTTCGCTTAAGACCCTCTACGCCTGGTATCCCATGGCGGGCGAGGGCGGGCCGTTTGGCGCCGGTACCACCATCAAAGGCCTGGTGCGCGACCTGCTGGAGCTATCGAGCCAGCTTCCGGGCGGCATGGACGATGTGCGCGTGGCGCGTGGCCAGGCCGACACCTCGGCGCTTGCCGATGCTTATCGTGCGGCGCTGGGCACAAGCAAGGCCACGACCGAGAAAGCGCAGGTGGCACTCGACGCCATCGACGCGTTTGAGGCGAGCGGTAAAACCATGGAGGATGCGGCGCGGCTCATGATGTCGTGCAGCATGCCGCGCGCGAGCAAGGCGTTTCCTAAGGAGCAGGTGGAGCTACTCAAGGCCGAGGCAGCCGATGCGTTTATCAATATCGTGCTTGCCTGCGGCGGCCCGGCGCTCGATGCGTTGGTGGGGCTTGCCCGTGCCGTAGAGGCGGAGTACCGTGCGCTCAAGGCCGACCAGTCCGCGCTCGACAATAACGATCTGTTGCGCATGGCATACGAGGCGCTGCGCGATTACCCCGCCATCCGAGCCGCCTACGAGGGCCGCTTTAAGATGGTCATGATCGATGAGTTTCAGGATACCGACCAGATGCAGGTCGATTTGATTCGCTATCTGACAGGCGCGGGGGAGCGCGCGCTGTGCACCGTAGGCGATGCGCAGCAGTCGATCTACCGCTTCCGAGGCGCCGAGGTTGAGGTGTTTCGCCGCCAGGAGCGCAAGGTGGGCTCCTCTGCTGCGCCCGAGACGGCTGTCGCATCCGATGCCCCCGCCGGCGAGCTCGTCAAGCTTGTCCGCAACTTCCGCAGCCACGACGAGGTGCTGCGCTACGTGGCGCGCGTCTTTGACGGCGACACCGGTGGTTTGATGCAGGGGTTCTTGGATCTTGAGCCGAGTGACGATCGCGAGGACAAGCTCAAGGCAAAGGCTTCGCGCCGCCAGGCGATCTTCGTTGCCGGTGGCAGCACGCAGGAGCGAACGCAGGCGAAAGCTCGTGCGATTGCAGAGCGGTTCCAAGCGCTCGTCAAAGCGGGGCAGCCCCAGGGCGATATGGTGTTGCTGCTGGGTCGCATGACCAATGCCGACGTCTACGCACAGGCCTTCCGTGACCAGGGGCTCGACTGCGTCATCGCGGGCGGCTCAGTCTTTGCCCAAGCTGCCGAGGTGCAGACGGTGCGCGCCCTGGTGTGCGCACTTGCCAATCCGGCCGATACGGCGCAGGGTCTTATGCCGCTGCTGGCCTCGCCGATGTTTGCACTCGGCGCCCAGGAGTTCCTGGCGCTGGCGACCAAACTCGACGAGCAGACGGGCGAGACGTCGCGTCGCAACATCGATGCGGGCATCATGAGCGATTCCGATGTGCCGGGCTTGCAGGGCTTGCCGCTCGTAACGCGCGCCCGCGAGGTGCTGCGCTATGCACTACGTCGCGTGGGGCGTGATTCGTTCGCCGCCGTCGCGCGCGACGTGGTCAATGCCTCCGGCTGGTTCGTGCGTCTGGCGCAGCGCGGCCCCGAGGGCAAGGCCATTGCCGCCAACGTGCTCAAGGCGCTCGACGCCGTGGCCGAGGCAGAGACCGAGCTCGGCAATTCTCCGCGCTCCATTGCGCTCGCCTTCGACCGCTTCTTGGTGGGCAAGGAGGCCCCGGGCGCCCTCAACGAGGAGGGTGACGGTGCGGTGCGCATCATGACGGTGCACGCCTCCAAAGGTCTGGAATATCCGGTCGTGGCGGTCGCGGAGTGCTTTGGCGTGCGTAAGTCCTCGGGTGCGGCGCAGATGGGTCGCGTCGAGGGTGGAGCGCAGGTCGTGGCACTGCCGGCACGCTTCGACGGCGTTAAGCTCGCCGACGGAACCTTTGTGAAGGGCGACGACGTTAAAAAGCAGTTTGAGCATGCGTTTAAGGGCAAGGGCACGTCGCTGTGGTTGCCGCCGGAGCTCATGGAGGACGTCTGTGCGACGGGTTCTCCCGCCGAGGCATTTGCTCGCTTGCGCAACGACGACCTTCAGCTTTCGCTCGAAGAGCGGGCTCGTTTGCTCTATGTCGCCATGACGCGTGCGCGCGAGCTGGTGATCTTGGCGATGGATGCCGGCGTGAGCCGTGGCAAGGTGACGGCGCCGACCTTCGACGTCGAGACCGATCTGACCTACGACGTGCTGCGCCGTATTTTGCCGACCGACGCTCTGGGCATGCCGCAGCTCGATGCCGACCGCCTGGTGTTCGACAACTCCCAGCCGGGCGACTACGAGCTCATCTCGCTGGCGGACTTTACGTTTGGCGAGCAGGCGTTTGAGGCTAACGCTTCGCTGGATGCCGAGGGCAGGCTTGTTCGCGGCGATGTCGATGTCGCTGATAATGCTGCGCACTCAACTGTGCCCGGTCCTGCCGATCCCAAGCCCGATTCGTTTGAGCTTGTGTATCCCCAGGCAGTGGGTGTGCGCATGGGCATCTGTCCGTATCCGATGCGTGATTCGTATAGCTACTCGTCAATCGCCGCGGCGCTCCATGCCGAGTCCGAGGACCGTGCCGCCGAGGCACATGTGCCCATGGACGAGGCCGGCGATGATGCGGAGTCGGATGGCTCGGAGATGACGGATGCAGACGTGGCCGCCGTTGAGCCCGCCGGCAACCCCATGGCGCTGGGCTCGGCGTTCCATGCCGCCTGCCAGTGGCTGATCGAGATGGGTGCCGATGCGCTGCCCGCTGAGCGTGCCGATGCGCTGGCGCGCCTGTGGTGCCTGACGCCGGAGCAGCGTGAACGCTTCGACGTTGCCCTGGACCGCTGGCTCAAGTCGGCTGTTCGTGCCGACCTGCTCGCGTGGCCGTGCGTTCGCGCCGAGGTGCCGTTCTTTTCACTGGGCTGCGAGGACGAGGACATCGCTCGCTACGGTGCTTATGCCGAGGGCGCCATCGACGCTTTGGCGACGAACCCGGCGGATTCGTCATGCGCGCTGGTCATCGACTACAAGACGGGCGGCACGCCGGACGAGACGCCGGAGCAGCTGCAGGAGAAGCACGCCTTGCAGGCACGTGTCTATTCGGATGTCCTGCACAAGGCGGGCTTTGAGGCCGTGACCGTCAAGTTCGTCCGCGTGGAGCAGCCGGATCCAACCATCTTCGTCGAACCCGCCGAACCTCAGGTGGTCACCTACAACCTCTAGCCCACAGATAACTTGCGGTGGAATACGGACTGTTTTGGCCAAAAAAGCTGCCAAACAGTCCGCATTTCACCGCAACTGCAAGAGGAGCCGTGTGGGTTTGGCTAGGTTCGGGTGCTGTCCGTGCCGTGGGGTAAAATCGTTCAGTCAGAACACGAACCCGCATCGGAGCTCATCACATGGCATTCGTCCATCTGCACAACCACACTGTCTTTTCCATGCTCGACGGCGCAACCCGTATCCAGGATATGGTCAATCGTGCCGTAGAGCTGGGCATGCCCGCCGTCGCCATTACCGACCACGGCTACATGTATGGCGTGCCCGACCTGGCGCTGGCCTGCGACGCCGTCAACCACAACACGCCCGAGTACAAAACCTGGAGCCACGACAAGGCCTTCCTGGAAAAGGACCGCCGCGACGAGCTGGTGGAGCCCGATCCCGAGGAAAACCCGCGCGAGCATGCCCAGTATGTGAAGGACATGGCCATGTGGGACGAGAAGGGCAACATCGACGAGCTCAAGCCACCCCTGGTCATCAAGCCCATCTTTGGCTGCGAGGTCTACTTTACGCCGGACGAGACCCTTGCTCGCGACCACAAGCCCGAGCTCTACCACATGATCCTTCTGGCCAAGGACCAGGAGGGCTACGTCAACCTGATGCAGACGGTCTCCGAGGCCGCCGTGCAGGGCTTTTACTACAAGCCGCGCGTGACGCTCGACAACCTGCGCCGCCACGCCAAGGGCATGATCTGCACGAGCGCCTGCATCGCGGGCATCATCCCCAAGTACATCGACCGCGGTGACATGGAGGGCGCCATCAAGTGGGCCGAGACCTTCCGTGACACCTTCGAGCCCGGCGACTTCTACATCGAGATCCAGGAACACGGCATCACCACCGACAACGGCCTGACCGACGAGCAGATGGACCGCACGCTCATCGACATCGCCAAGCAGGTGGGCGTCAAGGTCATCGCCACCAACGACTTCCACTACCTGCGCCGCGAGGACGCGCCCGTGCAGGACGTCATCATGTGCATCGGCATGAACGCCAAGGTCGACGACCCCAACCGCATGCGCATGACCGGCTCGGAGTTTTACATGAAGACCGAGGAGGAGATGCGGGCGATGTTCCCGTATTGCCCCGAGGCCTGCGACAACACGCTCGAGATCGCCGACAAGTGCTACGTTGAGCTGGACTGGGACTCCATCATCCTGCCGCGCTTCCCGTTGCTCGATCCCGGCGAGACGCACGAGAGCCAGTTCCGCCGCGAGTGCGAGAAAGGCCTGCGCCAGCACTATGGTGACGACTGGGCCACGCGCGAGATCGGCGGCGTCAACATCAAAGAGCGCTTTGAGTACGAATACAAAGTCATCTGCGACAAGGGATTTGCCGCCTACTTCTTGATCGTCGCCGAGTACGTGCAATGGGCCAAGGACAACGGCATCGGCGTCGGCCCCGGCCGTGGCTCGGCCGCCGGCGCTATCGTCGCCTACGCCATGAACATCACCGCGTTCGACCCGCTCGAGAACGGCCTGATGTTCGAGAGGTTCCTGTCCCCGCAGCGTACCGAGATGCCCGATATCGATATGGACTTCGACGATGAGCGGCGCCTCGAGGTCGTGGAGCACGTTCGCCAGCTCTATGGCCCCGAGAAGGTCACCCACGTCATCACCTACTCGACCATCAAGGCCAAGCAGGCCATCAACGACGCCGCGCGCGTTCTGGATTACCCGGTCTACATGGGCCAGCGCCTGTCCAAGATGGTCTCGAGCGACCCCAAGGTCAAGCTCAAGCAGGTGCTCGACAAACAGCCGGGCAAAGAGGATCTGTTTAACCCCGATTTCGCCGAGGCCTATAAAAAGGACGACGACGCCCGCCGCATCATCGACACGGCGCTCTCGATTGAGGGCCTCACCCGTGGCGAGGGCGTGCACGCGTGCGCCGTTCTGATCTGCCGTGACCCCGTCAACGAGCACGTGCCCACCAAGCTCGATACCAAGGGCGGCGTCGAGATTACCCAGTACGAGGGCCATACCGTTGCCGACATGGGCCTGCTCAAGATGGACTTCTTGGGCCTGCGCACGCTGACGGTTATCTCCAAGGCCAAGGCAAACATCAAAAAGAACTTCGGCATCGACATCAAAGAGGAAGAGATTCCCTTTGACGATCCCGAGATCTTTAAGCTCATGGGCTCCGGCCACACCGCCGGCGTCTTCCAGGTCGAGTCCGCCGGCATGACGGCCACGATCAAGAACATGAAGCCCACCGAGTACAAGCACGTCGTGGCATTGATCGCCCTGTACCGCCCGGGCCCGCTGGGCGCCGGCATGGTTTCGTCCTACATCAACCGTATGAACGGCAAGGAGCCGGCCGTCTCCTATGACGACCGTCTGGACGACATCCTGGGCGAAACCTACGGCACCATGGTCTACCAGGAGCAGGTTATGCTCATCTCCGTCGAGATGTGCGGCTTCTCCAAGGGCGAATCGGACTCGCGTATCCGTAAACCCGTGGCTAAGAAAAAGATCAAGCTGCTCACGTCAACGGTGCTCCACTGGGAGGATGGCTCGGACGAGACCACCTACGACCACTGGATGAACGGCGCCATCAAGAACAACTACACGCGCGAGGTCGCCCAGAAGATTTGGGACGATGTTCTCGAGTTCGCGTCCTACGCCTTTAACAAGTCGCACTCCGCCGGCTACGCCATCCTGGTTATGCAGACGGCGTGGCTCAAGGCGCATTATCCGCACGAGTACATGGCGGCCGTTCTGACGTCCTATACGGGCAAGACCGACAAGATCGTGCATTACGTCTCGGCGTGCCGTCACGACGGCATCCCCGTGCTTTCGCCAGATGTCAACGAGTCCGGTACCGAGTTCACGGCTACCAAGGAAGGCGTGCGCTTTGGTTTGGCTGGCATCCGCGGCGTGGGCACCGGCGTGGCGCAGGCGATTATCGCCGAGCGCGAGGCGGGCGGTCCGTTTAAGACGCTGCACGACTTTGTCGAGCGTGTGGACTCGAGCCAGGCCAACCGCCGCGTGATCGAATCGCTCATCAAGGCAGGCGCCTTTGACTCCACGGGCTATCCGCGCCGCCAGATGATGCACTTTGTGGACAAGAACAACCCCGAGAACATCATCGATGCCGCGGTGAAGCGCCAGAAAGATCGCGCGAGCGGCCAGACGTCGTTCTTCGACATGTTTGGTGATGTTGAGGGCTCGGGCTTTGAGGTGAGCGTGCCCGATCCGGATGGCCAGGAGTGGGACCGCCACCTTAAGTTGAGCCAGGAGAAGGAGGTTCTGGGCATCTATGTCTCGGACCACCCGCTGCGCCCGTTTGAGTATGCACTAGCCAAGGCACGCGACTTCTCGTTCTCGCAGATCGACACTGGCTACGAAGTTCAGAATCCTACGGGCGGTACCATCAACCAGGAGATTCCCGAGGGCAAGGCGCTGTGGTGGGCCGGCATGGTCTCGAGCGTGTCCAAGCGCGTGACCAAAAACGGCGACCCCATGGGCATCGTGCAGCTCGAGGACATGGAAGGCGAGGCCACGGTCGTGGTGTTCCCCAAGACCTACAAGGAGGCCGAGGGGTACCTGTACGGCGAGGTCGATCCCGAGACCGGCGCGCAGCTGTCCGATGCGTTTGTGCGCATTAAGGGCAAACTCGAGCGCTCGGACCGCGGCGACCAGATCATCGCGCAGGAGATCGTGCCGCTGGAGCTCAACGAGGAGAACAACAAGCCCAAGGTGTTTGAGGTCATGGTGCCCAACAGCCGCTTTAGCCAGGGCAATATGGCGCGTCTTGCCACGGTGCTTACCGCCAACCCGGGCGGCGACCGCGTGGAGATCTTTATCGAGCAGGTGGACGGGCGTGTGCTGCGTGCCGAGGTGCCGGCCAAGGTCAACGCACGCTCGATTCCGCTGTTGGCAGAGGCAAAGGCCATCGTCGGCAACCAAGGCCGCGTGACGGTGATCTAGGGACGGCGTTGCTGGTCCGCGCGAGATTGGAGGAAGTGATGGCGCAGGGGACGTTTGCGCAGGCGCTTCGTAAGGAGGCGGCGCTCAGCAGTACCTTTATGAAGGGGCGCTCGCTCATGCTCAACGGCGCCGTGCTGTCGTTTGAGGACTCCGGCTCGCGCTTCTCCAAAAATGTGACTATTGAGGGCACGGTGCGCGGCTCGCGCGGCGACCTGTACAAGACGCACGTGGCGCTCGACATGGACGAGCACGAGGTTGTCGACTACGACTGCGATTGCCCCGCCGCCTTCCGCTATTCCGGCATGTGCAAGCACGCTATCGCCACGGCGCTGGCGTATCTGGATGCCAGTGGCGCCGAGCCCGTCGAGGGCTTGCGTACGCCGGTCCGCACGTTTACGGCACCGCCCGCACAGTCAAAGCAGCCCACACACCCCGCGCCCACCGCATCTGCGGTCAACCCCAATTTTCCCTTCCCGGCACCCGTCCCCACGAGCCCGAGCCTTGTGGCGGCGCTTTCCGATCTTTCGGACGCGCGCATGGACGAGCTCGTGGCTATGCGTCGCAAGTTCGCCAGCACCATTGACCCCGATGCGCCCAAGGCAGTGCTGGAGCCCTCGCTGGTGCCGTACTACAATCCGCTGTTTGCCGATCGTTTTAACTGGGCGCTCGAGTTTCGCATTCGCTGCGGTTCGGTGTCCTACGTGGTTAAGGATATCGACGGCATGGCCGATGCCTATGTGCGCGGCGGTACGTTTTCCTATGGCAAGAAGCTTACGTTTGTCCATGTGCCCGAGGCATTCGATGACGTGTCGACAAAGCTGCTTGACTTTGTTGCAATGACGGTCGCCTACCTGATCGATATTACGAGTTCGCGCTCGGCATCGTACGACTTTGCCCGCAGCGGCTTTGTCGCCGAGCGTCAGTTGCCGGTATCCGAGTATTCCGTCGTGTCCGTGCTGGACCTGCTGCGTGGCAGGACCCTGTCCTTTGAGCCTGCTTGGTCGCGGGGGACGACGACGCATCGTGCCTACGAGGTGGCGGTCGAGCCGTCGCCGCAGGGGGAGGGCGAAGTCCCGGCCAAGCGCCCGCCGCTCCTTGCCGCCAAGATTACCCCGGCAGCCGGGGGCAGCTACGACTTGCGCTTGCCGGCCGATACGTACTGCTTTGTCACTGGTGACGCAGCCTATCTGGTCGATACGCGCCGCGCGCGCCGTACCGACACGGCGTTTGCCCAACATGCGGCGCCGTTCCTATCGCACTTGTTGCCCTGCCGCACGCCGGTCCATATCGCCGCCGACCAGGTGGGTGAGTTCTGCCGCATGGCGCTGCCGATCTTGCGCGACTACACCGACCTGACCGCTCCCGCCGCGCTCGATACCGTGGCGCCCGAGCCGAGTTTTGCCATGGCGATTGGCGTCGACGATGGTCTTGTGACCTGCAAGATTACGGTGGCCTACGGCGATTGGTCGGCAGATCTCTTTAGTCTTGGTGCTCCGGGCAGTCCTTTCGAAGAGCAACGCCCCGGCGTTCCGCCCCGCGATACGGTGGCGGAGTTTCGCGTTATGGACACGGCTGCCCTGTACTTCGATTTCTACGAGGGCGGCCTGGCATTTGAGGAGCGCGATGACGCTCGCCTGTTCTGCCTGCTGACCGAGGGGCTGGCGGCTTTGTCCGAGCTGGGCGAGGTCATGCTCAGCGATCGCCTGCGCCAGATCTCGGTACGCCCTGCGCCCAAACTCTCGGTGCGCGCCACCGTCAAGAGCAACCTGCTCGACGTCGAGCTGGGTGCGAGCGGCCTTTCGGCGGCCGACCTTGCCATCTATCTCGATTCGTATAAGCGCCACCAGACGTTTGCTCGCCTTACATCCGGCGACATTGTGCGCCTGGATGAGGGAGCTCGCGCCGCGTTTGGTCTTGCCGAGGACCTGGGCGTCGATGCCGTCGACCTGCTCGACGGCGTGTCGCTTCCCGCGTCGAGCACCCTTTTTGTCGATAGCATGCTCGCGCGCACGCCCTCGCTCGAAGCCGATCGCGACGCCGCATTCCGCCGCACCGTCGAGCGCCTGGACACGCTCGGCAAGATGGACTTTACGGTGCCCGCCTCGCTCAAGGCCACACTGCGTGGCTACCAGGTCGACGGCTATCAGTGGCTCGGCTCGCTTGAGCACTTGGGCCTTGGCGGCATCTTGGCCGACGATATGGGCCTGGGCAAAACGCTGCAGATGATCGCGCACATTCTGGCGCGCGTGGAGGCGGGGGATACCAAGCCCACGCTCGTGGTATGTCCCGCGTCGCTCGTGTACAACTGGGCTGCCGAGTTGGAGCGCTTTGCCCCCTCGATTGATGTGTGCGCCATCGTGGGCGCCAAGGCCCAGCGTCGCGTTCAAATTGCCGGTGCCGCCGAGCACAACGTGGTGGTGACGTCGTATGATCTCATGCGCCGCGACATCGACGAATACGTCGAGCAGAACTTTGCCCGCGTGGTGCTCGACGAGGCCCAGTACATTAAAAACCCGCTCACCCAGGTGGCCCGCGCTGCCAAGCGCCTGCCGGCCGGCGTGCGCTTTGCCTTGACGGGCACACCCATCGAAAACCGTCTGTCCGAGCTCTGGAGCATCTTCGACTTTTTGATGCCGGGCCTTCTGGGCACGCGCGACTCATTTGCCAAGCGCTTTGAGGGTCCCGTCGAACATACCGAGGGTGACAGCGCCGCTCGTCTGCAGGCGCTCGTGTCGCCGTTTGTGCTGCGTCGCGTCAAGGAAGATGTGGTGGCCGATCTGCCCGAGAAGATCGAGGATACGGTGATGGCGCAGCTTACCGGCGAGCAGCGCAAGCTCTACCTGGCCAACCAGGACCGCATTGCCCAGCAAGTGCAGCACCGCGAGGCCGGGGAGTTTAAGAAAGACAAGCTCAAGGTGCTTGCCGAGCTCACCAAGCTGCGCCAGATCTGTTGCGATCCGCATCTGCACTATGCGGACTACAAGGCGGGAAGCGCCAAGCTCGATACGTGTATGGAGCTCGTCCATGGCGCGCTCGACGGCGGTCATCGCATCTTGCTGTTCAGCCAGTTTACGGGCATGCTCGATATCATCGGCAAGCGCCTGGCCAAGGAGGACATCGCCTTCCTTAAGCTCACGGGCGCTTCGTCTAAGGAGAGCCGCGCCAAGATGGTCGCGCAGTTCCAAGCGGGCGAGGTTCCGGTCTTTTTGATTTCGCTCAAGGCGGGCGGCGTGGGCCTTAACCTGACGGCTGCCGACGTGGTCATCCACTACGACCCGTGGTGGAACGTGGCGGCGCAGGACCAAGCGACCGACCGTGCGCATCGTATTGGCCAACAGCATACCGTGACCGTGTACAAGCTCATCGCCAAGGACACGATCGAGGAACGCATTATGCAGATGCAGGAGTCCAAGCGCGACCTGGTCAACAGCGTGCTCGGCGGCGACGGCATCTCGTCGGCGCTGTTTACCCGCGAGGATGTTCTGGCGCTGCTCGGCGGCGACGGTCGCTAACCCGCTCGGGTGGGGCCGCCAGGGCGGATGGCACGCGCTGTCCCATCGTCCCCGCCCGTTATGTGTTCATTTGCAATGCCGTGGATGGTTTGTCTGCCTTTGGGCATAAGAACCATCAAGAACATTGGCGCATCAGCAAAGGAGAACATCATGGCGAAATTCTTTAAGGACCCTGACGGCAAGCTCATCGCTGCCCTTGGCGACGACGTTGCGACCCCTGCCGGTTGCACGGAACTGACTGCAAACACTGAGGACGCGGCGCACGAGAAGCACGTGCCTGTTGTCGAGACCGAGCGTGACGGTCACGTGATTCGCGCACGCGTTGGCTCGGTCGAGCACCCCAGCCTGCCCGAGCACTACATTGAGTGGATCGCCCTTGAGGCCGAGGGCCGCTTAGAGGTTCATTACCTTGAGCCCGGCATGAAACCCGCGACGTTTTTCGCGGGCGGCTCCAAGACCGGTACCGTCTATGCCTACTGCAACCTGCACGGGCTGTGGTCCGCGACATTCTAGGAGCGCGCCTCCGCTCGGGGTATCATAGCTAGCATATGCACATGCGAGCGCCGACTGCATTATGCGGCCGGCGCTTTTACTACGATTTCGATGGTTTACGACGGAAAGGGCTGGGCCATGAAGCTCGCGCTTGCACAGATCGATATGCGCCTGGGTGATATTGAGGGCATTTGCGGCCGCATCGAGGACCAGGCTCGTCTGGCCCACGAGCGCGGGGCGCGCGTGCTGTGCGTTCCGGCTCCGCTCTTTATGGGCGCCATGCCCGGTGGCCTGGTGGGCGCTGCCGACTTTGAGCACGACGTGCTTGCCGGTTTGACTGGTGTCGCCGAGCGTATCCAGGAGCTTGACATGATCTGCATCGTGCCCGCGGCGGTTTCGTTTGAGGGCCAGCCGCTGCTCGACTACATGATGCTCAAGGACGGCCATGTGGTGCCGGCGCGTTCGAGCATTGCCCTGCAGCGTGGCGAGAACAACGACACACGTTGGGCGCCGCCGGTGTTCGACGTGGACGGCGTGCGCATCGCCGTGATTTTTGACTTGGACCGCGAACTCGAGATGCTGCCGACCGGTGTTGACCTCATTGCGTATTTCCAATTCAACGCGTTTGACATGACCGACCGCGAGACTGCCGCCATTGCTGCCGTTCGCAGCGGCGCCTACCGCAAGATCGCATCCAAGCGCAGCGTGTGGTTTGCCTGCATGGCACCGGTCGGTGCCTATGACGAGTCGGTGTATACCGGCGGTTCGTTTGTGCTCGACGACTGCGGTCGCGTGGTGGCCCAGGCGCCGTGCTTTGAGGAGAGCCTGCTGGTTCAGGAGATTCAGCGCGGCGTGATGCTCGATGCCCTGGAGGATCACGAACTGCCCGAGTTCCGTTCCGAGGAGTGGCTGTGGCAGGCGCTGGTGCTCGCCGTGCGCGACAACGCCCGAGCCCACGGTGCGTCGCGTGCTGTGGTGGCACTCGAGGGTGACTTGCCGTCGTCCCTGCTGGCGGCGCTGGCCGTTGACGCTCTGGGTCCGCGTAACGTAATTGGCCTGGTGCTGGGGCGCAACCGTATCTTTACGCCGGCGCAGGAGGAGGCCGAGGCTGCCCGCTGTGCCGCCGTTCGCGCCATTGCCGAACGCCTGCATAT
>OLOK01001478.1_pt1 | contig 19621 bp, 17 predicted proteins | sample 1672591 | NCBI WGS metagenome assembly OLOK01 (sample SAMEA3136703, study PRJEB25190) | human gut metagenome | biome: human gut; feature: human-associated habitat; material: faeces | place: Austria | collected 2013 | reverse complement strand
ATGAAAAAAGGCGTAAAGACGGTCATTCTGGGCAAGCCAAACGTCGGCAAGTCGAGTCTGCTCAACGCCCTGTTGGAGGAAGACAAGGCGATTGTGACTGAGATCGCCGGGACGACCCGCGACCTGGTTGAAGGGGAAATCCATCTGCGCAACGTCACGCTTCATCTGATCGACACCGCCGGAATTCACCAAACCGAGGACCGTGTGGAACAGATCGGCATCGAGCGCTCGATGAAGGCGCTGGAGGAAGCGGAGCTGATCCTGATCGTGCTGGACGCCAGCCGCCCGCAGGACGACGAGGACCGCCGCCTGCTGGATCTGACCGAGGGCCGCAACCGGATCGTCGTTGTTAATAAAAAAGATCTCGCGCCGCAGGCGGAGGATCGTTCGGGTACAATTTCTATCTGTGCCGCGCAAAATCAGATTGAACCGTTGATCGATCAGATCAACCAACGCTACGAACACCATCACGCGATGCTGGAGCTGCCGTCGCTGGCGAATGAGCGTCAGATCGCGCTGGCCCGTCAGGCCCGTCAGTCCATGGCGCAGGCCGTCAACGCGCTGCAGGAAGGCGCGGAACTGGATTTAGTGACAATCGACCTGCAGGCCGCCTATATGGCGCTCAAAGAAATCGTCGGTGAAGCCAGCCGGGAAGACCTGCTGGATGCGCTGTTCTCCAAGTTTTGTTTAGGAAAGTGAGGAATCATTCATGAAATTATTTATCAACCGTGTTATCGCTTTGATTATCGACAGTCTGTTGATCGGAATTCCGGTCGGCATTATCGAAATGGCGTTCTCCTTAATCCGCTGGATTTTAAGCTGGCTGCCGTTTCTCCATCATTTCCGATTCCTGTTTTCGACATCGTTTTTGTTCGTGATTGTCTATGCTTTGTATGAGGCGGCGATGGTTTACTTCGCCGGCGGTACCGTTGGCAAGCTGATCATGAAGCTGGAAGTCGAGAAGGAACAGGGGTCGCTGTCCTTCGGCGACTGCCTGATCCGCGGGGTGATGAAGGCGTTCTCGCTGCAGATCTGGATTCTGGGTTTGTTCTCCGCGATTCTCGCGTATTCCGATCAGCACAGCTCGCTGCATGACCGGATGGCAGGCACCTCGGTATGGGAAAAGCTTTAGGCTGGATAGATTCGCACTGTCATCTGACCTGCGCGGATCTGATCGGCGAGGCTCAGGATGTTCGCCAGCGGGCGCTGGATGCCGGCGTCGCGCGGATGATGATCGTCTGCCTTATATGCCGTCAAACGACAACTCTCAAACTGTTTTATAAGTGAATATCCATTTTCTCCTGTTGTCATTCCTCCTGCCCGGCTGGAAAAAGTATTTATTTCTGAGCCAGTTTCACTTAAAATTTCATCTGTTGATTCTGTTATTTCCTCTGTATCCGTAAATAACTCTGTTTCTATTTCTAAATCTGATGCTCCCTCCTCTGTATCTGTTTCCTCTTCCACTAGTACATCTTCTGGAACATCTTCGATTTCCAAGTCCTCTGAATTTTCCATATCTGAAAAATCCATCTGCTCATCCTCTACCGAAATCTCCACCCCATCCTCGTAGTTGCTGGCAAGTACATCTATTGGCAAGTTCACCGTAGACATCACCAGTGCAGCCGCCGTTATACAGCTAAACCACTTCTTTGCTTTCTTTTTCATACTCTGTTTCCTCTTTTTTGTGTTTTATTTGCAGATTATAGCAAAACAACAGCTTGTTCTTTTTGAGCCTTTTGTTTTTCTAGCGCAAATTGTTCTTTTATTCCTGCAAATTTCATTATTTTTATGCATTATTTCTTCTCTGGTGCTTGATTTGATTTAATTTTAGTACATATATTTACTAATTGCAATGATAAATATATGTACTATGGTAAAGTTTACCTAAATTGCATGGAAGGAGGCTTTATTTGAATTATATACAACGAATTCGGGATCTTCGTGAAGATGCCGACTGTACGCAGACTCAGATTGCAGAATATCTCGGAACCTCTCAGACTATGTATGCCCGATACGAACGCGGAGCCAATGAAATGCCAATCCGACATTTGATTGCACTGTGTCAGTATTATCAGGTCTCTGCCGACTATATCCTCGGCTTCACCAATATCAAAAAACCTCTTCCTGTAAGAAAACACTCAAGATATAAAAATTAAGGCTGACAGTCATCTCATACGACTGCCAGCCTTAATCTTATCTACACATCCTTACATTCATTTACCTGGATTTCTTATACTGTCAACAATTCAGAATTTTTTATAATATCTTTTATCTGTTCTTCGTCCATTTCTGCCACATCCGCGATCTGAGCAGCTGTATAGCCTTTGTTGTACATTTTCATGATCATTTCCCGTTTACCCATTTCAATTCCGGTTTCAATTCCAATCTCTTTAATTTTCTGGCTTAAATTACACATAATACTCACATCCTCTTTTAGTATTTTATTTTTTATCACCTCGCATTTTTAACATTTTCTGATAATATGCAATCATTCTTTTTGTTTCCTCTTCACATGTAATGCCGTTTTCACTGGCTTGAGCAAGTAATTCATCATATAAATACATGTCTTCATCATTAAAAATCACACTAACTCTTTTCTCCAATTTTCCAGCAATATGACTGTAATTTTCCGGATATGCATAATAACATTCTTTACACATACTTATATCTTTTTTACTCCAGTTTTCACAATGCTCACATGCCCAAGATTTATCTCTATTTGCTGAAGGTGATAGCAACATAAATCGATCTAAATCCATCATATTCTCTGGATCTCCACCTATTTCATATGGAATGCGATGATCTGGTTGAAGTAACCTTGCAGGATATTCTTCACCGTATAAATTGCACCTGGCACCATAATGTTCCAATAATGCATTTTTTAGTTTTTCCGTCAGTTGTGTTCTTCCAGATGTTTTGGATAACTGATTTTTTCTTTTTGCTTCTTCCCAATCTCCAAATCTATAAGCTGCGATACTTTTTCCTGTAGAATCTTTTATTTTGTAAGTTTCCAATGGAATACCTAATTCTCTTACATCTCTTGCAGCCCTCGGAGCATGTTCATAACCAGCATTTTTTAAATCCTCTGTACTGCAATACCCCTTTTCCAGAATCGTATCTATTACAAATCTTGCTCTCTTTTTTGTTACTGCCTTCAACACATCTATAAATTCCTGGGATAAATCCATATTGTGTTTCTCCTTTACGCAAAACATAATTTCATTTGTTCATATTGTTCTTGCCGTTTTATTAAATTTTTACTAGCGTATAATGACTCATACGTAATTTCATTTTTGCCATTGAGTGTTGCCTGTGCCGATACCCCGGCATTTATATAAACATGCGTTAATCCCAATGATTCAGGTAAAGCCTTCCCAATGATTTTATCACCTGTTTTCCCATCATAACTAACTATATAATCTATGCCTTTATCATTTAATTTCTTTAACTGTTCCACAAATTCATCAAATTCGACACCTTGAATATATCTATTATCTCTCGTATTGTCTCTTTTGGAAGTTCCCTGATAAGGAGGATCCATATAGACCAAATCTCCTTTTTGTGCTCCAGATAATACATCTTTATAATCCAAACTTGAAAATGAGGCTTTATCCTTTAACAATTTAGATATCTCTAATGCATTATTAGCAATAACTTTCGGTCTTGTACCATAACGTCTTTTATCACAAGACTGATTTAATTCTCCATTAGAATTATATCTCACCGCCCCTTTTACTACCCTTGCCAACAAAAAGAGCATCCTGGCTGAATCTTTTTTACCTTTATTAAATTCTTCTCTAATTTTATAGAAGTAATCTATATTATTTTCTCCTTCATCAAATTGTCCATTCCATATATCTTCATATGCATCAATTAATTTTAAAGGATTGTTTATACATTCTTCCATAAGATTTACAAGAGGCTCATTAATATCATTAATCCAAAATTCATTACATAGACCTTGTGCAGCGGCTAAAATTGTAATCGCACATGTACCTGCAAATGGTTCAATAAGTCTGTCAAATGATGTTGGGAAAAATTTAACTATTTCTGGGGCTATAATTCTTTTACTCCCCTGATATTGTACTAAATGAGGTATTTTCATAATCATACTCCTTTATTCATCAACAACAATTTCTAATATATCACTTATTTCACAGGACAACGTAAACATGAAATAGAATATCAGTATTCACATTTTCATTCTTGACCTTTTCCCGAACATATTTTCGCATTCTATAAAAAAATATTATCACACTTTTCTTTTTCTAGCAATCTCTTTTCTTAATTAACTATGAACTCTTTTAATTTTAGGATTACTGCTCTCTCCACAGGAATACTTTTGATTCTTTGTTGTGCTATACACCTTCTCGTCTCTCCTCTCACACAAGTATTTTTTACCTTTCATCATAAATTTTTTCCAGATTTAACATAAAAAAAACAGAGCCAACAATCCCAAACAGACTGTCAGCCCTGCTTTCATTCACACATATCCAAATTCAATATTACCCTATTTCGTCAGAACCCTATAATTTTCTTTCTCATTATAATCTTTATGGATTCCGTCATCTTCGTACAGAGTATAGCTGCTGCCTTCATAGCCAAGCATCTTGAGGTGCTCTGTATCAATATCTTTCACGCACTCTGCCACTTCTGCGAGCGGGATGCATTTGCCGCTTCTGATGAAGAGTGGTACTTCGTTGAGTGCTACGTCTACATAATGAACTCCTTTGGCGAGGATTTCTTCGGAAATGGTTCCGTCTGGCAGGAACTTGATGAATTTCATTTCTTCCGGCAGGTAAACGTAGCGTCCTCTTGCATTCTGCTCGTAGACCGGTGCGATCATGATCTCGTTTCCGAGGATGAGCTGGTCTTCTACGCGAATCGCCATCTTGTCATCCGGATAAACGAAGCCGAGCGGTTTGAAGTACATGTCATCGTTCAGTGCAGCTTTCATGTACTCGCTGTACAGATACGGTACGAGACGGTATCTGGTATTAATGACATTTCGAAAATCCTCGATGTTTTCGAACTGGTAGCATTCCTGCTCTCTGGTTCCTTCTGCCGCATGATTACGCATTAACGGGGTGAATACACCCAAAGCAAGGAAACGGAGCACCAGATCTCTGGTTGTATCTGCGCCAAATCCGCCAAGGTCGGCACCTGTGTACATGAAGCCACACATATTCAGAGATGGCATCATCTTCAGATTAAGAAGGATGTGTGACCACCAGGATTTATTGTCACCGGTCCATATTCCACCGTAACGGTGCATTCCGATGTAGGAAGATCTGGAGAACATCAGGAAACGTTTTTCCGGATCAATACGCTCAAAGGCTTCCCCTGCTGCTCTTGTCATGTTGTAGCCAAAAAGGTTATGCACTTTGTCGTGACGGATTTTTTTGCCATCCACATTGTGGTAAAATCTTCTGTAATCCTCCGGATTGTTTGCAATGCCTTTCATCTTTGCCTGCATATCCCACGGATGGACCCTGCCTTCTGTGTCTTTTGCAAACTCTCCGGCAAGTTCTTTTGCTTCTTTAAGTCCTTCAGAGGAATAAAAGATTGCCGGCTCGTTCATATCGTTCCAAAAGCCTTCAATTCCCTGTTCAATAAGGAAACGATATTTGTCTCCAAACCACTTTCTGGCATCCTTATTCAGCATATCCGGGAAGTGGGTATCTCCCGGCCACACGGCTGCGACGAAATCACTTCCGTCCTCTCTCTTGCAGAAATAGTTGTTTCTGACGCCTTCCTCGTAAACATCGTATCCCGGTTCGACCTTGACTCCGGCATCGATGATTGGAATCAGACGAATATCCTGATTCTTCATTTCCTGTACAAATTCCGGAAAATCCGGGAAGTTTTCTTCGCTCAGTGTGAAGTCCTTAAAAGACTGCATGTAATCAATATCCATGTAGATCATATCGATCGGGATGTGATTCTCGCGATATCCTTTTGCAACAGTGCGGAAATCTTCCTTTGTGGTATAACCCCAGCGGCTCTGTCCGAAACCAAAAGCAAACTTCGGCGGGATGTAGCTGCGCCCGATCACATGGCGGAACTGTTTTACAATATCATAAGCATTTTTACCCTCGATCACATAGATATCCACATCCGCATTTTCGCAGGATACTTTAAGTGTATCCATTCTGGTATATCCGATGTCAAAGGTCAGTTTTGACGGATAGTCAAAAAACAATCCAAACGTCGTCTTACCGCTCACGATAATGAAGTTGTGAGCTCCGTACAGAGAACGCTTGTCCTCTGTATGCTCCGGATCATCTGTGCAGTTGCTGATGTAGCAGTAGCCTCTTTTGTTGATTCCGCGGTTGGATTCACCCAGGCCATAGACGATGTCATCTTCGTCCATGATATAGGTAAAAGCAAATCCTTCTTCCTGACTGATCTTTCCATATGGAAAAATGCCCTCAGTTGTTTCGATTTTTTCGGTCAGTGCCTCCGTGTCAAACGGAGTTCCATATCTGTATTTTCTGATCATCTCTGTGTTACCTCTTATTTATATAATACAAATGCCTCATATGGTTTCAGAATGATTTTGCCATCAAATGCAGTTCTGCCAAGGTTTGTGATCAGGCATTCTGCACCTTTAAATTCTTCCGGTACTTCTACTTCTGCGTCCTTGTCAGTGAAATTGCAGACTGTCAGAAGTTTTTCCTGATCCAGTTTTCTTGTGTAAGCAAAAATCTGCTCGTCGTCACGATAAAGCGGTTCAAACTCACCATAAACGATGATGTCTTTTTCTTTACGCAGGCTGATCAGTTTCTGATAGTAATGGAAAATAGAGTTCGGATCTTTGAGCTGCTGCGCCGCATTGATCTCTTTATAGTTCGGGTTCACTTTGATCCAGGACTCACCGTCTGTAAATCCTGCCTGCGCGGAAGTATCCCACTGCATCGGAGTTCTCGCGTTGTCACGACTTCTCAGCATCAGACATTTCATCATGTATTCCGGAGTCATAAGTCCTGATTCCGTAAGTTCTGTAAAGAAATTGATACTCTCAATATCACGATAGTCTTCCAGTTTGTCGAAGTAGACATTTGTCATACCAAGCTCTTCACCCTGATACACATATGGTGTTCCCTGCATCATATGAAGACAGGTCGCCAGCATTTTTGCGGAAGTCTCTCTGTATGCCGGATTGTCATTTCCAAATCGGCTGACACTTCTCGGCTGATCATGATTTCCAAGAAACAGGCTGTTCCATGCTTTGCCCTGAAGTTCTTCCTGCCATTTGATCATGATGCGCTTGAACTCTTTGAAATCATATTTCTCAGTTGTCCACTTTCCGTAATCACCGCTTCCATTATCCACATGCTCAAACTGAAATACCATATTCAGTTCTTTTCCGGCTTCTCCCGCATATTTCTGTGCCTCTTCGATAGTAACTCCTGAAGTTTCACCAACTGTCATGATATCATATCTGGAAAGTACTTCTCTGTTCATTTCCTGAAGAAATTCATGAACCCTCGGACCATGTACGCAATATGGTCCAAAATCACCATAGAGGCTATTGTTCATTTCTCCGTCCGGAAATGCCTGATCTTTGGAAATCATACTGATAACATCCATACGGAAGCCATCGATTCCTTTTTCACACCAGAATGTCATCATATCATAAACTTCCTGGCGGACTTTTTCGTTTTCCCAGTTGAGATCCGGCTGTTTCTTCGAGAACAGATGCAGGTAATACATTTGGGTCTGGGCATCATATTCCCATGCGGAACCGCCAAATACCCCACCCCAGTTGTTTGGTTCTTTTCCATTGACAGGATCTTTCCAGATATAATAATCACGGTACGGATTGTCTTTGGACTTGCGGCTTTCGATGAACCAGTTGTGTTCATCGGAAGTGTGATTGACAACGAGATCCATCAGGATCTTGATGCCGCGTTTGTGTGCCTCGGCAAGCAGTTCTTCGTAGTCTTCCATTGTTCCGTAGTCTTTGTAGATCTTCTGATAATCAGAGATATCGTAACCATTGTCATCCTGTGGAGACTCAAGCATAGGAGAAATCCACAGCACATTTACGCCAAGTTCTTTCAGATAATCAAGTTTCTGTATGATTCCTCTGATATCTCCAATGCCATCTCCATTGCTGTCATTAAAACTTTTGGGATATATTTGATATACGACGCTTTCTTTCCACCATTTTTTTTCCATGCTATAAGCCTCCTATTTATTATTGTTTTATTGACCGATACCTACGAATTACTCCGCTGTTGCACAGCTCACGTAATTCTACAGCCATTCGGAATCCACAGATTTACTCCGTAAATCGCTACTTCCTCATGTCTGGCGGGTTCCAAGTTCAAATGTCTTATCCTGCAAGCAGGAACGACATTCTGAACTTTTAACCCTGGTATCTCACTTAACCGCACCGGCAACCACACCGTTCATGATCCATTTCTGGCAGAAGAGGTATACGATCAGTACAGGGGCAAGAACCAGCAGATAGGATGCGAATGCCAGGTTGTAATCTACAGAGAACTGTTTTTTGAATACGTACTGTGCAAGCTGTAATGTCTGCTGACTCTCATCGCTCAAAAGTACCAGCGGCATGGTGAAGTCGTTCCATGTCCACATAAATGAAAGGATTGCTACGGTTGCAGTGGTAGGTTTCAGTACCGGGAAAATGATCCGGCTGAATGTCTGGATCGGGTTTGCACCATCGATCATTGCTGCTTCATCCAGTGCCTCCGGGATTGCTTTGACAGCACCTGTATAAAGGAAGGTGTTCATCGGCAGACCGAAGATGATATACAGGAATGTGATTCCGTAGATGTTGTCCAGATGGAAAGTATTTGCCTGTACAACTAACGGAAGCATGATTACCTGGAACGGAATGAACATTGCACTGATAAAGTAGTAATACATGATTGAGAAGAATTTACTCTTCTTTCTGTTTCTTGTGATCGCATATGCTGCGAATGAGTTTGTGATCAGGGTAAAGATCAGGTTGATCACGGTAATAAAAGCTGTGTTAAAAAATTTCCTCGGGAAATTTGTCATATTCCAGGCATCGACAAAGTTCTGAAGACGAAGTTTTGTCGGAAATGCCAGGATATTGTTCATGTCTGACGGATCTTTGATTGCGATCATCAGTGCCATATACAGAGGCAGAAGGATGATCAGCACGATTCCTGCGATCAGAAGAATGGTCACAGGCCAGTTGTAACGTTCTTTTACGTTTGCTGTACGACGTTTCATCCTAATTTCTCCTCTCTCTTTTCAAGTATACGTAACTGGAACACGGAAATCAATACTACTACGATAAAAAGCATGACTGCGTTGGCTGACTGGTAAGCAAACTGACCGCCGCCGAAGCCTTTCTTATAAATAAGTACTGCGATAGAAGTTGTACTGGTTCCCGGTCCACCTTCTGTCATCGCCATGATCTGGTCGTAAACCATCAGGTATCCTTTTGCAGAAAGTACCATGTTGATGGTAAAGGACGGTGCCAGAAGCGGGAAGGTGATCTTGGTAAATCTGCGGAAGCCGGTTGCTCCGTCGAGGTCTGCTGCTTCGTACACATCCGTATCAATAGACTGCAGGCCTGCGATATAGATCAGGGTGTTGAATGCACATCCGGTCCATACAGCAACGGCGATGATTCCCCATATCGCATGATTGGTACCAAGGATGTTTACGCTTAATGCCTGGATCCCGAGGCTCTTTCCGAGCTGTGGGATCAGGTTTGCAAAAATATAGTTAAAAATAAATCCAACGATCAGGCTTCCAAGCATATATGGAAGAAAGTAAAAAGCTTTGATCGTGTTTTTGAATTTGATCTTCGCATTCAGTGCACACGCAAGGATCAGACTGATCACATTTACAAGGATCGTTGCGATCACTGCAAACTTGAAAGTGAACAGGTATGCATTTCCTGTATCTGCATCTGAGAACATGTGCAGATAGTTGCGCAGACCAACAAAGTTCCAGTCTCCATATCCTTTCCAGTCCGTAAAGCTGTACAAAACGCCTCTCAGGAACGGGATCGTATGGAAGACAAAGAATAATGTTGCAAGGATTCCTACATAAATGTAATAAACTTTATTAACAGCAGGTCTTTTGCGGGCTGTTTTTTTCTTCATGGGATCATCTCCTCACTTAATCTACATTAGCGATGTCGTATTTTTCATCACACTGTTTCAGGAACTGGTCCATATTTTCCTGATTGTCCATTCCATTGGAATAGTTCAGGCACATTTCAGAAATAAGTGCGGAAAGATCAAATCCTGACGGATAGTAGTGATCCGGGAAGTTTGCTACTTTGCCGTTGGCGATATCTTCTTTGACACCAGCAACTGTTTCATTGTTCTGCTCTACACCTTTGATAGCGGAGAATGCGAACTGATCGTCGATATAGGTCTGTGCGTTTTCCGGCTCCATCATGAAGGAAACGAATTCTTTTGCCATATCTTCGTTTGCGCTGTCCTTGCATACGCCAAGAAGTACGTCAACACCTGATGTTACATAGTTTTTGGATTCATCATTGGATGCCGGAAGTGCAAACATGTTGACATTCAGATCTGCATTAGCACTCTTGTACTGATTGATCGCCCAGTTTCCGTTGATGATCATGACTGAATCACCGTTTGCAAAAGCTTTGTTTCCATCATCATAAGTCAGACCCATGAAGTCATCCTGTGCATAGTCAAGGAGTGTCAGATATTTTTCTACGATCTCTTCGTGAGTTCCCACGAATGTTGTTTTGCCTTCTTTACGGTCGTCTGTGAATCCTTCCGGCTGAAGGTCAGGTGCCATGCTGTTCCATGGGCAGAGGCTTGTCCATGCATCTTTGTAAGTCATAAGAAGCGGCTGCTCTCCTGCATCTTTGATCTGGTCAAGTACGTCAATGAACTCATCCCATGTCTTTGGAATTTCAAGCCCGAGTTCTTCAAATTTGTCTACGTTATAGATGACACCAGATGCGTTTGTTGCGTATGGAACGCCGTATGCTTTTTCTTCTTTGTCTTTGTTTACGTCATAAACCATCTGCATATAAGAATCCTGGATGTTGGAGATGTAATCCTGATCACTTAAGTCAACCAGCATTCCTGCACTCTCTACTTCTGTATAGTTGTTGTCTCCACCCATCATTACGATGTCAGGCATATCGTTCTTTGCCATTCTTGTCTTTAATACAGTTCCTGCATCTGCCGGAGCTGTGATCTTGATCGTCACGTCCTCATGTGTTTCATTGAATTTATCTACAAGCTGCTGAAGAACGTCTTTGTTTTCTGCTTTACTGGAAAACAGTTCCAGCTCCGTTTTTCCACCCTTTGCAGAAGAATCCCCGTCGGAAGATCCGCCGCATCCAGTTACAGTGAGCATACCTGCCATTAAGGCACCGACCATTAATACGCTGATAATTTTTTTATTTTTCATCTTTTCTTTCCTCCATGATGTTTGTTTACAAGTATGAAGGCTGCGCAGCACCAGAAGTTTACGAAACATTACCCCGGACACGTCTGTCCTGTTCCCTTTTGGTGAGTTTATCATAACCCCACTGCCTCTGTAAAATCAATAGGTTTCTCGCGAAACTTAAATTGTAGACAAAGTTTAGCTTCTGTTTTTATGCACTTTGAACAAAAAAAGAAGGACTCTGTCATTCTTTGACAGAATCCCTTTTGACCAGATAGACCGGACTTTTTACATTTAGTTCTTTCAGGTTTTCTCCCTGGATCAGTTTCATTAGACGTATCAGTGCCAGATGTGCTTTTTGCTGGATATCCTGATGAACTGTTGTCAGCTTCGGCCGGACCATGCTTGCATATATACTGTCATCGTAACCCGTGATGGAAATCTGATCTGGAACACTGATCCCCTCATCAAAAAAGAAGTTCATCGCCTCGATCGCGTCATAATCTGAGGAAAAAGCCAGTGCTTTTGCTTCAAGGAAACGTGGAAGGAGTTCTCTGTATTTCCGAAGACGTGGATTTTTGTCACCCGGGACGACGATATACCGGGAACGGCTGCAGAATTTCCCTTGCTTCTCCATCGCCTGTTTGAAGCCCATCCAGCGGTAATAATCGCTGTCCTGATCGGTTTCTGCGATGAACAGGGCTTTCTCATAGCCGCGGGAATAGAGGTATTCCCCGATCTGATAACCGCCGGAGTAATCGTCTACACCAACATTCTGGAAGGTGTAGGCTCCCTTGGGGTAGGAATCGATCAGGATCATTTTTTTGTTCAGCTTGCGGGAAAGTCTGCGGTACTGATCTTTGTCATAACCGAGGATGATGAGACCTTCTACGTTCCATTTGGAAGCAATGTCCACTACATTCTGGATGTTTTCTCCGCCGATGAGCATGACGTAGTAGCCTTTTTCTTCGGTTTCCTTCTGGATAGTTCCGATCAGTTCGCCTACGAACGGGTCCTGAAGGGACTGCATGCCGTGCGTGTAGGCAAAACCTAAAACTACTCCGATGATCCTGGAACCGTGACCGGAAAGCATCACGGAGCCCATGTGTGGGACATAGTTCTGTTCTTTGAGGATTGCCGTTATTTTATCAATGGTTGCCTGGGAAACCCTTTTGGTTTTGCCGTTGATGACATTTGATACGGTGGTGCGGCTGACGCCTGCCATTTCCGCGATGTCCTGAAGACGGATCATATATTGTTCAGCCTCCTTTTGTTTCGTATGTTTTAATCTGTTTTGGTATATTTTAGTGTGTGTTGCGGCGTTATGGATGTTATTCGTTTATGAACCTGATGGAATTCTGACAAGAAGCTTCTGTCCGTCTTTTTCTGCTGCTGTGAGAACCGGGATGTGTTTCTTTCGGAGTGCATGTACGATCGGGTATGCTGCGAAGAGATTTTCTCCGACGAAAACAGCTTCCGGCTTGTATTTGAGGATTTTTCTGACCTGATCTTTGATCCGGACTTTCCATTCCTGTTTCTCCATGGACACTTCGGCGTAGATTCCCTGGATTTCCAGTTCCGGAAGGGCTGGGAAATCTATGTGGATGATCTCTGCTGCCTGTAATTTAGGAAGCTGGTGGAGAAGTTCGTCGTATTCTGCTGCTCCACCAAAGCTTACGATTACAGGTTTCTCGTGAAACTGTTCCATACTGAGCTTACATGCCTGTACTGCATCTGCAAGTTCACCGGTAGTCATAAGAAAACCGCCTTTGTGGCAGAAATTTGCTGTTTTGAGACCGGTTGCTGCCTTGAGTTCTTCGTTTTCGAGACCGAGCCATTCTGGCGGGAAACTGCATTTGTAATTCATAGAGTATTCTTTTTTCTGAGGCTGAATGCAGTAGCCACCTCTGTTAGATGGAAAGATCACGAAGGCAATCTGTGTCTCGGAGAGGAATTTCTGGCAGGGAACAAATTCCGGGAGGGTGAGGATTCTTGCGTCATCTCTGTGCTTTTCTCTGTCGTGAAACGCCTGCTGATGTCTGGCATAGATTTCTTCTACTCGTTTGTCGGCACGTTCGTTGCCTCTGTATCGTTCGAATTTATTTTCCAGAATCATCCCGGCAACGCTGACTGCCTGGAAAAAAGCTTCGTCGTTACCACCCTCAGCATCCCAGGTCGGGTTGAAGTTTCCGATCAGAATTGCAAGTTCGTTCTTCTCACCGGTATTATCGTTATTATCAAGCGGCTGCACGAAAGCTTCATCGAATTTCTGCGCCAGTTCTTCGCCAAGGATCTCCGGTCCAAGCTCCTCCCACAGAAGTCCAAATGCTGCATATGGGACGCCATTTTCACGGATCCTGCTGTCTTTCTGGTGGTGATCATATTTTCCTCTGCCGATATCAAAAACAATCCCGTCGAAGTCATCCGGCACGCGGTTGCCGCGTAGGATCGTGATCTCAGGGTTCAAATATAATAACAGCGCAGATGAAAAAACGTCATCTGCGTGGAATTTGCCACTGTGGGTGAAGGCGGTGGCGGTTTGGGTGCGGATTTTATTTAGTAGATCGTTCATGTTGTGTGGTGCTCCTCTTATTGTAAATAATGCGTCAAATACCTATTTTATATCCACAGATATACATTTTTCGTATATCTCTGAAGAATAATTGACGCTCACTCTTGTTGCACATTTTGTTCTATGATATAATGGTTATGTTGTCCAACCGATACCCGGCAACGGGAGGAGGTGAACTGCATGGATACTGTAATCTCGTTTCTTGTCTCCTGCACGGCAAGCATATTTGCCTACTATGTTTGCAAATGGCTAGACGGAGACAAATAGGGCAACTCTAACCTAGTGGTTTTCCTGTCCACTATAAAAAGCAAGAAGAAGCCCCCAGTATTGGTGCTACTGAGGGCTTCATTCTTTTTGTCCGCATGGACTTGTAATCTCTTTGCCTACTGGCATTATAGCATATGCACTTCTCATTTGCAATATACTTTTTCACACCATCTCCACATACCTTCCCCCTGGTTACTGTTCAAGGGTATGCATAGTCCATTGTAAAAAGTGACGAAATTTATTTTTTTGTTTTGTGGATAACCAGTTCCAGCAGGAAAAATTATGTTTATAGTCTTTCCTGCTGTTTCTTTTTTGAAGAGTTATCCACCGGATTTTATTTTACACAGTACATTTTTTTTATAGCCTTACCATATAGTCCTTATTTTTCAAGATACAAAATACCTGCTTATCCACAGTCATATCGACGAAAGGACAATTCCTGGAAATTCGCTTTTTTCCCATGTTTCTGTTATACTTCTCTATAAGAAAGAGAGGGCTGCCTTATGGACATTGATTTAAAAGAAGAGATCAGAAAACAGGATGAGCTTCTTGCCGAATATCTCAGAGTGATTGAGATCCAGAAAGGACTAATCCAGGAACAGAAAAAAATGATCGAATATCTGGAAGATCATATCTCAAAGATCACAGATATCATAAGCGACATCTGACCCGAACACTTCTGGAGGAACATACATGCCGGATACTTATGATTACATTACACTTCTGTGCCGGCTGAAAGCAGCACAGACCAGAATTAAAGAGCTGGAATCTGGAGAAAGATATATCCATCTTCAGGAACTTCACCAAAAAGAATACATGGCTTATGAACGGAAGCTCCGGAGATTAACGCAGGATCTGGCAGCCGCCCATAGAGAAACGATCCGTGTCCGTAATTATTGGTTTCAGGTACTGGAAGATATGCAGAGGGAACTTGAACAGGCAAAAAGAAAGGCTGAGCAGGAACTGAAAAAAATGGAAAAGCGTGCACTGGATGCTGAAAAACAGCGGGATGATGCACTGGATAAAGCAAAAGAGATCCGTCTGCAGTATTATGAAACAGCTGCTGAACTGGAAGAAGAACGGGGGAAAAACCTGAAACTGCGTGCACAGATCAATCGTGACTATGAAAACTCCGCTATTCCTTCCTCTAAGTCGATCAAACGGAAAAAGATCGCAAACAGCAGGGAAAAAACAGGACGGAAACCGGGCGGTCAGCCGGGGCATCCCGGCCACCGCAGAAAAAAACAGGAACCCACACAGCCGGTTATCCTTCTTCCTGCACCGGAAAAAGTCCTGGAAGACAGTGATTTCAAAAAGACCGGCAGAACGATCATAAAACAGATGATGGGCATCCAGGTGCTCCTGAATGTGGTGGAATATCATGCAGATATTTACTACAACACAAAGACAGGTGAACGGGTGCATGCTGCATTTCCAGACGGGGTTGTGGATGAAGTGAATTATGACGGAAGTATCCGGGCATTCCTGTTCCTTCTGAACAATGACTGCTGTGTTTCTATTGACAAGAGCAGGAAATTCCTGTCAGATCTGACAGGCGGGAAACTGAATATCTCCAAGGGGATGATAAGCAAACTCAGCAGGGAGTTTGCTTTAAAAACTGTGCCTGAACGCAGGGCCACATATGCAGATATGCTGCTTTCTCCCGTCATGCATACAGACTGTACAAATGCGAAAGAAAACGGAAAAAGCTGTCATGTATACGTCTGTGCAGTACCGGATGGAAAAGTCCTGTACTTTGCCCGTGAGAAAAAAGGGCATGAAGGGATAAAAGGGACGGTCACTGAGGATTATCAGGGGATCCTTGTGCACGATCACGATGTTACTTTTTATAATTATGGAGCAGATCACCAGGAATGTCTTGCCCATGTGCTGCGATACCTGAAAGACAGCATAGAGAATGAGCCGGACCGTATCTGGAACAAAGAAATGCGTTCACTGCTACAGGAAATGATCCATTTCCGAAATGGAATCCAGCTGCCCCATAAGCCGGATCCAAAGACGATCTCCGGATTTGAAAAAAGATACCAGGCAGTACTGGAAACAGCCAGAAGAGAATACGGGGACATTCCGGCAAATGATTATTACAGAGACGGGTACAATCTATTCCTGAGAATGGAGAAATACATGCGGAACCATCTGCTGTTCCTGCATGATCTCCGGGTACCTGCCACGAATAACGAAGCCGAAAGGCTTTTGCGGAATTATAAGCGGAAACAGGCGCAGGCCGTGACATTCAGAAGTTTCGAAAGCATCGATTACCTCTGTCAATGCATGAGCATGCTTGTTTTGATGCGCCGGGAAGAACCGGCAAATATATTTGACAGAGTGTCCAGGATATTTGGATAAAGAAGACCGATGGCTCTAACTATTACCAGTTTACACCATCGGTCTTCTTAAGTCCAGCTAACCCTTGAACAGTAACGAACGAGAGAAAGAAAATTAAAAAAGTACAAACTTTTAGTTGTGGCCCTTCTCCTTTTCTGATATAATAAGTTCGGATTTTAAGCTTCTGCCGTGATAAAATGTGAAACTGTCGCGAATGAGGCTAAAAGGAGGAATTACAAATGAAAGAAAAGAAAAAACGGGCCAAACGTCTGCCCACCTTTGCGGAATCGATCACACCGATCATCGCAATGCTTCTGATCCTTACCATTGGAAAGGGCGTGTTCGGCTACAGCACGGAGCCGCTCCTGATCATGGTAGCAGCAATCGCGGCATTTATCGCGTTCCGTGTGGGTGTTACCTGGGATGAGATGATGGATGAGATCTGTACCAAGATTGCAAAAGGTATGCCGGCAATTCTGATTCTGGTATGCGTTGGCGCTATGGTTGGTACCTGGATGGCAGCTGGTACCATTCCGATGATGATTTACTATGGTGTTCAGATTGTAAACCCGAAATTCATGCTGGTTACAGCATTTCTGATCGAGGCTGTTGTATCGGTTGTTACCGGTACTTCCTGGGGTTCTGTCGCAACCATGGGTGTTGCCCTGATGGGAATTGCAAGTGCTCTGGGTGTGTCTCTTCCGGCTACCGCAGGTGCATGTATCGCAGGTTCCTACTTCGGTGATAAGATGTCTCCGCTGTCTGATACCACGAACCTGGCTCCGATCGCGGCAGGCAGCACACTGTATGAGCATATCGGACATATGTTTTACACCACCGTTCCGGCAACCATCGTTTCTCTGGTGGTATATGCCATTGTTGGTATGAACGCAGATGTAAGTGCAGATATCACCTCTGATACTGTTACTACCTTATTGAGCCAGCTTTCTTCCATGTACAGCTGGAACCTACTGCTCATCATTCCGGTGCTAATCGTGCTGGGAGGTTCCCTGTTTCAGAAGCCAACCATTCCGGTTATGCTTCTTTCCACCTTTGTAGCTGGCATAGAGGGTGTTTTCATTCAGCATGTAGCAATGGGTGATGTGTTAAAGGCAACGGTAAACGGCTTTAGTGTATCTATGATCCATCGCGCAGGCTTCGACACCGAGACTTGTTCCGAGGCGGTTACCAAGCTGTTAAACCGTGGTGGTATGAACGGCATTATGAGTACCACACTTCTGGTATTCTGTGCATTCTGTTTTGCAGGCATCATGAGCCGGGCCGGCTGTCTGGATGTTGTACTTCAGAAGATTTTAAGCGTGGCAAAGAGTACCGGCGCACTGATTACCGCAACGGTGGCAGCCTGCATTACCATGGCACTGACTACCGGTAACTCTTATCTTTCCATTTTGATTCCTGGAGAGATGTTCCGTGACGCTTATAAAGAGCGCGGACTTGCGGCAAAGAACCTGTCCAGAACCCTTGAGGATGCCGGTACTGTAGTGGTGCCGCTGATTCCGTGGTCCGCAGCAGGTGCCTATATGGCATCTACCCTTGGTGTAGAGACCCTGGATTACCTTCCGTGGGCAATCCTGTGCTACACTGGCTGGATCTTTGCAATCATCTGGGGCTTTACCGGATTCGGTATCGCAAAGCTTGCTGATGAGAAGAAAAAGGAGAACTAAATACGAAAGTCTTGTTCCACCGGGATTCCTGATTCCGGTGGAATTTTTGAAGAATAAAGAAAAGGCAGGAGAATAGACATTATGATCAAGTTACTGAAAAACGCGAATGTTTACGCACCAGAGAAATTGGGAAAAAAAGATATCCTCATTGAGGGAGAGAAAATCCTTCTGATGCAGGATTCTATCGAAGGCTATGAGGGACTCCCGGGAGTGGAGACTTATGACCTGGAGGGAAAAATCGTTGTTCCGGCTTACATTGACATGCATGTGCATATCACCGGAGGCGGTGGAGAGCAGGGACCGGCATCCCGTGTACCGGAGTCTCAGCTCAGCGAATTTTTAAAAAACGGTATTACCACCGTGGTTGGCCTTCTGGGTACAGATGGCGTAACCCGCAGTGTAGAGAATCTGGTAGCAAAGGCCCGTGCCCTGACCGAGGAAGGCATGACCGTGTATACACTGACCAGCTCCTACGGTTACCCGCCGACCACCCTGACCGGAAGCGTAGAGCGCGATATCATCCTGGTTCCGCCTATGATCGGTGTGAAGGTAGCTGTATCTGACCACAGAAGCTCCAATCCGGGCGGGGAAGAGCTGATCGCCCTGGCTACCGCAGCCCGCAGAGCCGGTCTGCTCAGCAACACACCGGGGCTGGTGACTATGCATATGGGTGACGGAGAGGGAAGACTGGATCCGGTATTCTATGTTCTGGATCATTCCGATGTTCCGGCCAAGAACCTGCTACCGACCCATATTTTACGTAATCCGGGCCTGATTGATGCCGGTGCGGATCTGGTACGCCGCGGCGGTTACATTGACTGCACCGCCGGTGCCGATGATGTAGAAGTAGAATCTGATGCCATGAAGCTTTACGAGCTCTTACACCGCGAAGGCGTGAAACTGGATCATGTCACCATATCCAGTGACGCATTCGGAAGCCAGCCACGCTTCAACGAGGAGGGCGAGTGCATCGGCCTGACATACGCATCTCCGAAGTATCTGCACCGCACCATTCAGATCCTGGTAAGAGAGGGTATGCCGCTGGAGGCTGCCTTACAGCTTCTGACCAGCACTCCGGCAGTGCTCCTTGGTCAGGAAGGAGTCAAGGGCTGTGTAGCAGAGGGCGCAGACGCAGATCTTCTGGTACTGGATGAAAATCTCGACATCAACAGCCTGTTTGCCCGTGGCCAGGTGGCTGTGTGGGAGCAGGAAGTGAAGATGAAAGGCAGATTTGAGCAGTAATGTTTTTATGATATGAATTGAAAGAAGCGAAGACCATCATGGTTGATAGGTTTTCGCTTCTTTTTAGTTACTGTTCAAGGGTATGCATAGTCCATTGTAAAAAGTGACGAAATTTATTTTT
>OLOK01001476.1_pt1 | contig 19627 bp, 17 predicted proteins | sample 1672591 | NCBI WGS metagenome assembly OLOK01 (sample SAMEA3136703, study PRJEB25190) | human gut metagenome | biome: human gut; feature: human-associated habitat; material: faeces | place: Austria | collected 2013 | reverse complement strand
GACCGTCGAGCCGCGCATCGCCGCCGAGTGGCACCCGACGCTGAACGGCAGTCTCACGCCCGAAATGGTCACGGCGGGCAGCCGGAAAAAGGTATGGTGGGAGTGCCCGCTGGGGCACGTCTGGAAGGCCGCCATCTACTCCAGAACTGGCAAAAAGAAATGCGGCTGTCCAGTGTGCGCGGGTAAGGCTCGAAAGTGAGTACAGTATCCATAACCTAGAAACCCGATATTTACCAAAAACAGCAGAGAGCGTTCTCTGCTGTTTTTTATCATCAGCATTGGCTGATGTCCACTGCTGTCTTTTACCACAGCATGTTTATTCAGATGGTTAAATGCTTCATTCAGCACAAAATTGACCAGCATGACTATATCACGGCTTACCGCACTTCCATAGACGCTCTGAACTTCGCACCATACAACAGCGACATCAATACGGCTATGGTTATCAGCATGTTCCATCAAAGCAGAGCTGAGCTTGCAAAACAGTTTCTTGAAACAGCACAGAAATACATAAGCGGAGAAACAGCTCATCTCAGTCCGTTCTCTCTCGGGAAAACAACGGTGAGCCTCATATGATGCCGTTGTGAGGCACCCACAAGGATATTCCTGAGACTTTTTTGGGGGACATTTCTGAGACTTTCTTGAGAACCGAAATGAGACAAAAAGACGTGAAAAATAAGATAATTTTAAGGATGTAGATTAGGACAGCGCTGAGACCACCTATCAGGTAAAATCAATTAACGGAAGGAAGTATCAGAATTGAGCTTGATGGGTGATTTTTATGTACAGGTCCGGCGCATTATCTCCCGGTCTCCGAGGACAATGTTGTACCCTGTTGGGACGCATTCTTTGCGCCCCGCCATCTTTGCGGCCTCTTCCGGATGCGCCGCCCCACCACAATCTCATATCGCCCCATTCTGCCCGCAGCAATCATGCTGCGGGCTTTTCTGCACCTTTAGGGCTTCACTGCCGTTCTCCACCTCTGTGCGTTTGAAATTCCCACATTTCAAATTCACGGAGGTTTTTTATGTATTACAACACGAAGGGCGGAGCGCGGATTCGTGAACTTCGCATTGCAAAGAACTTCACACAGGATGATCTGGCAGAACATATGAATGTTTCCCACGGCTATATCAGCTTCATCGAGTCCGGGAAGAGAGGCTGCTCGGTTGATGTGCTGATCGCGCTCTCAAACCTGTTTGGCGTATCCATCGACTACATTGTTCTCGGCACCGTCACATATGGCTGGTTGCTCCTTTACCTGTTTTTGGCTTCCATCGTCGGCCAATTCGGGGATCTTGCGATGTCAACGATCAAACGGACGGTTGGCATCAAGGATTTCAGCAGGATTCTTCCGGGTCATGGGGGCATTCTGGACAGGTTTGACAGCTTCCTGTTTGCCGCGCCCTTTGCGGTGCTCTACGGCAATATGACCGGCTGCTTCCTGTGACTGATTTAATAGTATAAAGAAAAGGCAGACATCATGGCGGTTTTCCATGTGTCTGCCTTTTTATTATTTTACTGAACGCCGGAGGTTTTGATCGGAATGCAGTGCTGACTTGCACTTACTTCGCCTGCTCCGCAATCTGCCTGAGCAGGATTTCCTCCGCGTACCCGCAGGCGCGCTCCACGGAGCCGGGTTCGAAGGGGTTGGCCAGATTCGCGTAGCGCAGCGTTTCCAGATAGCTGCGGCTGCCGCCGGTCTTGCAGAGCTTGAGATAGTCCTGCCACGCCGCGTCCCTGTTCTCGGCGTACTTCTTCTTGAACTCCATCGCGCCCATGGTGGTGAGAGTGTAGTTGATATAGTAGAAGGGGTAGAGGTAGATGTGCAGCTTGTGATACCAGTAGCCGCCCCGCTCCATGAAAGCGTCGTCCTCGTAGCGCCGCCATGGCATATATTTTTCTTCCAGCAGGTGCCACTGATATGTCCGCTCCTTGGGCGTCATCTCGGGATGGGCATAGCAGATGTGCTGGAACTCGTCCACGGCCACGCCGAAGGGGACGAAGGTCAGCGCCTCCTGCAAATGGGCGAAGCGGAACTTGTCCGCCTGATTGCCGAAGAACCACTCGGCATAGGGGTAGGCGAACTGCTCCATGGACATGGAGTGGATCTCCGCGATGTCGGTGGATTCGCTGTAAAAGTCTGCGATCGGCTGGCTGCGCATGGCCATGTAGCCCGCGAAGGCGTGACCAAGCTCGTGGGTCAGCACCTGCATGTCGAAAATCGTGTGGTTGAAGCAGGAGAACACGAAGGGCGCCTTCAGGCTGGGCAGGCTCGTCATGTAGCCCGTGGAGGCCTTGCCCGGTTTGTTCTGCAGGTCCATCAGCTCGTGGTCGATCATGAAGTCGATGAATTCGCCGGTTTCCGGGCTGATCTCGTGGTACATCTTCTGGGCGGTCCTGACCATGAAGGCGTCGTCGCCCGCAGGCTCGGCGTTGCCGTCCGGGAAGACCATCTTCTCGTCGTACCACATGACATGGTCGATGCCGAGGCGCTTTGCCTGCGCGTCATAGAGCTTCTGGCACAGCGGCACGAGGAATGTGCGCACCTGCTCCCGGAAGGATGCGACCTCCTTTTCGCCGTAGTCCGTGCGTCCCTGCTCCAGATAGCCCACGGGAATGTAGTTCTCGTAGCCTAGATTTTTGCCCATCTGGTTGCGGATGCAGATGAGTTCGCTCCAGATCTCCTCCAGACGCGGCTCGTTGTCCTCGTAGAACTTGGAGTACGCCTTGACGGCGGCGGCACGCACCCTGCGGTCGGGATGCTCGAAGTATTTCTGGACGCCGTAAAGGTTCAGGGCCTTGCCGTCGAAGGAAATCTCGGCGGTGGCCATGATCTTCTGGTATTCGTTGGTCAGGCGGCTCTCCTGCTGACGCAGCGGGATGTTGGCTTCACAGAACAGCTTCTTCTGCAAGTCCATGGAGACAAAGTATTGCTTGCCGAATTCCCGCTCGATGTCCGCACGGAAGGGGCTGGCCGCGATGGCTTCGCTGAGCGCCACCTCATCGCCGCTGAGCGTGGGCAGTGTGTCCTGTAAATAATTGATCTCCGCTTCATAAAATTCATCCCGCGTGTCCAGCGTGTGGCGGATGTGCGCGATGGAATACTGGGTGAACAGTTCGCAGCTCTCGTGGTCGATCTCAAAAATCAGGCTGCGCAGGGCTTCGTAGCTCTCCGCCTGCCCGACTGCGGCTTTCCATTGGGCGAGTTTTGCCCGGCGCGTCTCCAGATCGGGGCGCTTGTATTCCAGTGCTGAGAATTTGTAATTTTCCATAGTGTCCTTGTCTCCTTACATGATTGATAGGGGGCTAAAATCCTTTTTCGGGAACATTGATTGCCGGCTTTCATCTGCTTCTAAAAAAGCTTGCAGCACATTTTATACATGCCGAAGTCCCGGGTCCGCAGAGCCTTTACCAGCGTGCGGTTTCCGGAAACGTCCAGATCGGCGGGGAAGGTATTGCAGAAAAGGTCACAGGTCAGAACGAACACGCTCTCCTGAATGTTTTCCGGGAGGTCTGCGATGCGGTGCTGGTTCAGACGGATTTGCAGCAGAATGTACCGGAAATAGGCGTCGTCTGCCGGAAGCCCCGCCTGGGCGTGCTCTGCCATCAGTTCCTCCGTGATCCAGTAGGTGTCCACGGACTTGGGCTTGCCGTGGGAGGATTTGACGATGCCGGCCTGGTTGATGCGGTAGCCGTAGGCCATATGTCCTGTGACCCAGACGTTTTTGGCATTGGGGAAAATCAGGTAGGAGAGCAGGGAGTCCTCGTACCAGTAGCCCTCCGGGAAGCAGAGATGCTCAAAGAGCGCGCCCCGGTAGAGTTTTCCCCATGCGTGACCGTGGAGCGTGTAGGGGTCGGATACCTTGTGGTCGGACTCGTAGCGGTGCATGACAGACTTCCTGTTATCATACACGTAATACGCGCCGCCCTCCACCAGATCGCAGTTGTGGGCAAAGGCGGTGTCCAGCATGGCGTCGATGGCACCGGGCAGGAGAAAATCGTCGGAATCAATGAACATGAGGTATTTGCCCAAAATCTCCCGGATGCCGGTATTTCTCGCGCCGGAAAGGCCCTTGTTCCGCTGGTGAATGACCGTCACCCGGGGGTCGTCGGAGTAGGTGTCCGCAATCGCGGGGGTGGTGTCGGTCGCGCCGTCGTCCACCAGAATGACGCGGTATGTATACTTTGTCTCCTGCGCCAGCACGGAGTCCATGCACTGGGCAAGATAGGCTTCCACGTTATAGGCCGGGATCACGATCTGCAAATCGCACTCCGGATTCAGCAGACGGTTGTCGGCGGCCGCGGTTCCCGTGGGGGGAGGGGAGAAGCCCAGCAGCGTTTCCCGTGCGCTGGCAGAATCCATGGCGGATCTCCGGCTGAAAACCGGCGCGGCTGTGTTCAGGATGCCTTTCAGGGTGCCTTTGATCGCACCTTTCAGCGTCGATGCTGTCATAGTATCACCTCAAAAAATAGTATACTGTTTCCCGGATGGAAAGTCAATATCCCGGCGTCTGGTTGACATTTTCAGCAGAATGCAGTAGAATTTGGGCAAATCGGGAAAAAAGAGGGAAAGCACATGGTTGGGCTTGGAACGGTCATCAACACAGCCGCGATTCTGGCAGGCGGTGTGTGCGGGGCGTTGTTTGGACGCGTCCTGAGCCAGAGCGCGCAGGATACGCTGATGAAGGTCTGCGGTGTGGGCACGCTGTTTATCGCCATTTCCGGCGCCATGGAGGGTATGCTCACGGTGCAGGACGGAAAGGTCGTCAGCAGCGGTGCGATGCTGATTATCGGGTGCCTTGCCATCGGCGCAGTGATCGGGGAAGCGCTGAACATTGAGGGCGCGTTTGAGCGGCTGGGGCAGTGGCTGAAGGTCAAAACCGGGAACGCCAAGGACAAGACGTTCGTCAATGCCTTCGTCAGCGCGTCCCTGACCGTCTGCATCGGGGCAATGGCCATCGTCGGCTCCATTCAGGACGGACTGACCGGGGATTATTCCATCCTCGCAACCAAAGCGGTGCTGGACCTGCTCATCATAATGGTGATGAGCAGCTCCATGGGAAAAGGCGCGGCATTTTCCGCAATTCCCGTGGCGGTGCTGCAAGGGAGCATGACGGCGCTTGCGGGACTGATGCGGCCGGTCATGACCGAAGGGGCGCTGGCGAACCTGTCACTGGTGGGAAATGTGCTGATTTTCTGCGTCGGCATCAATCTGGTTTTCGGGAAGAAAGTGAAGGTGGCGAATCTGCTGCCCGCCATTGTGATCGCGGTGGCCGCGGCGTTTCTGCCTGTTTGATGGAGGAAAATATGGCGAACATTCTGGTATCCGGGCTGATCAACACGGAGACGACCGTGCGGGTGCGGCAGTTCCCGGTGAACTATTACCCCATTGATTACCCCTTTTTCGGGGTGAACACCGCCGTGTCCGGCGTGGCGTACAACATTTCCAAAGCACTGAAAACCTTGGGGGACGACGTGACTCTGCTTACCATGACGGGGCGGGACTTCCCGGCGGAATATATCCAGAGCCAGCTTTGCACGGCGGGAATCGGAACGGACTGGGTCAAACCCAGATTGAAGGAGACGCCCAACTCCGTGGTGCTTTATGACGGCGAGGGGAAGCGGCAGATCTACTGCGACCTGAAGGACATTCAGGAAATGCCCTACGACTTCCCGGAGGACATTTGCCGGGACGCTGACGTGGTGGCCGCCTGCAACATCAATTTTAATCGCCCGCTGCTGCATCAGGCGAAGACGCAGGGCAAAACCGTGGCCACAGATGTCCATGTGCTTTCGGACATCCACGACGAATTCAACCGGGAATTCATGTCCTGCGCGGATATTCTGTTCCTCAGCGACGAGGGAATTCGTGGAGACTACCGGGATTTTCTGCGGGCGCTGGGGGACACTTACGGAAACCGTATTATCGTTCTCGGCAGGGGAGCCGAGGGCGCGGCCATGTACCTCCGGGAGGAAAACCGCATTTTCGCCCTGCCCGCCGTGCAGGTGGGGGAAATCGTCAACACCGTGGGCGCGGGGGACGCCCTGTTCAGCGGCTTCCTGCATCATTTCGCGCGGGGATACCGCCCGCTGGATGCGCTGGCACGGGCGCAGGTTTTTGCGTCCGCAAAGATACGTGTCAGCGGTGCGGCCAACGGCTTCCCTGCGGAAAAGGAAATGGAATCGCTCTGCCGGGAGTACGCGGGGAGAATGGAATATTACGAGGTATAAAAATCGAGGCAGCACATGAAAGTGCTGCCTCAGTCTTCTTCACTCCAGAACGTGTTCCAGACCCATTTGCAGAATGGTCTTCACATGGTCGTCAGCCAGAGAGTAGAGGATGTTCTTCCCCTCCCGGCGGAATTTGATCAGGTGCATTTGCTTCAGAATCCGAAGCTGGTGGGAAATGGCGCTCTGGCTGACGTCCACAGTCTCCGCAATGTCCGTCACGCACAGCTCCTGTCGGGACAGAAGCGCCAGAATATGCACCCGGGTAGAATCGGCAAAGCCCTTGAATAGCTCCGCAATGGCGTCCATGGTTTCCTTTTCGGGTACTGACTGCATTCAGATCCCTCCTTTTATCCCGTATATTCTAGCCCATTTTTTCAAAAGATGCAACTGTTTTTTCCATAGCGTCTTGCAGCGCTCTGGAAATGGGCAGCATGGTGTCCGCGTCCAGCTTGACCACCCGGCGGTCGTAGGTTATCAGACCGTTCACCTCATCCTCCACGTCGCTGACCTGGGTGTAGATGGCGGCGCACAGACCCTTTTCCACGGCGGGGACAATGGATTCCCGGTAGAGCGCCGCTACCGCTTCGTTCAGAGCTTCTCTCGTCGGGCAGGCACCGTAGCCGTAGGTTTTGTCGGGGTTGAAAATATGTTCCTCGACCCGCCAGGTTTTTCCGCCGAATTCCGAAAGCACCAGAGGGCGGAGGCCGTCGCCCTTCAGACGCAGCTTTCCGAAATATTGATGGCGGCTGTCCACGTCGGTGTTTTTTCCCCGGAACCAGCCGGAGGTGGTGTCGATGAAGCGGGTAGCGTCCAGCGTGCGGAACCATCCGCAGACGCGGTCGCTGTCGAACTGCCCCCAGCCCTCGTTGAAGATCGTCCAGTAGCAGATGCAGGGGTGGTTTTTCAGCTGGTTCACCGCGTCGGCTGCGCCCTGACGGAAGGCATTGCGGCTTCGTTCGTCCCGGTGAAGGCGCCGGTCGTTCCGCTTCTGAATGCCGACGGTGGGAAGCACGGTGTCCCGGAAATAGCGGTAGCTGCCGTTGTTGACCATGTCCTGCCAGACGATCATGCCAAGCCGGTCGCACTGATAGTAGAATTCCTCCGGCTCGACTTTGATGTGCTTGCGCAGGGTGTTGAAGCCGAGACGCTTCATGGCGAGGATATCGTCGGCATAGCTTTCCGGGGCGGGGGCGGTGAGCAGCCCCTCCGGCCAGTAGCCCTGATCCAGCAGACCGTGGAAGAAATAAGGTTTGCCGTTGAGGCACAGGCGGGGATATTCGCCTACCTTTTTGATTTCCAGAGACCGGATGGCAAAGTAGGATTCCACCTTATCCTGCGCCGTTTCCACAGTGAATCGGTAAAGATAGGGGTCGTCCGGGCACCAGAAATGGGGATTTTCCGGGGCGATGGTCACTTGCCCGTGTTCCAGCGGGAACTGCCCCAGCTGCTCCACGCTGACGGTTCCGTCCAAGGGCGGAACCGTGGAGATCGTCACGGACGCACCGTGATTTTCAATGTTCAGATTCTCTATATAAGTGCCCGGCACGCTTTCCAGCCACACCGTCTGCCAGATACCGGACACGGGGGTGTACCACATGCCGCCCCGGTTCATCACCTGCTTGCCGTAGGGGAAAGCCTGATCGTGGAGATCGTCGGTGCAGCGGATGACCAGCTCGTTTTCCTCCGCCAGCGCTTCGGTGATGTCCACGCAGAAGGAGGCATAACCGCCCTCGTGGCGGCACAGGTGCTGCCCGTTCACGAACACCTCTGCAATTTGATCGGCAGCGCCGATGTGGAGCAGCACCCGCTCCCGGCGGAAGCCCTCGGGCAGAAGAAAGCGTCGGCGATACCATAATGGCGCGCCCTCTTCAAAATGCCGCCCGATGCCGGAAAGCCGGGACTCCGGGCAGAAGGGCACCAGAATGCGCATATCAAATGTTTCCGGTTTCCCGGATGATACGGCAAAATCCCATTCTCCGTTCAGGTTTATGTAAGAATCCCGGCGCATCTGCGGTCTGGGATAGACCTGCCATGGCGTGCCGGAAAGCGTTTCGCCTCTGGGCGTGGTGAGCGTCTGCAGCATGGACATCCTCCTTTTGCCGTCCGATGGAAGTTTTTCCCGGGCGGAACACTGGAATACAGGGTGTTTTGTTGGATATTCTACTTACTAATCTACCATACCCGGGCAAACGTGTCAAGCGAAGCCGCAGACGACGGACGGGGAAGCGTTCAAATCGACTTTTTCTATTAAGTTTTTACGAAAACTCTTTGCAAATGAAAAGAAATATGCTATAGTATACTGAGTTTCGTGTGACTATCTGCGCCAAGAACACGGGCGCGCACGTAAGAGTGTATCTGAAAACTGTCAAAACGCCCAATCAGCGGCTCTTTTTGCCCTGTGCCGCGCCATTTTCCCTTGAAATGCAGCAAGCATTCCTGCGGAAAAATGGCTTGCTCAGGACAAAAATCCCTCGCTGCTGGTCATTTCGCCAGTTTTCAGATACACCCTAGAAAGGCAAAAGAGATGCAAGATCTATCGAAAATTTCTGTCGTCCTGCCTTCTTTGGACCCGGACGAGAAGCTGAACGCCGTCATCGACGGCCTGCTGGAATACGGCTTTTCCAACATCATTCTGGTCAACGACGGAAGCAAGCAGGAAAATTTACATTATTTCACGGACGCCGCCGCGGCTCATCCCGAAATTCATCTGCTCCATCATGAGGTGAACCGGGGGAAGGGCGCGGCTTTGAAGACCGCTTTCCGGTGGTTTCTGGACAACTGTCCCGAAGGCGCCGGCGTCGTGACGGTGGACGGCGACAACCAGCACCACCCCGAGGATACCCGGGCGTGCTGCGAGAAAATGCTGGAGACCGGGCACTGCATTCTGGGCTGCCGGGACTTTACGCTGGACCACGTGCCGAATCGCAGCCGGTTCGGCAACCACACCACGTCGCTGGTGTTCAAGACCTTCGTGGGCATGACCATTTCCGACACCCAGACCGGCCTGCGGGCGCTGCCCCGGGAGGCAGTGGAGGAGCTGGTGGACGTGGCGGGGGACCGGTTTGAGTACGAGACCAATATGCTTCTGGCGTTCAAGGAAAAGGCCATCCCCTTCGAGGAGAACAAGATCCGCACCGTGTACATTGAGGAGAACAAAAGCTCCCATTTCCGCACCTTTGTGGATTCCTGGCGGATATACAAGCTGATTCTGGCGCATTTCTTCCGGTATACGATAAATTCCATCGTCTGCGCCGTGGTGGACACCGGCCTGTTCACCCTGTTTACCGCTCTGCTTAAAAAGGCGCTGGAGGGCTTCGCCCTCACCGCCGCGGCGGGCGTGGGCGCGAGAGTGATCTCGTCCCTGCTGAACTTCTTCCTCAATAAGAAGCTGGTGTTCAGGAACACCGCGGGTACCGGCAAGACCATGCTTCGCTACTACTGCCTGGCGGTCCCCCAGATGCTGCTGCAAATTCTGCTGACCGACGGCGCGTATGTGCTTTTCCACGTAAAGCCCACCGGCGTGCTGCACACGCTGATTTACGTGGTCGTGATGATTCTGCTTTACATCATCGGCTATATGATCCAGCAGCGCTGGGTGTTCGCGCCCCAGAAACAAAATGAACCCGAGGTTGAGAAAAAATGAGCAAACGAAACACAATGCCCGATTATGATCCCGTTCCTTCCCAGCGGGGCGGGGCTTCCAGACCGCCCAAGAAGAAAAAGAAGAAGGGCAGCGGCCTGTTCGGCCGGATCGTCCGGCGGTTTTTCCTGGTGCTGTTCACCGTGATCGCCCTGATTCTGGTGGCGGCGTGTCTGGCGCTGAACCTGATCTTCAACGGCCCGTCGCCTGCCGCCCGGGACGTGCTGACCATGTCCCTGCTGGAACCCAGCGGAACCAAGTGGATTCCCGGCCTGTTCATGGACGCGGAGACGCTGGATTCCATTCGCACCCGGGAAGATTCTAACCTGACGGACGAGTTCTCCAATACGTCTGAAATCGTCATCAACAAGGACGCGGCGATCTCCACCGGTACCGACGAATGGGCGAATTCCCCCGACGGCATTCGTTTTGAGTCCCATTCCGGCGATACCTACAACGCCCATATTATGATCGTCCGTGACCCCAGCAAGGTCTACCTCGGCACCTCCACGGAGAATTTTTCCACATCCATTCCCGGCACCCGTATCGACGATCAGATCGAAACTGACGGCGCCATCGCCGGTGTCAACGCGGGCGCGTTCTTTGACAACGGCACATCCGACCCCTCCGTCGGCTCCGTGCCGGAGGGACTGGTTTACTCCAAGGGCGTCTGCAAGTGGACGACCGGCTCTCCCCCCAACGGCATCAAGGGCTTCGCGGGCTTTAACAAGGACAACATCCTTGTGGTCGCTCAGGACAATCTGAGCAAAGCCCAGGCGGAGGAGTTGAACATCCGGGATGGCTGCTGCTTCGGCCCCGTCCTCATCATGAACGGGGAGATCAATCAGGAAGCCTACAACTCCAACTCCGGCTGGAACCCCCGTACCGCCATCGGCCAGCGGAAGGACGGCGCTGTGGTGTTCGTGTGCATCGACGGCCGTCAGGCCGGTTCCATGGGCGGCACTTATAAGGACGTCATCGACATCATGATCGAGTACGGCGTCGTGAACGCCTGCAATATGGACGGCGGCTCGTCCAGCATTATGGTCTACCGGGATACCTACGGCCTGTTTGGCGAAGCCGGTACCGTGCAGGTGATCAACAGCTATTCCCTGCTGCAGGAACGCCCCAGAAAGATGCCTACTTTCTGGATGGTCGCGCCGTAAGGAAGTGAGGGAAACCATGTATCAAGGAAAATTCGATTCTAAAAATAAAAGAACCACGGTGGATGTTTCTGAGCTGGTCGCCCAGCGCAACGGCGCACCTTCCCAGGAGCAGCCCCAGCGCCAGCCGGTGCGGGAAAATCTGCCGAGAACCAACCCTGCCCGGACGCAGCAGTCTACCAGACAGCAGAATGTACGGCAGAGCCAGCCGACCCGGCAGCCCAGCGGAAAGCGGCCGCCCGTGACGCAGACCGTGCCGGAAAAGCACCGCAAAGGCCCCCGGCTGGGCGGCGTGATCTTCTACACCCTGTATTTCATGTGCATTCTGGTGTTCTTCGTGGCCACGTTCTTTGGCCTTCAGTGGCTTCAGGGCTGGCTGGCGGACTATCAGGCCGCCCAGCCCACCACCAAAAGTCAGGAGGTCTTTGACCAGCTGTTTTCTCACCCCGATTGGGGCGCGCTGTATGACGCCGCCGGGATAGAGGACACCCCCTACGAGGGCAAGGAGCAGTTCGTCTCCTATATGGAAAACAAGGTGGGTGATGCGACGCTGACCTTCAAGGAGACCTCCGCGGGCCTTTCCGGCGATAAGAAGTATTTTGTCCTTCTGGGGGATGAGAAGATCGCTTCCTTCACCCTGTCCGGTCAGACGGCCGCCATCACCGACATTCCCGACTGGGAGCTGGGCAGCGTTGAGCTGTTCTTCGACCGGAGTGAGACCTTCTATATTCAGAATGTGGACGGTCACACCGTCGAGGTTAACGGCGTGCCTCTGGACGACAGCCACGTCATTCAGATCGCTACCACCGCAGCGGCGGAGCGGCTGCCCATCGGTGTTACGGGCACGAGCACCTGCACACAGGAAATTTCCGACCTGATGGCCGTTCCCACTGTCACGATCTTTGACAAGTCGGGCAAGTCCATGGAGGTCAGCTATGACGCCGAGACCCATACCTTCACCGAGCAGACCGAGGCCAACACCATCTCCGACAGCGAGAGGGAAGCGGCGCTGAACGCGGCGAAGACCAACTGCCTGTTCATGATCGAGAAGGCGTCCAAGGCGGACATTGCCAAGTATTTTGACACTTCTTCTGATGTTTACAGTGTGATCGTCAACTTGGGTAACTTGTGGGTTCAGGATAATAACGGCTACCGCTTTACCAAGGAAGAGGTCTCCGATTACGCCCGCTACAGCGACGATTTGTTCTCCGCCCATGTGGTGCTGAACTTGAACGTCACCCGTAAAGACGGCACCACCAAGGACTTCGGGTATGATCAGACCCTGTTCTTCCGGAAGCAGGACACCGGCAAGTGGCTGGTCTATGACGCCACCAACGCGGATGTCAACGCGCCGGTGGGCAAGGTGCGCCTGACCTTCATGAACGGCGATACCGTCCTGAGCAGCGAGTTTGTCAAGACCGACGCCACAGAGCTGGATACCCCGCTGGTCTCCGCCCCCGAGGGCAAGGTATTCATCGGTTGGTATCGTATCGACAAGTACGACAACGGCACCACCTACACCATGGCCTTCGACCCGGATGAAAACGGCCATGTCACCATCCCCAACGGCACCACGCTGGAGCCGATGACGCTGTACGCTCTGTTCGAGACGCCGTCCGGCACCGACGCGACGGAAGGAGGCTAATATGCTGGCATTACTGAACCAACTGGCGGTCAGCTTTGACCTGCCGATTCTGGACTGGATTCAAGCGCACTTGCAGTGCGGCTTTCTGGATGCCGTCATGCCCATCGTGACCCTGTTCGGGGAGGGCGGCATCTTCTGGATTGCATGGGCGGTACTGATGCTGGTATTCCCCAAGACGAGAAAAACCGGTATCGCCATGGGCATCGCCCTTGCAATGGGTGTGCTGATCTGTAACGTGACGCTGAAACCCCTTGTGGCGCGGCCGCGACCGTATGATTTTCAGTATGAGAATTTCGGAATTACCATCAAGCTGCTGATCGACGCTCAGCACGATTACTCCTTCCCGTCGGGACATACCATCGCCTCCTTTGAGGCGGCGATACCGCTGATGATCTACGACAAGCGGATGGGCATTCCTGCCATGGTGATCGCCGTGCTGGTCACGTTCTCCCGGCTGTACCTGTACGTCCACTACCCGACCGACGTGATCTTCTCCATCATCGTCGGAACCGCCTTTGCCTTCATCGGAAACGCGCTGGCAGAAAAAATTGCCCAGCGCCTTCCCGCACCGGCGAAAGGGAAATACGAGAACTGAGCTTTTTGGAAGCATACCCGGACTGGGTATGCTTCCTTTCCCTTTTCGCCCTTGCAAGCGGCGAAAAAAACAGATATAATGACAAAAAAGGGGGCGGGATGATGGAATTAAGGATCGCGGTCTGCGACGACGCAGAGGAAGATCGGACGTATGTTTCCGGTCTGGTAAAGGATTGGGCGGCGCAGGCCGGGCATCAGGCGGAAATTACCGCCTTTTCCTCCGCCGAGAGCTTCCTGTTCCGGTACGCGGAGGACAAGAACTGGGACATTCTGCTGCTGGACATCGAAATGGGCGCTATGGACGGCGTAAGTCTGGCAAAACGGGTGCGCAAAGACAACGAGGCGGTGCAGATCGTCTTCGTCACCGGGTATTCCGACTATATCGCCGAGGGCTACGAGGTGGCGGCGCTGCATTATCTGATGAAGCCCGTCAGCCTGGAAAAGCTGTTCGCGGTGCTGAACCGGGCGCTGGAAAAGCGGAAGCGGGAGGAACGGTGTCTGAATCTGGAGCTGGGCGGCGAAATGGTACGGATTCCCTTTTATGACATCCGGTATCTGGACGTTCGGCAGAATTATGTGACGATTCATGGAAAGGCGGAGTACACCGTCAAGCGGAGCCTGAACGAGTTTGAAAAGGAACTGGACGACCGGTTCTTCCGCGCGGGCAGGAGCCTGATCATTAACCTGAAGTACATCCGGCGCGTGACGAAAACAGAGGTCAGCCTGTCGGACGGCACGCTGCTGCCCCTGCCAAGGGGCGCTTACGAACCCTTGAACCGGGCGATCATCAAGCACACATAAGGGAAACTCTGAACAAATCGCCTTCGGCTGAGCAGCGGATCTTTTTCCCCAGCCGTGCGGTTTCAAAAGTGGGAAATACACAAAGTATTCCTCCACTTTTGGAACCTTCGTCTGGGAAAAAATCTCTCGCCGTCAGCTCTCGCCGATTTGTTCAGAGCTTCCCGAGGAGGATCGGCATATGTCTTTCTTTTCCAAACAAATCGACAAGCGCATCGCGGCCTATCAGCGGGAGCTGATCGAGACCCACTACCGGGAAGTGGAAAATATGTACCGGCAGATTCGGGGCTGGCGGCATGACTACCGCAACCACATCCAGATGATGAAGGTACTGGCGGCCAATGGGGACATGGACGCCCTGAAAGCCTACCTCGACGAGCTGGATACGGATCTCAATACCGTGGACACCGTGGTGAAAACCGGCAACCCCATGGCCGACGCCATTCTCAACAGCAAAATTTCCCTTGCGCGTTCCCGGAACATCCCGACGCAGGTGGACGCCCACATCCCGGTGAAACTGAAAATGTCGGAGCTGGACTTGTGCTGCATCATCGGCAACCTGTTCGATAACGCCATGGAGGCAAGCATGGCCTTGCCGGAGGAAAAGCGGATGATCCGGGTGTACATGGATATGAAGGGGACGCAGCTCTACATTTCCTTCACCAACTTCACCGCCGCGAAAAAGCTAAGTAAGGTGGGTAAGGGCTTCAAAACCTCCAAGGGGGAGGGGCACGGCTTCGGGCTGGTGCGGATAGACGACATCGTGTCCCGCTACGACGGCTACCTGAGCCGCAACAGCGAGGACGGGGCATTCACCACGGAAATCCTCATCCCGCAGGTCTGATACTATTTCCTGATTAAAATCTTAATTTTAATCAGGAAGGCATCGCCTAATGACGCTGCCGGTTTTGTGATTTATAAGGAAAGAAATCACAAAACAAGTCTCATATGAACTCCATGCCCTTCAGGCAATTAAAATCTTTTTTAAAGATTTTAATTGAAGTTCAGTATGAAGAAACCCCAAAAATGCAGTTCGTCACCCAAAATAAGCAATTCGTCCCCAGAATCTTCCGGGGACGTCTTTTTGTGATAGAGTATGCTCACGAGGTGAGGCAAAATGAAAGACAAAATAAAGCCAAAATACAACGCCGCCCAGAACGTGGGATGGATGGTGAAGATCGCATGGAAGGTCAGAAAACGGGTTCTGTTTATCTGCGTCGCCATGGCGGCGCTGGAAGTGCTGTACAACCTGACGCAGCTGTACGTTGCGCCGGAGATATTAAGCTGCGTAGAGCGCCACGCCCCCGTGGGCGAGCTGCTGGGCACCATCGGGTTTTTTACACTGGCGCTGTTTCTGACCATGGGTCTGAAGGAATATTTGCGGGAGATCTCCATGTACCCCCGGGTGGATGTGCGCTCCGGCATCGTCGGCATGATCGCCAGAAAATGCAATATGACCTCTTTTCCCAATACGCTGGACGTGAAGTTCATCAAGCTCAAGGAAAAGGCGCACCACAGTGTGCAGGGCAACACTGAAGCGGCGGAAAACATTTGGAAAACCCTGACGGTGCTGCTGCAGAACGTGGGCGGATTCCTGGTGTACCTTGCCATCCTGTCCAGCCTGAATTGGATGCTGCTGGGGGTGATCGCCGCGACCTGCGTGGTGGGATTTCTGGTGTCCCGGTATTCCAGCAACTGGATTTTCCGGCACCGGGATGCGGAAGAGACGTTTTACGCGAAGAAGTCCTACATCCGGAAAAAGCGGAATCCGTGGAGCTGGCGAAGGATATTCGCATTTTTGGCCTGCAAAACTGGCTGAACGAACTGCTTGACCGCATTCACAACGTATATCTGGACTTCCGGCTTCGCTGCGAGAAGATCAAGCTGCTGGCGGATGTCACCGAAGCGCTGCTCACCATGGCGCGGAACGGCATTGCCTACGTGTACCTCCTCCATCTGGCGCTTCGGGATTCTCTGAGTGTGCCGGAGTTTATCCTGTATTTTACTGCGGTGTCCACCTTCACCACATGGGTCATGGGCATTTTGCAGGCGGCAGAGAAGCTGCATGAGGAAAGCCTCGACCTTTCTCAGGTGCGGGAATTTCTGGAATATCCGGAGCCGTTCCGGTTCGAGGGTGGGACGGCGATTCCCAAGGCGGATGCCTACGAACTGAAGCTGGAGCATGTGTCCTTCCGCTACCCCGGCGCGGAGGAGGATACCATCCACGGTCTCGACCTGACGGTGCGTCCCGGGGAAAAGCTTGCCATCGTGGGACTGAACGGCGCGGGCAAGACAACGCTCGTAAAGCTGCTGTGCGGCCTGTTCGATCCCACCGAGGGGCGGGTGCTGCTGAACGGCGTGGATGTAAGGGACTTTAACCGCCGGGAATACTACGGGCTGTTCAGCGCCGTATTTCAGGAATTCTCCATTCTGGACGTGACCGTGGCGGAGAATATTGCCCAGACCAATGAGAATATCGACACGAAAAAGCTCTGGGACTGCATCGAAAAGGCGGGCTTGACGGAGACCATTCAGAAGCTGCCCAAAGGGCTGGACACCCACGTGGGCAGGCAGGTCTATCTTGACGGCGTGCTGTTCTCCGGCGGCCAGACCCAGCGGCTGATGCTGGCGCGGGCGCTGTACAAGGACGGCGCTATCCTGCTGCTGGACGAACCCACCGCCGCCCTCGACCCTCTGGCGGAAAACGACATCTATCAGAAGTACAAGGACATGACGGCGGGGAAGACCTCTCTGTTTATCTCCCACCGGCTGGCCTCCACGCGGTTCTGTGACCGCATCATCTTCGTGGCGGACGGCCATATCACCGAGGAAGGCACCCACGATCAGCTGCTGGCCCGGGGCGGGGCGTATGCCAAGCTCTTTGAAGTCCAGAGCCGCTATTATCAGGAAGGGAAGGCGTTCTGATTATGAAAAAGAAAATGAGTTTCAGGCACGCTCTGTCCGTTCATTTCCGTGCGGCAAAGGCGCTGCACGGAGTCAGCCGCAGATTTTTCCCGGCGGCGACGCTGTATACCGTCGTGGGCGCAATTCTGCCCTATGTGACAGTGTTTTTCTCCGCCCAGATCCTGAAGGAGCTGGCGCTGCTCCGCAGACCGGATGTGCTTCGGAATTGGGTCATCGCCGGGGTGCTGTGTACCGGACTGTGCGCCGTCGCGAAGGCGGTGCTGTTTCAGCGGACGGAGACCATGCTGGACGATCTGTACGGCAGAAAAGAGACTCTGTTTTGCCGGAAGTTCTTCTCAATGGATTATGCGGACGTGGACAAGCAGGAGACCCGCGACCTGCGGGCGCAGATCGCCCAGAACGAGAACTGGTCAAGCTTTGGCCTGATGCAGGTTCCGGAGATTTATGAGCGCACACTGAAAAGCCTCATCGGCATTTTAAGCGGCATTGCGCTGACGGTTACGCTGTTCACCTCCCCGGTGCCGGAATCCGCCGGGAAGCTGACCGCTTTGAACAATCCTCTGTTCATTCTGATTCTGGCAGGCGTCATGATCCTGATCAGCATTCTGGCGGGGAGGCTTGAGGAAAAGGCCACCTCCTACTGGAGCTGTGTGGCGGAGGAAGCGACTTTGAGTAACCGCGTATTCTCATTCTTCGGTTTTATCGGCGAACACAAGGGACGGGGCGCGGACATCCGGATGTATAACCAGCAGAATCTGGTGACGTTTTACTGGAACGGCGACTCGGCCTTTGGCGCCACCGGGAAAATCGGGAAGCTTGCGCTGGGACCCATAGGCGGTTATTCCGCGCTGGGTACAGGGGTCGTGGCGCTGATCACCGGCTTTGTCTACGTGTTCACCTGCCTGAAGGCGTGGGGCGGCGCGTTTGACGTGGGCAGCGTGACCCAGTATGTGGGCGCGGCCACCGCCATGGCAGACAGCATTTTCAAGCTGACCGCACAGCTCGGCAATCTGAAAACCAACGCGGGTTATCTGGACGCCACTTTCCGGTTCCTGGATATCCCCAATTCCATGTATCAGGGCAGCCTGACCACGGAAAAGCGCTCTGACCGGCAGTACGAGGTGGAGTTCCGCAACGTGTCTTTCCGCTACCCCGGCCGGGTGGATTGGGCGCTGAAAAATGTGTCCATGAAGTTCAAGGTCGGCAAGCGGCTGGCAATCGTTGGCGAAAACGGCAGCGGCAAGACCACCTTTATTAAGCTTTTGTGCCGCCTGTACGACCCGCAGGAGGGAGAAATTCTCCTGAACGGCATCGACATCCGCAAGTATAACTATCAGGACTATATGCAGATTTTCTCCGTGGTGTTTCAGGACTTCCAGCTCCTGTCCCAGCCGTTGGGAGAAAATGTGGCGGGCAGCGCCAAGTACGACCGGGCGCGGGCGACGAAAGCCCTTATGGACGCGGGCTTCGGCGACCGGCTGGCGGCCATGCCCAAGGGGCTGGACACCATGCTCTACAAGGACTTCGCCGAGGACGGCGTGGAGATTTCCGGCGGCGAGGCGCAGAAGATCGCCATTGCCCGGGCACTTTACAAGGACGCGCCCTTCATCATTCTGGACGAACCCACCGCTGCCCTTGACCCCATTGCCGAGGCGGAGATCTACGAGAAGTTCAACGCCATTTCCGGCGACCGCACGGCCATCTACATCAGCCACCGGCTGTCGTCCTGCCGGTTCTGCGACGAAATCGCCGTGTTCAGCGACGGTCAGGTGATCCAGCAGGGAACCCATCAGGCGCTTCTGGCGCAGGAGACGGGGAAGTATGCCGAACTTTGGCACGCCCAGGCGCAGTATTACACCAAGCAGACCCCGGATACTGACGGCACGGAGAATTGACAGATTTGCCAAAAAGGAAACGGGCCGTTTATGCTTTTGGGAGATTTTAAGCGTCACTTCCCGGGCAGGCGTTGCAAAAATGAGGGACATGGTGTAAAATAACCGGATAGACAAACGATTCTGAAAGGCGGGCGTCAGCCCGCCTTTTCATCTTGCTTTCAGGAGGAACCCCAAATGGCAAAATACATCATGGCGCTGGACGCCGGCACCACGTCCAACCGCTGCATCCTGTTCAACGAGCAGGGAGAAATGTGTTCCGTCGCCCAGAAGGAATTCACCCAGTATTTCCCCCAGCCCGGCTGGGTGGAGCATGACGCCAACGAGATCTGGTCTACTCAGATAGAGGTCGCCCAGCGGGCTATGGCGAACATCGGGGCGACCGCCGCCGACATTGCCGCCATCGGCATCACCAACCAGCGGGAGACCACCATCGTCTGGGACAGGAAAACCGGAGAGCCGGTGTGCCGCGCCATCGTCTGGCAGTGCCGCCGCACCAGTGCGTATTGCGACGAATTGAAGGAGAAGGGGCTGGTGGAGGAATTCCGGGGCAAGACCGGTCTGGTCATCGACGCCTATTTTTCCGGCACCAAGCTGCGCTGGATTCTGGAGAACGTGCCGGGCGTCCGGGCGCGGGCGGAGCGGGGCGAGCTGCTGTTCGGCACCGTGGAGACCTGGCTGATCTGGAAGCTCACCGGCGGCAAAGCCCATGTGACGGACTATTCCAACGCCTCCC
>OLOK01001469.1_pt1 | contig 19680 bp, 16 predicted proteins | sample 1672591 | NCBI WGS metagenome assembly OLOK01 (sample SAMEA3136703, study PRJEB25190) | human gut metagenome | biome: human gut; feature: human-associated habitat; material: faeces | place: Austria | collected 2013 | reverse complement strand
GATAGCCTCGTTGATCAAACGGGTAGCCTCTGCTTCGGCAGAGCCGATCTCCCGCTCAGCGACCTTCTTGCGGTAACCGATGCCAAGGCCGAAGCCGACGCCCAGTCCCACCAGAATGCCAACGGCGATGATGAGAAAATGATACCATTCCATAAATTTGCAGCACACCTCCTTCTAAAAAAATAAGGGCAGAAGGGGTGGCGCATTGATCCCCATGTGAAATTAAGCATAACAGCCAGCCGGAGACACCGGCCGGCAACTTTTTGTGCAAAATCAGACGCCATGAGGCGCAAACGCATACCCCGGCTCCACCGCCGGTTATCAATGAAACGCGGCACCCGGAAAGCGGCGCAGCGTACACCATACCGAATCTATTCTACTAGCATTGGGAGGGAATGTCAAGGATAAAAAGGCAAATAAAAGGTATAAAATCCCATACATGCCGTTTTCTCAGGGCAGAATGGGCAAAACAGGCTGCGAAAAAAGAAAAATGAATCGGATTGACAATGACTTATGTTCGTGTTAAGATAACCCGGAAGGCCGGATGGGAAGCAGACAGCGGCGCATCCGGCGGAAATAAGCGGGCATGGTGGAATTGGTAGACTCGGTGGATTTAGGTTCCACTGCCAAAAGCGTGCAGGTTCGAGTCCTGTTGCCCGCACCAAACCAATATAATCCGAACCTAGTTTTCCCTGTGGGAGACGGGTTCGGATTATTTGTTTTCTTTGGAAGATTCGAGAAAACCCATTTCCGAAACGGTGTCATTAAACGACCAGAATCCAAGCCGAGAGGCCCAAGAAAAAAGAAACAGATTTAGGAGGACACTGCTATGGATAAGAAAGTGATTTCGTGTGCGTTCAATATCGATACCGCCTGCGTTGAGATTAAATACGTCGATGGAAGCATGATCGCCATTGACTGCACTTTGGTAGATGCCGAGGTTGCCCGGAATATGTTTGAGAGTAGTGAGTTGGAGTGGCTGGTTTCACGCTTGTGGTTATTTGCGCAACTTATTGTACCTTATTAATACCATTTTCAGCATTACCGGACGCGATTGGATTATTAAAGCGTTTAATTAGGCTTTAGTATTATTCTGGGAAAAGCCTGAAATGACAAAGCCCCCCAACGCTGGCGGCGTTGGGGGGCTGCTTATCATGGCGGTTTATAAGAAGAAAAAGCTAAACAGGATAATGTATTTCATCGTGTATTGTTACTTACCTAATTTTCGCCTGAGTTAAAACCAACAGGAATGTAAAATGTGCAACGAGGGCATTGCCAAACATCCCCCTTGTCTTTCTTCGCCCGAACTAACTGCACTTTACAATTAGGGCATTTTTCAATCTTCGGCAGTGGGTTATTGCTGTTGGAAATTCGTTCCTCTTTGAAAATGAAAAAATCTTTTCTTGTTGCAATCCGTTCTCGCCCGGAACACAAAATGTATCCTTCATGGGCATAAGAAATACAGTATTCGCAACCCGTGCAGTCGTCAACAAAGTTTGCGTAATTTTTTCCCTTCCAGTTTCGGATTCCAATAGGGCACCCATCGACATGTAGCGCTAATCCGCGCTGCGTTAAGGGCATTTTATCTGAGGCTTTTTCAAATCGTTGATACCATTTTTCAGACACAGCATTATATTTCCACGATTTCCGATCGCTGGACTTGAGCAGAATATCCGACAAATCTTCAACAGAAATATCTCTTTTTATTTTGCTTAAATCGATTTCAATGGTGGATATATTCTTCTCCTTCAACTTTTTCAGCTTTTCATCGTCAATGGGATGGGTAACATAGATTTCTATAAAGAAATGTTCATCACCAGAATATACTACGATATCCGGTATGATGTCATCAAAACGTTTTTCCAGTTCGACACGGTCAACAGGAATCTCCTTTTTCAGATATAGCAGTTCTTTCGACTTGCCGGATTGCGGGAATTTGACATAGACGGGAGGAATGACCATTTTCTCTGAACGCGAAAGAATGTCTTTTGCTGCCAAATGTAAGGAAGACTCATATCCATATTCGCAGTCCTCATTTGAACGGTGCGCAAAGTGATGCATACGCTTCTCCCCTTTGCGCGCTATAAGTTCGTCACCGCACGCAGGACAAACACACCCACAGTCCTTTCCACTTTGTACTTCATCAATACTTACGATATTGCCATCTTTTAATGCATATATCAATTTCGAGTGTGTTGTCACTGTACTATCATTCCTTCCTAAAAAATATATCTTGTTATGTTAAAGCGTCAGCCCTTCACTCCCGCGAGGGCGAGGAACTTCTTATCGGACTGAATGGTGTGGGTCACGAACTTCCCGTCCCGGAACAGCGCGTAGGTGGTCACCGGGGCGGGGAGATTCTGCGCGGTTTCCCTGTCCGTGATCCGGACAGTTTTCAGGGGAATGCCGTGTGCCGCGGCCGCTTCCGCCACCCGGGGCACCCAGTAATAGGTGAACGGGCACTGATCCGTATAGTAGAGAACGAAGCTGCTCTCCCCGATTTGCGGATGTCTGGCGCATTCCTTAAACTTTGGCTTCTCCGCCGACGGCGTCAGCGGCAGATACATGAGGGTGATCCCGCAGTCCGAGGTGTCCGCGACGGTAAAGCCCTTGTAGGCCAGATACTTGGGGTCAGAAAGAAACTCCCGCTTTCTGCCCTCCGCAGAAAGGATGCATATCCCCTGCCGCCCCTGCGCTTTGGCGTCCCGGATGCACTCGCCCAGCAGGTCGGAGGAATACCCATGCCCTTTCATGGACCCGGCGATCCACAGGCAGTCAATGTAAAGATACCCCGGCGCGACGATGGGGACCCACGCGTTCTCCGCCGGAATGTATTCGATGAAGCACTTGCCCCGTTCTTCGCTGCGGTAAAAAACCAGCCCCTCCGCGAACCGCTCCTTGAGCCACGCCTTTTTCGCGACGCTCTGCTTCCCCGACATGGCGCAGCAGATGTGCTCGGAGTCAATGTTTTCGCTTGTGATTCGGATGTATTGCATATGGTTTCTCCTTTTTGCAAATTTGCCCATAACCGGCATTTCCCGACAGCCTCACGGCTGTCGGGAAAGTGGTGGGTGAATTTACTTTTCCGGATTCAGGGCGACCTGATAGTCGAAGCTGCCCATGTGGAGAACTGCGCCGTTCTTTACGCGGCTCCAGGTGTCCGGTTTCAGATTGGTGCCGTTGAGGACGGTGCCGTTGGTCGAACCCATGTCCTGAATGTACAGGTAGCTGCCGTCCCATTCCACGGTGCAGTGCTTGCCGGAAAGCTGGTAGTCTTCCGCGTTGAGAATGATGTCGGCGCGGTCGTCACGACCCAGAACCTGAGGCGTATGGGGTGCAAGGGTAAAGCTGGTGGAAACATCCTGATGGGACGCGACGGTCATCTGGACAGTCACGCCGCCGCTGGGGGTCACGGGCTTGGTGGCGACCCACGACTCGTCCGGAACGGGGGTCGTCGTAGGAATATCAAAATCACCGGTGGAGGGGATGGACGCCATGACGGGGTTGTTATTGATGGTCGGAAGATCCCTATCCCGAAGCCACTGCTCCTGCTTCTTCCGGCTGTTGTTCACCGCGACCACGACGATCACCACGATCACGGCCGCCAGAGCCACCGCGCAGCAGATGACCAGAATGAGATTTCCACGGATCCAGTCCATGACGGAGGTCTGCGCTTCCGGCTCCTCGATCACTTCGGTGGGGTCGGTAACGCCGGTGGGAGCGGCCGGGATGGCGGCGGGAACCGTGGTCAGGTCAACGGCGACGGAATCTTCCCACCGGGTATCGCCCAGCTCGTAGGCGGCGCGAACCGTGGCGTTGTTGCTGTTGGAGGTCACGAAGGCAAGGTCGATTTTGATGACGGAGCCGTCCTGAATGGTTTCCCAGACCTGCTGAGCCGCGGCGGCAGCGGAGATCTTTTCCTCGGCGGGAACCAGACCGATGCCGCCTCTGGAAACCCCCGCCATTTTCAGCATGTTGTCGGCGTTTGTCAGAGAATAGGCAGAGGTGGAGCTGCCGGTGATACCGATGGCGTAGACCGGGATGGAGGTGGCGCTGACCACGTCGATGGCCCGCTGCTGGGTGGTGCCGCCGTCGGCGAGAATGCCGTCGGAGAGGATCAGCAGGCACCGGTTCGTGCAGTAGCTGGTCTTCTTTTCCAGACTGCCCATGGCTTCCACGATGGCGCTGTACATATCCGCTCTGACGCCGTCGCGCTTAAGAGTGTCGATGGCGGCGGTGCGGGCGTCCATGGTGTCGAGGACGGCGCCCTCAACGACTTTGCTGCCCACGGTGGTGATGACCATGGAGTCACCCTCGCCCATGCGGCTGCTGATGATGTCCAGAATGTCCGTCTGCTGCTCGATCTGCTCCTTGGACATGTGGGTGGAGATGTCCACCAGACAGTATACCGTGGTGGGCAGCTTTTCCTGACGCACGGTGGTCAGGACGGGGTCGGAGATCTGCTGGGAATCGATGGAAACCGTCAGGCTTCCGTTTTCGGGAAGGACGGTGCCGTAGACGAGAAGGTCATTCTGATGCTCCTCCGTCACGATCTCGTGAAAGGTCAGAAACGAATTCAGTTCAGCGGCCTGTGCGCTGACCGCGGGGCAGAGCAGAAACAAAAACAGGCAGACGCATCCTAAGAATGCGGTTATTCTTTTCATTTTGACTACTCCTTTATCCAAATTGCGATGGCGGTGTTGTTGTCCACATCCGTGCTTTTCCGCATCATGGCGCGGCAGCGGAGCAGATATACCCATTCCTCCGCTGTGGCGGCCTTGTGAAGGTCGAGCATGATCTCGTCCTCCAGCAGCCGCTCCCACAGACCGTCGGAGCACAGCAGAAACGCATGGTCTCCGGGGGAAAGCGTGATGGGCGCATGAAGCTGGGGCTTGATCTCGTCGTCGCCGATGACCCGGAACAGCTTGCTCCTGCCCTCAAAGGACGGAATTTCCGACCGGGAATGCAGCTCGCCCATTTTGATGGAAAGCTGGGCGAGGCTGTGATCCTCCGTGTAGTCCGCGAGGACACCGTTGTGGAAGTGGTACAGCCGGCTGTCGCCGATGTGTGCCCATACCGCCTGATTTTTGTAAAGATACAGCGCGACCGCCGTGGTCTTCATCTGGTTGGCGTTGGCGCGGGTGGCGAGGATGTTCCGGTTCGCCTCGTTCATCCATGCGAGAATCGTCTCGCCGGAGGGCAGCGCCTCATCCGCCTGCCACTTGGAAAGCGCCTTGACGCCGATGGAGGACGCGGCCTTTCCGCCGCCGTGGCCTCCCAGACCGTCGCAGATGACGGCGCAGTACTGATCCGGTCCTGGACTGAAATAGGCGCAGGAATCTTCGTTTTCAGACCGGCTGCCGATATTTGTATACCAATACCCTTCAATTACCATAGCTGTTTACCTGTTGTTTCTGGGCTGATCGGGCGGGTCGTAGCCCAGAACGATCAGCGTGTAGTTGTCCTGATACGGCAGGGCAGCGCCCATGATCCGCTGGCCGATGTGGGACGCGGCCAGCTGGACGCTGCCGCAATCGCGCAGGATGGCCGCCATTTCGGCGTCGCTTACAGTGCCGTAGACGCCGTCGCTCATCAGCAGCACCCGGTCGCCGGGGAGCAGGGGGATGGGCGTGCGGTTGTAGTCCACGTGGCGCAGCTCGCCCATGCCGATGAAGCTGGTGAGCTTCCGTCCGTTGGGGTCGCGCAGGGCTTCCGCCATGGAGCGCTTGCCCTCCAGAATGTCGGGCATCCAGTCCTGCAGCAGATCGTGGTCACGGGAAAGCTGGCTGAGCTGGCCGTCCCGGTACAGATAGACCCGGCTGTCGCCCACGGAGATCCACCGCAGCGCATTGCCCGTGATCAGGGCGGACACCACCGTGGAGCCGCTGGTGTAAAGCCCCTTGGGGCCGAGCATCTGATTGACGGCGCGGTTGATACCGGCCACCATACCCGGCAGCGCGGTGGGAACCTGATTTGCCTGAAGAGTGGAGCCGAAGGTCAGCGCCTCCATGACGATCTTCTGGCTGACCCGTTCTCCGCCGGAGAGGCCGCCCATGCCGTCGGCCAGAACCGCCAGAATGCCCGTATTGCGGAGCACGGCCGTCTGACCGAAGCTGTCCTGCTGGTAATCCCGCCTGCCGATATCATGTATCTTGCCGATGGAGATACCGGGGATGGGACAGACCGTTTCCTCCACGGTTTCCTTGGTGATGGGAACGGGATGTACCTCCGCGGGTGTGGGAGGCTCCATGGGCTGTTCGCCCGAGCGCTCATGGTCGCGGACGTTCTTGCGCAGCATTGCCAGCAGCAGGATATCCACGCATGCGCCCGCCGCGAAAACGAAGCAGGCAATCTGCATGACAAGACGGAAACTGGGGCCGGACTTGCGAGGGGAGGTGGGTTCGCTCATAACCGTCGGTATGGTGTCTTCAGAAGTCGATGGGGCGGTTTCTTCAGAAGCCGGTTGGGTGAATGTATGGGGATTAATGTAGATGCCGGAGTGAGGGGGTTCTTCTGTGGCGGTGCTGGATGGAGGGAATGCATCGCCGGGGTCAAAATTCTCACTGGCGGGTCTTATGGGAGCCTCGGTAGCTGCCGGGGGTTCCTCGATATTTGCCGCGGGTTTCTCAGTAGTCGCCGGGGGTACCTCGGTAGCTGCTGGGGTGTTCTCGGTAGTTGCTGGGGGGGCCTCGGTGGTCGCCGGGGGGGCTTCGGTAGTTGCCGGGGCCTCATCAGTGGGAGCGGCTGCTTTGTCCGATCCGTCTTTTTGGGCAGGCGCTGCCTCTGCCCCGTCGGCCTCCATGGGAACACTCGTTGCCTCTGTAGTCTCAACAGTGGTAGGCGCAGTTGTTTCCGTGCCTACGGTCGTTTCTTCGGTTGCGCCCGTCGCCGTAGCCGAGACGGGATTAACCCCGGTCGGCAGCGGGGCGCCACCGGGCACATCTTCTCCCGGGTCGTATACGAAGCCCAGATAGCCCGTGCCGATGGACGCGAGGATCAGCACCACCGCCATTACGGCCAGCAGAGACTGCCTGCGCTTTATCATAGCTGCTTTATTTCTTTTCATTCCAATCAAACCGATCTCCGCAAAGCGGCACAAATAACAGCTTCGTCGTACCAATCGTCAGAACGTCGTAGGCTTCGAGCTGGGCTGCGTTGAGAGCGGGCTTTCCATTTACCCGCACGATATTGCGGCCGGTACTGGGGCCAAAGTAGAAGACGCGATCCTCGTTGTCATAGGCGATGATGGCGGAATTCTCTGCGCTGATGTGGGGGTCTCCGGGGATGGAAATGTCCATCTTGGCGCTGCGGCCAATGTAGTTGTTCTGGCTGTGAATGCGGTAGTCATTGCCCTTCGTGGCGCCCTCGATGCACACCAGCCAGCCTACCACGGGGTCAAAGGGAGCGCTTTCCTCATTGCTGTCTTCGTCTACGGGGATGACGGGCAGCGTGCCCTTATAGGGCTGCACAGTGGGGGGAGTTTCAATGGGAGGATCCTGAAAGCCCGCGCTCACGGTGGGCTGGTAGCCCTGCACCTTGCTGCCGTTTTCCTGATTGACAGGCTTGGTCTCGGCGGGGATGTTGTCTACGGCGTGGCTGTTGCCGGTCTGGCCAAAATATTCGGTGGGTATAATCCCGTCTTCAAGGATGTTGTTTCCAAGGGGATTTTTGTTTCTCGCGGCCTCGGCGGCGCACATCGGGCAGGTGGCGTTTTCTTCCGAGTCATAAAAGTGACCTTTGCTGCAGCGAACGATTTCCATAATAATGAACCTCCTGTATGTAAATGGTGTTGATATTGTTTGTTAACAGACGGTGATGCGGTTTTCGGAAGTACCGACGCAGAAGCTGCTGCCGTGCTTCAGGGCGACCTTTGTCCCGGCGGGGACGCGCTTGCCGTGGATGAAGGTGCCGTTGCGGGAGCCTTCGTCTACGAGGATCAGGAACTCGCCGCTATTCTCCAGCGTGCAGTGCCTGCGGCTGACGGCGGCGGCGCTCTCCGGGAGACGGATCTGGCAGCTGGGGTCACGGCCGACGGCGACCTTGCCTGCCGGTACGGGAATAATTCTGCCATCCGGCAGCTGCACCCGGAAGGAGGGCGTATATACGCCAGCGGGAACGGTGCCGCCGGGGACAGTGCCGGGGGTGACGCCGCCCGCGGGGTACTTCTCAGCGCTCTTGCGGTTGCGCAGGAGGAAGTAGATGGCCACGGCCACTGCCGCCACGGCGACCGCTGCCGCCGCTATGGTGACGACGGAGATCGAGCTTCCGGCGCTCATGTAGGAAATGCCCAGCTCATTCAGTGCCTGCATGACGTAATCACTGTAGATGGCGCAGGAGTAGGAATCCACGATGCTGTAGGTATTCAGGCCGATCACGCTGCCGTTCTCGTCGATCAGGGGGCCGCCGGAGTTGCCGCCGGAGATGTTTGCGTTGTGAACGATCGCGTTTGTGTTGCCCGCGTTGGTCATGGTCATGTGTCTGGCGACCGTGCCGGTGGTCGAGGTGATATCGCCGATGCTGAGGCTCTGTTCGTCGAGAACGGCGGGGCAGCCGAGGGCGACTACGGTCTCGCCCTGCTTGACGGTTTCGCTGGAGCGGATGGCAAGGGGCTTGCATTCCGTGACCGGACGTGCGGCTCTCAGGATGGCGTAGTCGGGATAACCGCTTTCGGAGATGCGCACGATGCTGCATTTCACGGAGGTCGCTTCACTTGGGAGGCCGGTGACATCGCTGAGGGTGAAGTTATCCAGCATGATCCAGATCCGGACATGGTCGGAATCAAAGGCGTAATTGTGTTCCGGTATATAGACGCTTGCCACGTGCCAGTTGGTGACGAAGTATTCAGGGGCGCTTCCCTTCGTTCCTACGGCAAAGCCGGAGCCGACGACGGCATTTGCCACGTTGCCATAGGAGTCGAAGCCGACGGCGAGGAGCTTGACAACGCCCTCTTTCGCCTGACTGATGACGGTGGGAAGATCGGTCCTGGCGCTGGCGGGGATCGCCAGCATGGCGGCCAGACAGATCAGCACCATTACCATGGCGGCCAATCGTTTACATACATATTTCATAACTGCTCTCTCCTTTTTATACCATCTCGCGGGAACCCCGGGAGATTAAATACGACCTGCTCTGCGAAAAAAGTATATCATCCTTTGGAAATATTGTCCATTCCCTATTTCCGGACTGCGGAAATTTCTGGTTTGCTTCCTTGGATGATTTCAGTATAGCAGGTTTTCCGGATTTGTGGTTGCACGGCGTGCAACAATTTGAAGAAGTTTGCGCGGTTTTGAGTGGCAAAGCCGCGCGGAGGTAGTACTTGAATTAGCGGCTGTGATATGACTCAAGAATTTTACTGGAAAAACAATTGATATTTTTCAACTTGTAGCAATGATTGAACATCCCGGTCGTATCCGCTGCATAGGGGGAGCCAAAGTGGGAGAGATTCAGGCTGACTAGGTTGCTGCATCCGGAAAACATGTGATACATGCTTTTCACATTAAATGTATTAAAACTGCTGAGATCTAATTTGGTAAGGCTGGGGCATCCCTCAAACATACCAGACATGTCCATTACATTGGAAGTATCAAAACTGGTCAGATTCAAGCTGGCAAGACTGTTGCAACCAAGAAACATATTGGACATATCTGTCACTTTGGTGGTGTCAAGACAGCTGCCAAAGTCAATTTTTTTCATATTTGAGAAGTTGGCAAACATACAGGAGGAGTCAGAGTTTGCTGCAATTGTCCCGTTGGCGGCTACATACAGGTGGCCGTTGATCATCCATGCCAGCACGCTTCTATCTTTGGTGTTGGAGACGTCCCAGGCATAACTGGGGGCGTTTTTCAGGGTGCTTTGGAAAGTCAGCCTTTTTACATCTGTACATTTATGCTGATTTTGTCCCCAGAAGTATACACCAAAAGAACTGCACGATGCTTTGACCATTACGCGGGATTTCCTGTGGACCAAGTTTGCGGACGGGGCAGTCATGGTGATGGTTGCTCTCTCTGGAACCTTTATCTCTTTCAGCCGGGGAGACTCTGCCATCGGGAATTCCTTGAGTGGCTCATTCTTCTTTTCCGACGAGAGAGTGGTCATTTGCAGCAGCGCGGTCATGTTCTTGGGGCGGTTTTCCGCCCGGATGCTCATGCAGTACGCCAGAACGTCAAACTGCGCCTGCGTCAGCAGCGGCTGGCAGGTCAGGGTGTCATCCACGATCCTGTCTACAGCCGTGGGCGGCAAAATGCCGGTGCAGCAATAGTAAATCGTGGCGGCCATGGCGTAAACGTCCGTCCACGGGCCGATGCTGGCGTTGCGCTGATACTGCTCGATGGGGCTGAAGCCCTGCTTGGCCACCATCTGGGAGGACTGGACGTTGCCGTCCCGTCCCTGAATGTCCAAGTCCTTGGCCGCGCCAAGGTCAAGCAAAATCAGCCTGCCGTCCGGCCGCACCATGATATTGTCCGGGCTGATGTCCCGATGGATAATGCCATGCTCGTGAACTTCTGCCAGCGCCTGAATGATGGGCGTCAGCAGGGACAGGCAGGTGTCGAAGGGCATCGGCCCCTCCCGCTGCAGCTTTTTCAGCAGCGTCTCGCCCTCGATGAAGTCCATGACAATGTAAGCCGTTTCATTCTGGATGAAAACGGATTTTACCCCCACAACGCCGGGAATTCCGCCCAGCTTCGCCATTTTCCGGGCTTCTTTCAGGAAGCTGTCGAAGCCCTTCTGGGTGCCGGTCTTTCCCATCATGGCGGTGCTCCACACCACCATGGAGCGGTTTTCCCGGCTGACCATGCCGGTGCTCATGGGGAAATATTCTTTGATCGCGACCTTCTGTTCCAGCAAAAGGTCAAAGCCTATGTAGGTGATTCCGAAGCCGCCCTGCCCCAGCATCTCGCCCACCAGATACTTTCCGTCCAGAATCGTGCCGGGCTTCAATGCGAAGGACTCCGTGTTCACGCTGCCGTAAGGGCGGCCGCACTCCGGGCAGAACTTCTGATCTGCCGCCAGCTCATGCATACATCTCATGCATCTGCGTACTTCCATATTTCATTCCTCTCTTCGGGGGAACGTTCGGGTTCCCGCCGATTTTCGTGCTGTTTTACATGTCGATCAATCCGCAAGCCAAGCATCCGTCACGGACAGACCCATCGACCACGAATACCCGCCGATCACCGTCGGCGTTACGATGATCGCGTCAAATGTCAGCGGCGTATCGAATGTAATCGTCTCGGAGGCAGCGCCGTCACCGGCGGGCAGGGAGATCTTGGCGATTTTCTGGAACTGCCCGTTCACTCTTCCCCACACCTGCCATTCTTTGCACTTTGTTCCCGCGTTCATGGATACTTCCATATTGACGGTCATTTCCCTGCATCGTACCAGCGGGGTGTAAAAAACCAGCGCGTGGACATTCAGACTGAAGTTCCCGTCTTTCAGATTTGTGCTTTCCCAGTAACCATCCACATATTCGATATAGTTCTTGGGCTGTGTAGGCTTCGTAGTGGGTTCGGGTTTTGGTTCCGTGGCCTTGGGCACGGTTGCTTTGGGCGTGGTTGCCTTGGGCGTGGTTGCCTTGGGCGTGGTTTCCGCAGGCGCGGGCTGCAAGACCGGTTCTGTGGCGGCCGCTTTCATGGAGACGTTCTGCCTGGGCGCTTTTCCCGTAGCGGTCACGATGCAGACGACGATTCCCAGCACCGCGACGACACCGGCCACGGCGGGTATCAGCCATGCGGGGAGCGGCTTTTTCTGCGGCGTCTTCGGCGGCGCGTTTTTGACCGGTGGCTTCACATCTGCCGGTCTGGGAGGGACTGGCGTCGTCTGTTGCCCTTTGGCCGGTTCTGCCTGCGGGGCTGGCTTGACCGGCTCGGCCTTCCTGCCTTTTTGCAGGCGGGTGACCATTTGCAGCAAGGCGGCCATGTCCTGCGGGCGCTTCTGCGGCAGAATGCTCATACCGGCTGCCAGAACATCAAACTGCTCCTTCGTCAGCCGCGGTTTGCAGGTCAGGGTGTCTTCTACGATCCGGTCAACAGAGGTGGGCGGCAGTGTGCCGGTGCAGCAGTAGTAGATCGTGGCGGCCATAGAGTAAACGTCCGTCCACGGGCCGACGCTGGCGTTCTTCCGGTACTGCTCGATGGGGCTGAAGCCCTGTTTGGCGACCATCTGGGTGGTCTGAATCGAGCCGTCCTTTCCCTGAATATCCAGATCCTTTGCCGCGCCCAGGTCCAGAAGGACGGGCTTGCCGTCCGGCTGCACCATGATATTGTCCGGGCTGATGTCCCGGTGGATGATACCGTGCTTGTGGACTTCTGCCAGCGACTGCATGATGGGCGTCATGAGCCGGATGCAGCTGTCAAAGTCCATGGGGCCGTTCTTCTGCATTTTCTGCTGCAGCGTCTCGCCCTCGATAAAGTCCATGACGATGTAGGCGGTCTCATTCTGTGTGAAAACCGATTTCACCCCGACGACGTTGGGAATGCCGCCCAGCTTTGCCATTTTCCGGGCTTCCTTCAAAAAGCTGTCGAAGCCCCGCTGGGTGCCGGTTTTCCCCACCATGGCGCTGCTCCACACCACGGTGGAGCGGTTTTCCCGGCTGACCATGCCGGTGCATGTGGGGAAATATTCCTTGATGGCGACCTTCTGCTGCAGCAGCAGATCAAGTCCGATATAGGTGATGCCGAAGCCGCCCTGCCCCAGCATTTCGCCCATCAGATACTTTCCGTTCAGGATCGTACCGGGCTTCAGCGCGAAAGGCTCCGCGTGCACGCTGCCGTAAGCGCGCCCGCATTCCGGACAGTAGGCGATCCCTCCCGACAGATCGTGCATACATTTCATACATCTGCGTACTTCCATAGTCCATTCCTCTTTCTTTCGGGGGAACTCGTGGGGTTCCCGCCGTTTTTTGGAACCATTACAGTAAAATAATATCACCGCTTGATACTATTGTCTACTGATTATTTGGCAAATTTAGTATATCAGATTTCCAGAATTTGCGGTCGCACGCCATGCGACAATTTTGAAAAAAAATTCACCCGGCTCTGAAAGGCAGGGCCGGGCGGGGGTGATGGGGGGTCAGCGATCGTTGTACGCCGCAAGAATTCTGTAGTCGGAACAGACAGGGGATGTCAGTTCATCACAGTAGCTGAACATGGATTCCATGTTTGTCCCGTAGGACGTGACAAAGCTGGAAATATCCAGGTCGGTAAGTTTGCTGCATTTATAGAACATATATGCCATGTCCGTTACGTTAGAGGTGTCAAAATTGCGGAGGTTCAGGCTGGTCAGGCCGCTGCAGCCGGAGAAAAGCGCTGCCATATCCGTTACATTGGAGGTATTGAAATTACTGAGATTCAGTCTGGTCAGACCGCTGCAGTCAGCAAACATATAGGATATGTCCTCTGCGCTGGAAGTGCTGAAGCTGCTGATATTCAGCCGGGTCAGACCAGTGCAGCCGGAGAAAAGAAAAGCCATGTCCTCTACGCTGGAGGTATCGAAGCTGGACAGATCAAGACTGGTCAGACTGCTGCAGTCCTGAAACATGAAAGTCATGAGTGTTACGCCGGAGGTGTCAAAGCCGGACAAATCAAGGCTGGCCAGACTGTGACAGCCTTCAAACATACCGAACATACGCGTGACGTTAAAGGTGTCAAAACTGGATAGGTCCAGGCTGGCCAAGCCGCTGCAGCCTTTAAACATACTGTCCATATCCGTCACATTGGAAGTGTCAAAGCTGGACAAATCCAGACTGATCAGACTGCTGCAATCGGAGAACATAGCTTCCATCTTTGTCACATTGGAGGTGTCAAAGCCGGACAAATCCAGACTGGTCAGACTGCTGCAGCCGGAAAACATATCAATCATGTATCTTACACCGGAAGTATCAAAACAATTCCCAAAATTGATTTTCTCCAGATTACGAAAATCCGAAAAGAGCCTGCGGGCGCTGCTACCCGGCGCAATTTTTCCGTTGGCGGCCACGTACAGATCACCGTTATCCATCCATGCAAGTATGCTGCTGTCTTTGTTTTCCGACATGTCCCAGGCATCGCTTGGCGCGTTTCGCAGGGAGCTTTGGAAGGTCACGGTTTTTACATCCTCGCGCGTATATTGCTCCTGCCCCCAAAAAGGACGGTCATCGTTATTATCCAAGGGAGAGTAATAGGTGTCTGCCATCACATAAACTTCCATAGGGGCAGTGGAAACCGTTTCAGCCGGCGCCAGTTCCGTGGCGGCGGCCTGTGCGGCCGGTGCTTTCACGGAGGAAGCGGGGGTGGACTTATTTCCGCCGCTGCCGACGGAAATAATGAGGGCTATCACCGCTACAGCCGCCGCGATGCCGGGGATCAGCCATTTGGGAAGCGGACGGCCGGGGTCGGGCTTCGGCGGCTGGAGGTTCCGGGTTTCCGGCCGGACCGGCTCGGTTTTCGGGACGTCCCTGACGGGCGGCGTTTTTCCTGCCGGGTGGGTGACGATCTGAAGCAGCGCGTCCATATTCTGGGGGCGCTTCTGGGGCAGGACGCTCATGCAGAAGGCCAGAACGTCAAACTGCTCCTTCGTCAGCCGCGGACGGCAGGTCAGGGTATCGTCTATCGTACGGTCGGTGGCAGAGGGGGGCAGAACGCCGGTGCAGCAATAGTAGATCGTGGCGGCCATGGCGTAAACGTCCGTCCAGGAGCCGATCTTCCCGTCCCGGCCGTACTGCTCCACGGGGCTGAAGCCCTGCTTGGCCACCATCTGGGAGGACTGCATATTGCCGTCCTTTCCCTGAATGTCCAAGTCTTTCGCCGCGCCCAGATCCAAAAGGATAAGCCTGCCGTCGTTCTGCACCATGATGTTGTCCGGGCTGATGTCCCGGTGAATGATGCCGTGCTTATGGACTTCGGACAGTGCCTGCATGATGGGGGTCATCAGGCTGACGCAGGTGCCGTAATCCATGGGGCCTTCCCGCTGCAATTTTTTCAGCAAAGTTTCGCCCTCGATAAAGTCCATGACGATGTAGGCGGTCTCATTCTGGATGAAAACGGACTTGACCCCGACGACACCGGGAATACCGCCCAGCTTTGCCATTTTCCGGGCTTCCTTCAGGAAGCTGTCGAAGCCCTTTTCCATGCCGGATTTCTGCATGACGGCGCTGCTCCACACAACGGTGGTGCTGTTTTCCCGGCTGACCATGCCGGTGCTCATGGGGTAGTATTCCTTGATGGCGACCTTCTGTTCCAGCAGTAGGTCAAAGCCGATATAAGTGATGCCGAAGCCGCCCTGCCCCAGCATTTCGCCCACCAGGTACTTCCCGTCCAGAATCGTTCCGGGTTTCAGGGCAAAGGGCTCCGTTTCCACGCTGCCGTAGGGGCGGCCGCACTCCGAGCAGAAGGTCTCCCCCGCCGCCAGCGCGTGCATACATTTCATACATCTGCGAATTTCCATATCATGTACCACTCTTTTCTACAGACGGATTCAGGACAGCGCACCGTTTACATAGGTGCCTTCCTGATACAGCGAGTTATTGGGCGTGAACAGCCTGCCATACCCGTTTCGGAATTCGTTGCGGATCTCGCCCACATAATGGTAGGACTTTGCGGTGATTCCCAGACCAAATCCCTGCCAGGAGTCGTTTAATGTGAGACCGTAATAGGTATGGTCGTGCTTCTTCTGCGCCGACACCATGCGCCAGCTGTCGCCCTCCACAGTGGGCTGACTTGCCGGTACAGGTGTGCGGTAAACGTAAATCCCGTAGCCGTCGACGATTCCGTCTGCAAATTCGCCGTAAAAGGTTCCGCAGTTTTCCAGCTGCAATGAGCCGAAGCCGCAGGGCTGTCCGTCGCAGATCATGCCGGTATAATACGTGGTGCTTCCCTCCCGGGACGGGTACAGCGAATCGACATGATCCGCTTCCCACAGCCACGAGCCGCCCTGCTCTGCGCCGCTGCGATATGTATAGGCGCCTTTCCCCGCGGGGAAACCGCTTTGGAAAGTTCCCCGATAGCTGCCGCCGTACTCATAGCTCAGAGTGCCATACCCACAGGGAACCCCTTGAAGCAGCATTCCGGTATATTGACCGGCAGAACTGCCGCGCCAGCTTCCCGCGTCATAGGTGACCGCCGTCTCTCCATAGGTCCACGCCCCCTCCACCGGGGCAAGCCCCGCGTCGTCGGCAAAGGTAAATACGCCCGTTTCCGGGTAGCCGTTTCGGAAGGTGCCGGTGAACGTCCCCTCCGCCCAGCTCAGCGTACCTTCTCCGTCGGGCACGCCTGATGAGGCTGTACCGACATAATTACCATCAAGATAGGGAAAACTTTCCACCGGGACGGTCGTTTCCGGAGTGGGAGGAATGAATGTAAATGCGGCGGTTGGTTCGGTCTGAACGGCCGCCGGTTTTACGGGCTCCTGAATGGAAGGCGAGGTGCTCGGGCTTTTTCCGCCGCTGCCGATGGAAATGATGAGGGCTATCACAGCCACTGCCGCCGCGATGCCGGGGATCAGCCATTTGGGAAGCGGACGGCCGGGGTCGGGCTTCGGCGGCTGGAGGTTCCGGGTTTCCGGCCGGACCGGCTCGGTTTTCGGGACGTCCCTGACGGGCGGCGTTTTTCCTGCCGGGTGGGTGACGATCTGAAGCAGCGCGTCCATATTCTGGGGGCGCTTCTGGGGCAGGACGCTCATGCAGAAGGCCAGAACGTCAAACTGCTCCTTCGTCAGCCGCGGACGGCAGGTCAGGGTATCGTCTATCGTACGGTCGGTGGCAGAGGGGGGCAGAACGCCGGTGCAGCAATAGTAGATCGTGGCGGCCATGGCGTAAACGTCCGTCCAGGAGCCGATCTTCCCGTCCCGGCCGTACTGCTCCACGGGGCTGAAGCCCTGCTTGGCCACCATCTGGGAGGACTGCATATTGCCGTCCTTTCCCTGAATGTCCAAGTCTTTCGCCGCGCCCAGATCCAAAAGGATAAGCCTGCCGTCGTTCTGCACCATGATGTTGTCCGGGCTGATGTCCCGGTGAATGATGCCGTGCTTATGGACTTCGGACAGTGCCTGCATGATGGGGGTCATCAGGCTGACGCAGGTGCCGTAATCCATGGGGCCTTCCCGCTGCAATTTTTTCAGCAAAGTTTCGCCCTCGATAAAGTCCATGACGATATAGGCTGTCTCATTCTGGATGAAGACCGAATTCACGCCCACCACACTGGGAATGCTCCGCAGTTTCGCCATTTTCCGTGCTTCTTTTAAGAAGCTGTCGAAGCCCTTTTCCACGCCGGATTTCTGCATGACGGCATCGCTCCACACAACGGTAGAGCGGCCTTCCCGGCTGACCATGCCGGTGCTCATGGGGAAGTACTCTTTAATGGCGATCTTCTGCTCCAGCAGCAGATCAAAGCCGATGTAGGTAATGCCGAAGCCGCCCTGCCCCAGCATTTCGCCCACCAGATACTTCCCGTCCAGGATCGTTCCGGGTTTCAGAGCGAAAGACTCCGCCTTCACGCTGCCGTAAGGGCGGCCGCATTCCGGGCAGACGGTCTCCCCTGCCGCCAGCGCGTGCATACATTTCATACATCTGCGATTTTCCATATCCCGGTCCTCTTTCCTGTCTGACGTTCGTTATTTCTTGCTGAATAAGTCAGAAAAGCCGTTTTTTTCCAGATGGTTGTTGATGTCTATAATGTCCAGCTCCCGCAGAATGCCGTCGATGATAACGATGTCCCGCGGGCTGGAACCGCTCAGGGAAGCGAGGTCTCCAATTTTCAGCAGCTTCTGGGTCTCGGACAGGTTCATGCCCAGAACGCGGGAAAGACGCAGGAGCACATTCCGCTGAGGGCTGACCTCGGCGTTCAGGATCCGGTAAAGGGAAGACTTGTTCAGTCCCGCAAGCCCCGCGATGGTCTCGACGGAACGGGGTGTTTTACACAGAAACTGGAAAAGGTAGTCGCCAAGGGCGGGGCCGTTGGCTTCGTGAAGGAGCTGCGTGACGGATGCGCCGCCTTTCAGACGGGAAACGGCAATTTCGGTGGGACCTGACTGCTGCATAAAATGACTCCTCCCTGTGCCATAAAGGGATATGTTCTGCCCATATTCGGCCAAAGATGGCTTTTTATTACGATTCTATTAAGAAGTATATCACAGCCCATTGCGGAATGCAATCGGGGAATTGCCGCGCGGACAAAAAACCGTGCCGGAGGGTCACTCCGGCACGGTTGGAAACGATATACGATTAGCCGAACACGGACAGCAGGAAGCCGGCCGCGATGGCGGAGCCGATAACGCCGGCCACGTTGGGGCCCATGGCGTGCATCAGCAGGAAGTTGGAGGGGTTGTTCTTCTGGCCGATGGTGTTGGACACACGGGCAGCCATGGGAACGGCGGACACACCGGCGGAGCCGATCAGAGGATTGACCTTCCGGCCGGTGAGCTTGCACATCACGTTGCCGCCCAGCAGACCGCCGGCAGTGGAAATGCCGAAGGCCACGACGCCCAGAACCACGATCTTCAGGGTGCTGGCAGTCAGGAAGGTGGAGCCGACCATGGTGGCGCCCACGGCGGTGGACAGCAGAATGGTGACAATGTTCATCAGCGCGTTCTGCGCGGTGTCGCTGAGACGGTCGGTGGCGCCGGTCTCCTTGAACAGGTTGCCCAGCATCAGGCAGCCGATCAGAGGCGCGGTATCAGGCAGCAGCAGGGCAACGAAGATAACCACCACGATGGGGAAGATGATCTTCTCGGCCTTGGAGACGGTACGGGTCTGCACCATCTTGATCTTGCGGTCCTCGGCGGAGGTCAGCAGGTTCATGATGGGGGGCTGGATCAGCGGGATCAGCGCCATGTAGGAATAAGCGGCCACGGCGATAGCGCCCAGCAGTTCGGGGGCCAGACGGGTGGTCAGGAAAATGGCGGTGGGGCCGTCCGCGCCGCCGATGATGCCGATGGAAGCGGACTGGGGGCCGGTAAAGCGCAGCAGAACGCCGCCCAGGAAGGCAACGAACACGCCCAGCTGTGCGGCAGCGCCCAGCAGCAGGCTCTTGGGATTACTGAGCAGAGGGCCAAAGTCGGTCATGGCGCCCACGCCCATGAAGATCAGGCAGGGGTACAGGGAGGTCTTGACGCCGATATAGAAGATATCCAGCAGACCGCCTTCCCGCATGATGGCGCCGTAGCTGTGATACAGGTCACTTGCGGGATTCATGAAGTTGTCCCACAGCTCCTGGTGGTAAAGACCGCCCAGGGGCAGGTTGGACAGCAGGCAGCCGAAGGCAATGCCCACCAGCAGCAGCGGCTCGAATTTCTTGACGATGCCCAGGTACAGCAGCACACAGGCGATGATCAGCATCACCAGATTCTGCCAGCCGCCGTCGGCAAAGCCGACGAAAATGGCGTTGAAGCCGGACTTCTGCCATAGATTTAACAGGACTTCACCAATATTGATGCTCATGGTGTATCCTCCTTAGCCGAGGACGACCAGAGTAGCGCCGGTGTCAACGGTGGAGCCCTTGGAAACCAGAACCTGCTTCACGGTGCAGGCCTTGGGCGCCAGAATTTCGTTCTCCATCTTCATGGCTTCCAGAACCACCAGAACGTCGCCTTCCTTCACGGCCTGACCTGCGGTGACGTTTACCTTCAGGATGTTGCCGGGCATGGGAGCGGTGACGGCCTCACCGGCCACGGGAGCGGCAGCGGCGGGGGCGGGAGCAGCCGCGGGAGCGA
>OLOK01001464.1_pt1 | contig 19726 bp, 20 predicted proteins | sample 1672591 | NCBI WGS metagenome assembly OLOK01 (sample SAMEA3136703, study PRJEB25190) | human gut metagenome | biome: human gut; feature: human-associated habitat; material: faeces | place: Austria | collected 2013 | reverse complement strand
TAACCTTAAATCTAATACTATGAAAAACACATTGCAAAGATACGGACTCTTGGGATATTTGCAAACTATCCAAGAAAAAAAGCATGTTTCATAACACCTTTTAAGAAGAGCCACTCTGTTTTTTACTTCCTTTTTCAGACAGTCTTCTCAAGTGTAAAGAAAAGTTGCATCTTCTCAGAACAAAATGAACCACTTCATTTTATTCTGCCCATAAATTACACTATCTTTGTATTCAAATTAATAAATACTCATTATATGCCTGACTATGATTTAATTGCCATATTAGGTCCCACAGCATCCGGCAAAACTCCATTTGCCGCTGCATTGGCAGCAGAGCTAAATACAGAAATAATCAGTGCCGACTCTCGGCAAATATACCGTAACATGGATCTTGGTACAGGTAAAGACCTTGCCGACTATACAGTGAATGGCAAACAAATACCTTATCATCTCATTGACATTGCCGATCCGGGATATAAGTACAACGTCTTTGAATATCAACGTGATTTTCTGACCGCCTATGAAAGTATTAAACAAAAGGGTTGTCTGCCCATTGTATGCGGCGGAACTGGAATGTATTTAGAATCGGTACTCAAAGGATACAAATTGCTGCCCGTACCCGAAAATCCGGAATTACGCATCCGCTTAGCAGGCAAGTCCTTGGAAGAACTCACCGAAATGTTGAAAACCTATAAAAACTTGCATAATACGACGGATGTAGATACGGTGAAACGGGCAATCCGCGCCATTGAGATTGAAGAATATTATGCCCACACACCGGTAGACAAGCGTTCTTTTCCGCTATTGAACAGCCTCATTATCGGTGTGAACATAGACCGCGAACTGCGGCGTGAGAAAATCACCCGCCGCCTGCGCCAAAGGTTGGACGAAGGAATGATAGACGAAGTGCGCCGATTGATAGAGCAAGGGATTCCACCCGAAGATCTCATCTACTACGGATTGGAGTACAAATATCTGACACTTTACGTCATTGGCAAACTGACCTACGACGAAATGTTCAACCAACTGGAGACAGCTATCCATCAGTTTGCCAAACGCCAGATGACCTGGTTTCGGGGAATGGAGAGGCGGGGATTTACCATCCACTGGATAAACGTCCAATGGCCTATGGAAGAAAAGATAGCCTTTGTAAAGTCAAAACTCAAAGAGATTTAGTATCTTTGACGGCAACGCTGGCTAAACAGCAAATATGGAAATGTTAGACTTATTAAAAGGGACGAACATATGAGTGTAGAACCCAATAAATGGGGAGTGATCTATAACCCCAAAGCCGGAACGCGTAAAGTACAGAAACGGTGGAAAGAAATTAAAGCATATATGGACAGCAAAGGTGTGTCTTATGACTACGTGCAGTCCGAAGGGTTCGGTTCGGTAGAGCGTCTGGCGGGAATTCTTGCCAACAACGGATATCGCACCATTGTCATTGTAGGTGGTGACGGCGCACTGAACGACGCAATCAACGGCATCATGCTCTCCAATGCAGAAGATAAAGAGAATATTGCTATCGGCATCATCCCCAACGGAATAGGTAACGATTTTGCCAAATACTGGGAGATGAGTTCGGAATACAAGGATGCGGTAGATTGCATCATAAACAACCGCCGTCGAAAAATAGATGTAGGCACGTGCTACTACTATGACGGCGAAAAGCATATGACCCGCTACTTTCTGAATGCCATCAATATCGGGCTTGGAGCCAGTATCGTAAAAATCACCGACCAATGCAAACGTTTTTGGGGTGTGAAGTTCCTGTCCTATTTCATGGCATTCCTTTCACTGATATTCGAACGGAAACTATACCGCATGCACCTTAAAATAAACGGCGAACACATACGCGGGCGCATTATGACAGTATGCATAGGCAGTGCATGGGGATACGGGCAAGCTCCCAGTGCAGTGCCTTACAATGGTTGGTTGGACGTATCAGTTATCTATCGCCCCGAATTATTGCAGCTTTTTTCGGGAATATGGATGTTAATGGAAGGAAGAATCCTCAACCATAAAGTGGTAAAACCCTACCGTACCCAAAAGATAAAAGTATTACGTGCCCAAAACGCTTCCGTCGACTTGGACGGGCGTATTCTCGACCGTCATTTTCCATTAGACATCGGAGTGCTGCACGAAGCAATCACACTGATTATACCAAACTGAGGAATGAACTTTTTTCACACCTCTCAATTCATAACTTGCAATTCATAATTTATAATTCATAAAAACGTATGATTAAACTGAAAAATAATCCTGCCGGAAACTTCTTTCTGCTGGCAGGCCCCTGTGTCATTGAAGGTGAAGATATGGCAATGCGCATTGCCGAACGTGTGGTGACCATCACTGACAGATTACAGATTCCTTACGCATTTAAAGGTTCTTACCGCAAGGCCAACCGTTCGCGCTTAGACTCATTTACGGGCATAGGAGATGAGAAAGCCTTGAAAATTCTAAAAAAAGTGCATGATACGTTCGGAGTGCCTACCGTAACAGATATCCATGCCGCGGAAGAAGCTGCCATGGCTGCCGAATTCGTAGATATTCTGCAAATCCCCGCTTTCCTTTGCAGGCAAACCGACCTACTGGTAGCCGCCGCCCAAACCGGTAAAATCATCAATATCAAAAAAGGTCAATTCCTCTCCCCGCTTGCCATGCGTTTTGCGGCAGACAAGGTGGTGGAAGCCGGCAACAAGAACGTAATGATTACAGAACGCGGAACAACTTTCGGCTATCAGGATCTTGTGGTGGATTATCGCGGAATACCGGAGATGCAGACTTTCGGTTTTCCCGTTGTACTGGACGTTACCCATTCCTTGCAGCAACCCAACCAGACCAGCGGTGTCACAGGCGGCATGCCGCAACTGATTGAAACGATAGCCAAAGCCGGTATAGCCGTAGGTGCAGACGGCCTGTTCATCGAGACACATGAGAATCCGTCCGTAGCCAAAAGCGACGGTGCCAATATGTTGAAGTTGGATTTACTGGAAGGACTCCTGACTAAATTAGTCCGCATCCGGGAAGCAATTAAATAAAAAACAGAATTGTTTTGTGATTTATCGCCTAATCGCTTCGACAGATAAGGCAAAAACATTTTTAAATCAAATGATGATGAAACATTTATTACGTAACTTATGGATTGTTGCACTAATTGTATGCTGTAACTTCCAACAGGTATTTGCACAACAATTACCACCCATTCCCATCGACAAGGATGTCCGTATCGGCAAGCTGGACAACGGATTAACTTATTACATCCGTAAAAACAGCCTTCCCGCTAACCGGGCCGACTTCTATATAGCCCAAAAAGTGGGTTCCATACAGGAAGAGGACAACCAACGCGGTCTTGCCCACTTCCTCGAGCACATGTGCTTCAATGGAACCACCCACTTTCCCGGAAACTCCCTAATACAGTATCTGGAACGTATAGGTGTAAAATTCGGCGAAAACCTGAACGCATACACATCCATAGACGAAACGGTCTATAACATCTCCAATGTGCCTGTCAACACTCCCGGAGCCATTGACTCCTGCCTGCTGATCCTGCACGACTGGAGCAACGACCTGACTTTGGACACGAAAGAAATAGATAAGGAACGCGGCGTTATCAATGAAGAATGGCGCACCCGCATGAGCGCCATGCAGCGTTTTCAGGAAAAAATGCTTCCGGCTATGTTTGCCGGAACCAAATACGCCAACTGCTTCCCTATCGGAACAATGGACGTTGTGATGAACTTTAAGCCTCAAACATTAAGAGACTATTACGAAAAATGGTACCGTCCCGACTTGCAGGGTATAGTAGTGGTAGGCGATATTGATGTCGACGCCATTGAAGCCCTTATCAAGAAAAGATTCTCGGACATCCCCGCACAGCCCAATGCCGCCAAGCGTGAATATTATCCCGTAAACGACAACCAAGAGCCTATCGTATTGGTTGCCCGCGACAAAGAGCAGCCATATGTACAGACCTTTATCTTCAACAAGCATCAAGCTACTCCCAGAGAAGAAAAGAATAATGTGGGTTACTTGATGCAAGACTATGCTGTCACTCTGATTACCAACATGCTGAATGCACGTCTGAACGAGTTGCTCCAAGTTGCCAACCCGCCCTACATCTATGCAACGACCTACGATGATGATTTCTTTGTTGCCAAGACCAAAGATGCTTTCACCGGTATCGTAGTCTGCAAAGAAGATAACATTGAGGAAGGTATCTCAACCATTCTCCGCGAAATAGAGCGTGCACGCCAATTTGGATTCACCGAAACCGAATACAGTCGTGCACGAGCAGAATACCTGCGTCATTTGGAATCTGCTTTCCAAGAACGCGACAAGCGTAAAAATGAAAGCTACGTCAAGGAATATGTCCGCCATTTCCTCGACAATGAACCCATTCCGGGAATCGCCAACGAATATACTATCATCAATCAGATAGCACCGGCCATTCCTGTGACAGCCCTAAACCAGATAATGCAACAACTGGTGACGGACAGCAACCAGGTAGTGGCACTGTTCGGACCCGAAAAAGAAGGCTTGAGCCTTCCGACAGAGGAAGCCATCAAGAACCTGTTGAAAGAAGTGAAGTCGGAGAAGCTCACTCCGTATATAGATAAGGTATCCGACGAACCTCTGATGAAAGAAGCTCCGAAAGGCGGTAAAATTGTTTCCGAAAAGAAAGATGACATCTTCGGAACCACTATGTTGACCTTATCCAACGGTGTCAAGGTTATAATCAAGAAAACAGACTTCAAAGCCGATGAGATTCGCATGAAAGGCGTAAGTATGGGTGGTAGTTCACTCTTCCCCGACTCGGAAATCATCAATATCAACGGACTGGATGCAGTGGCATTGGGTGGTTTAGGCAATTTCAGCGCCATAGAACTGGAGAAAGCCCTGGCAGGTAAAAAAGCCTCCGTAAGCTATGGCATCGGCGACAAGACAGAAGCCGTAACCGGAAATTGCTCTCCCAAGGACTTCGAGACAATGATGCAGCTCACCTATCTGACTTTCACTGCTCCGAGACGCGATGATGACGCTTTTGCATCTTACAAGAACCGCAGCAAAGCCGAATTACAGAATATGGACCTGAACCCCAGTTCTTCTTTCAGCGACTCTATCACGTCCACTCTCTACTCGAAACATCCCAGAACCCTGCGGATAAAAGCCGACATGGTGGACAAGATGAATTATGACAAGATTCTGTCCATGTATCAGGACCGCTTTAAAGATGCCAGCGACTTTACCTTCATTCTGGTAGGAAACGTTGATGTGGAAGCAGTGAAACCCCTAATCGAGTCTTATCTGGGTTCATTGCCCTCCATCAACCGCAAGGAGACATTCAAGGACAACCACATCGCAATGCGCAAGGGCATCTGCAAAAATGAGTTTATCCGCCAGCAGGAAACTCCGAAAGTGAACAACTTCATCTGTTATAGCGGTACTTGCAAATACAATCTCCGTAACGAGATTCTTATGAGCATGACCGACCAGCTTCTTAACTTCATCTATACCGAAAAGGTACGTGAAGACGAAGGCGGTACCTACGGCGTATATCCCATGGGACAGCTCATCAAGTATCCCACAGAAAAAGCCGTTCTGCAGATCTTCTTCAACACAGCTCCCGATAAACAGGAAAAACTGATAAAAATCATCTACGACGAAGCAGAAGCCTTTGCTAAGAACGGTCCCGATGAAGCCAGTTTGAACAAGGTAAAAGAGTATATGCTGAAGAAGCACAGCGAAGACCTCAAGGAAAACGGCTACTGGCTGAACAGCATAGACGAGTACCTGTACACCGGCATCGATCCGGTGAAGGACTACGAGCAAATCATTAACAGTATCACCCCCAAGGACGTTCAGCAATTTGCCAACGAACTCCTGAAGCAGAAGAACCAGATCACTGTTTCAATGATCAGTCCTGAAAAGAAATAAGGTTACCAACTTTCGAAGTGCTGAAATTACAGTTTCCAAAAAGGCTGCGTTGTTAATAAAGCAGCGCAGCCTTTTTCATATACATTAATTTCCATTCATTATGAGCCTCTTTATAGAATTACGCAAGCAAGGGAAGCTGGCCGCCAAGCGAAATCCGATGTACGAGAAGAACAAATTCGGTAAGTTCTGGATGTACTTTATGGCCGTCTTTTGGGCCGGCTATCTGATCTTCTTCGGAACCACTTTCGCTTTTGCCTTCGATGGTGGCGCAACTGAAGCATACCATGTATTGAACAGCGGACTGATATTTGTCCTGGCTCTGGATTTTCTGATGCGCTTCCCGTTTCAGAAAACGCCCAGCCAGGAAATCAAGCCTTATCTCCTGTTGCCGATAAGGCGCAACCGCCTGATCGATTTTCTGCTGATACGTTCCGGATTGAACGGTTTCAATCTGATATGGCTGTTTTTCTTTGTCCCGTTCGCTATCATCAGCATTACTAAATTCTACGGTATAACGGGCGTATTGACTTATAGCATCGGAATATGGCTGTTGATGATACTCAACAACTATTGGTTCCTGCTATGCCGCACGTTGATGAACGAACGCATCTGGTGGGTGATGCTGCCGATATTGGTATACGGAATTATTGCCGCCGGCCTATTCATTCCGGAAGACAGCCCGTTATTCGACTGGTCCATCGACCTGGGAGAAGGATTTATCCTCGGACACCTGCTTACTTTCATCGGAGTATCCGCAACGATCGTGGCACTGTGGTTCATCAACCGCGAACTGATGATCAAGCTCATTTATAACGAGATCAACAAAGTGGAAGACACCAGAGTAAAGCACGTGTCGGAATACAAATTTCTGGACCGCTACGGAGAGATTGGCGAATACATGCGGCTGGAGTTGAAGATGTTGTTGCGCAACAAAGTCTGCAAGACAGCCTTGCGTACAGTATTCATGGTGGTCATCGCCTTTACATGTATTCTGAGTTTCACCGAAGCATACGACGGGCAGGGCATGAAAAACTTTATCATGGTCTACAACTTCGTGATTTTCGGAATCTTGTTTCTATCAAGCCTGATGAGCTACGAAGGCAACTACATTGACGGATTGATGAGCCGCAAAGAGTCTATCTACACCCTGCTTCGCGCCAAATATATCCTATACAGCATCGCCATACTCATACCTCTCATCCTGATGATACCTGCCATGGCAACCGGCAAGCTGTCTGTGCTGAGTTGTATAGCCTGGGCCACATTCGTAGCCGGCGGCGTTTACTTCTGCCTGTTCCAATTGGCTGTATACAACAACAAAACAGTGGATTTAAACGCCAAGATGACCAACCGCCAGAATATGGGAACCGGATTGCAGAACTTGATTTCCGGAGCAGCATTCGGCGTGCCTCTGCTTATGAACTTTGTGCTGACAACTTTTTGGGGACCTACGGTTACGGCCTGGATACTGATTGCCGTCGGTGCCGGTTTTATACTGACTTCACGCTTCTGGCTGAAAAACGTATACCACCGTTTCATGAAGCGGCGCTACAAGAACATGGAAGGATTCAGAGACAGCAGACAATAAGATTTATGATTTTAGATTTATAGCTATGATTCAGATAAATAATTTACAAAAGAGATTCGGTGAAAAGACCGCTGTAAATATTGATAACTACCTCATCAGTCAAGGTGACATGTTGGGTTTGGTAGGAAACAACGGAGCCGGAAAGACCACCCTCTTCCGACTGATACTGGATTTATTGCAGGCAGATCGTGGGAATGTCACCATCAATGATATAGATGTATCCCAAAGTGAAGACTGGAAGAGATTTACCGGCGCTTTCATTGACGACGGTTTTCTTATAGACTACCTCACCCCGGAGGAATATTTCTATTTCATCGGCAAGATGTATGGATTGAAAAAAGAAGAAGTAGATGAACGTCTCGTTCCTTTTGAGCGCTTCATGAATGGTGAAGTCATAGGACAGAAGAAGTTCATACGCAATTTCTCCGCTGGAAACAAGCAAAAAATAGGTATTATCTCCGCCATGCTGCACCACCCCCAACTGCTGATACTGGATGAACCGTTCAACTTCCTCGATCCAAGTTCACAGTCCATCATCAAGCAACTGCTGCAGAAATACAACGAGGAACATGGAGCCACTGTCATCATCTCCAGCCATAACCTCAACCATACAGTAGATGTATGCCCGCGCATCGCCCTATTGGAACATGGAGTCATCATTCGTGACATAGAAAACGAAAACAACTCGGCAGAAAAGGAACTGGAAGCCTATTTCAATGTCAGCGTAGAAGAAAAGGTTGAAACGGAAAACGATACAGACGAAGAAACACCGGAAGAAGAACAAGCATGAAACAGCCACTTGCCCATATAATCGCCTTTGTCGGACTGGTGCTCTGCCTGAGTTCCTGCCACACCTCCGCACCCCGCCTTGACTATAAAGCATTGGCGCAAGCCTCCGTACGCTTGGGCGTGGATATAGAGCTAACAGACAACCACAGGCTGTACATCAACGCTGCCGAATGGATAGGCACCCCCTACCGGGCGGGCGGTAGCAGCAAACAAGGAACGGACTGTTCCGGCTTGGTGTCCCAGCTTTACAAGAAAACCTACCGCATACGTTTATCGCGCAGTACCGACGGACAACTGAAAGAAAGCAACCGAATAGCCCGCCGCAACCTGCGCGAAGGCGACTTGGTCTTTTTCACCAGCCGGGCATCCCGCAAGAGGGTGGCCCACGTGGGCATCTACCTGAAAGACGGCAAATTCATTCACGCCAGCACCAGCCAAGGAGTCATTGTGAGCAATCTCAAGGAAAGGTATTATACGCAATACTGGCTCTGCGGCGGAAGAGTGAAGTAATCACCGGCATCCCATGCCAAAGCCCGTTGCCGATTGAAGTTAATCAACCGGCAACGGGCTGATAATTCCAATTTATTCATAACTTTGCCGCAAAAAGGCATATGAATTATACAACCTACCTTTTCGACTTCGACTATACGCTTGCCGACTCTTCACGCGGCATCGTCACCTGTTTCCGCAACGTACTCAACCGCCATGGCTACACGCAACCTACCGATGACGATATCAAACGCACCATTGGCAAGACTCTGGAAGATTCCTTTTCCATTCTTTCCGGTGTAACAGATCCCCTGCAGCTCGCCGAATTCAAGAAAGAGTACGTAAAAGAAGCCGATACACACATGACCGTCAATACGGTGCTTTTCCTCGAAACAAAATCGGTGCTGATAGCACTGAAAGATTCCGGCGCCCGCATCGGAATCATCTCCACCAAATTCCGCTACCGCATCAAGGAATTACTGGACCAGCACTTTCCCGAAGACTTTCTGGACATCATCATCGGCGGAGAAGATGTAAAAACTCCCAAGCCCTCGCCCGAAGGGCTCTTGCTTGCCATCAAGCAGCTACACGTCACTAAAGCCGAAACGCTCTATATCGGCGACAGTACGGTGGATGCAGAAACCGCACAAAAGGCGGGAGTGGACTTTGCCGGCATCACGCATGGCATGACCACCGCCGAAGAACTGCAACGCTACCCGCATAAAAAGATTATGGACAGCCTGGAAGAACTGTTGAAACAGGAACCATTACCCGCCAAAGCCCCGAAGAATTCAAATGTACGGCAGATCATATTCCTGTTGGCGCTATCTGCCGCACTCGCAGCACTCTTTTATTTCCTCACCTGAATATAAAAGGGCTTCCCGCATAAATCAAATCGTTCCTTCATGGAGTAAGTTTCGTTCCACCATGATGGAACGAAACTTACTCCATGAGGGAACAAAACTTTCTTCGTGGAGGAAAGAATAAATATTGGCACTCCCGGCGGTAAGCATTTCTACTCCTTTTTTATAATTCTCGCAAGAAAACGATTTGGAAGTCGCAAGTTTTCTTTATATTTGCCACATCTAAATGAAAGGATATGAGCGAGGAGGGGTTTCATCTGTTTTTGGGAGCGATGTGTGCCACTGCACTTTTTGTATTCATCGCCCTTTATTTCATCAAAGCCGGATATGGAATGTTCCGTACGGCATCATGGGGATATTCCATTAACAACAAGTTGGCATGGGTGCTGATGGAAGCGCCGGTTTTCATTGTCATGTTTTGGCTGTGGGGCAGGAGCGGGGTTGGCTTTTCTGTGCCGGTGTATCTTTTCTTCCTGCTGTTTCAGTTGCATTACTTTCAGAGGTCGTTTGTCTTTCCTTTTCTGCTGAAAGGGAAGAGCCGGATGCCGGTAGCCATTATGGCTATGGGCATTGTGTTCAACGTCCTGAACGGAATGATGCAGGCAGGCGGTTTGTTCTATTTTGCTCCTGAAGGGCTGTATGCCGGTGGTTGGGCCTATTTGCTGAAACCTCACGCCTTGCTGGGAGTGCTGCTGTTCTTTGCAGGCATGTTCATAAATCTTCATTCCGATCACGTGATACGCCATCTGCGCAAGCCGGGCGACACGAGGCATTATCTTCCGGCAAAAGGTCTCTACCGCTATGTCACTTCGGCCAACTATTTCGGTGAATTGGTGGAGTGGACAGGCTTTGCCATACTCACCGCTTCACCCGCTGCATGGGTGTTTGTCTGGTGGACTTTTGCCAATCTCGTTCCCCGTTCCGACGCCATTTACCGCCACTACCGGGCAGAATTCGGGGATGAGGCTGTGGGAAAACGCAAACGCATCATACCTTATGTCTATTGAATAACCGAAACTTCATAATTCACAATTCACGATTCATAATTCACAATTCATAAAGTCGTCACATGGAATCAAAATTATTCACACCGGTCACTTTCGGACCGTTGACTTTGCGCAACCGTACCATCCGTTCGGCTGCTTTCGAGAGTATGTGTCCGGGCAACGCTCCTTCGGATATGTTGCTCAATTATCACCGTTCGGTTGCGGCAGGAGGTATCGGGATGACCACTGTGGCCTATGCCGCCGTTACCCGGAGCGGCCTTTCTTTCGACCGTCAGTTGTGGATGCGTCCCGAAATAATTCCGGGGCTTCGTAGGCTGACCGATGCGGTGCATGCTGAAGGCGCTGCTGCCGGAATTCAGTTGGGACACTGCGGAAACATGTCCCACAAGAGCATTTGCGGGTGTACGCCCGTCGGTGCAAGTGGCGGCTTTAACCTCTATTCGCCCACCTTTGTGCGCGGGCTGCGTGCCGATGAACTGCCGGAACTGGCGCGTGCCTACGGGCGTTCGGTGAATTTAGCGCGTGAGGCGGGGTTCGACGCTGTGGAAATCCATGCGGGACATGGTTATCTCATAAGCCAGTTTCTGTCGCCTGCCACCAATCATCGTAAGGATGAATTCGGCGGGTCTTTGCAGAACCGTATGCGTTTTATGGATATGGTGTTGGAGGAAGTGATGAAGGCTGCCGGCAACGATATGGCTGTACTTGTGAAGATGAACATGCGCGACGGTTTCCGGGGAGGCATGGAGATGGATGAAACGATGCAGGTGGCGAGGCGTCTCGAACAGTCGGGCGTGCATGGACTGGTGCTGAGTGGCGGTTTTGTGAGTAAAGCGCCCATGTATGTGATGCGCGGGGAAATGCCGATTCGCAGCATGACGCACTACATGACGTGCTGGTGGCTGAAGTATGGAGTGCGTATGGTGGGCAAATGGATGATACCGGCGGTTCCCTTCAAAGAGGCTTATTTTCTGGAGGATGCCTTGAAGTTTCGTGCAGAGCTGAAAATTCCGTTGATATATGTAGGCGGACTGGTTTCGCGTTCCAAAATAGACGAGGTGCTGAACGAGGGCTTCGATGCCGTACAGATGGCACGTGCATTGCTCAACGAACCGGGTTTCGTAAACCGGATGCGCGAAGAGGAGGATGCCCGCTGCAATTGTAAGCACAGCAATTATTGCATAGCCCGGATGTACTCCATTGAAATGGCTTGTCACCGGCATCTGGGCGAGGAGCTTCCCGCTTGTCTGAAAAAGGAAATAGAGAAAATTGAAGCTAAAGGGTGATTGGAATTTTTGTAACCGGTAATTAATAATTGATAATCGTGAAACTTGCTGTCATAACCGGCGCCGACGGTGGCATGGGAACGGAGATAACGCGTGCTGCGGCTAAGGCCGGATATAGGATTGTTATGGCTTGTTACCGCCCTGAAAAGGCGGAAAAGGTAAAGGATATGCTGGTGCGTGATACCGGCAATCCGCATATTGAGGTGTTGGGCGTCGACTTGTCCTCACTTGCATCTGTGGCGGCGTTTGCCGAAATTCTTTTGAAACGCGGCGATGCCGTCGGTCTGCTGATGAACAATGCGGGGACAATGGAGACGGAGCGCCGCATCACAGAGGATGGCTTGGAGCGTACGGTAAGCGTCAACTATGTGGCCCCTTATTTGCTGACGCGCAAACTTCTTCCTCTGATGGGAGAAGGAAGCCGTATCGTGAATATGGTGTCTTGTACTTATGCTATCGGACATCTCGATTTTCCGGACTTCTTCCTCCGCGGCAGGAGAGGGGGCTTCTGGCGTATTCCTATTTATAGCAATACGAAATTGGCTCTGACCTTGTTTACGATTAATTTGGCTGCCCGCATCAGGGAAAGGGGCATCGTGGTGAATGCTGCTGATCCGGGAGTGGTTTCCACCAATATCATAACAATGCACATGTGGTTCGACCCGCTGACGGACATTTTCTTCCGTCCTTTCATCCGTACACCGAAACAGGGAGCGGCTACGGCCATTCACCTGCTGCTGGATGAGGATGCCGGAAAGCGTACGGGTACGTTGAATGTGAACTGCCATTCCAAGCGGCTTTCAGGGAAATATACCGGTCATGTGCAGATGCAGGAGCTGTGGAACAGGACGGAAAAGATTGTGGAGAAATGGTTGTGACAAAAAAAGAGCGGGTCTTAACACCCGCTCTTTTTTGTCTTTATGCTTTGCTGACTTTTGTCAGATGGAAAGCTCTCTTAATACGTTTACCAGATCTTTCTTGATAGGCTTGTCATTCTTGATGGCTTTCGTGAAAGGTACATAAACCACTTCATCATGCTCTATGCCGATCATGACATTGCGCTGGCCTTCCATAATGGCGTCGATTGCTGCGGCGCCTAAACGGCTGGCAAGGATACGGTCGTGCGCCGTCGGGCTACCGCCACGTTGCAAATGGCCGAGGATCGTTACACGCACGTCATACTGGGGATACTCGTTTTTCACGCGTTCGGCATAGTGCATCGCACCGCCGGTTAATTCGCTTTCGGCTACAAGCACGATACTGCTGTTCTTTGATTTGCGGAAACCGTTCTTGATGAATTCTTCCAGTTGGTCCACTTCCGTACTGAACTCCGGAATAATGGCCGCCTCGGCTCCGGAGGCGATAGCGCCGTTCAGAGCAAGGAAACCTGCATCGCGTCCCATTACCTCAACGAAGAAAAGGCGCTCGTGGGAAGTCGCTGTATCGCGAATCTTGTCTACGGCATCCAAAATCGTATTCAAGGCGGTGTCATAGCCGATTGTCGTGTCTGTTCCGTAAAGGTCGTTGTCGATAGTTCCCGGCAGACCGATACAGGGAACGTCGAATTCTTGCGCGAAAATGCGCGCACCTGTCAGAGAACCGTCGCCGCCGATAACCACCAAAGCGTCAATGCCTTCTTTTTTCATGTTGTCATACGCAACCTGACGGCCTTCGGGAGTGGTGAACTCTTTGCAACGGGCTGTTTTCAGAATAGTACCGCCCAGTTGGATGATGTTGCTCACATTCTGGCTTTTGAATTCTTTAATCTCGCCGGTTACCAAACCTTTGTAACCTCTATATATGCCTTTCACTTGAAGTCCGTTGTAAATAGCCGCGCGTGTCACTGCGCGAATAGCTGCGTTCATTCCCGGAGCGTCACCGCCCGATGTTAAGATACCGATACACTTAATTGTTCCCATAACAATCTCTTTATTTAGTGTTAATAATTACCTTAAAAAATCTGCTCGCAAAGATAACAAAAGCTTTTTAAATTCGTGATTTTATTGCCTCGGATATTTCTTCCATTAACCATTTGGGCGTGGAGGTGGCTCCGCATATGCCAATGGACTCTGCACCGAGGAGCAGTTCGTTATCTATTTCTTCCGCACTGTCAATCAGGTGCGAGTTCGGATTTACTTTTTTACATTCGCTGAACAGGATTTTTCCGTTGGAGCTTTTCTTGCCGCTGACAAAAAATACCAGGTCGTGCGAGGCGGCGAATTTCTTGATGTTGGGGATGCGGTTGGCTACTTGCCGGCATATGGTATCGTAATACTCGAAAGTGACATCCGGGGATATATGCTCTTTTATATATTCCACTATCTTCTGAAATTCGTCGAGTGATTTGGTGGTTTGCGAATAGAGGCGTATGCTCTTGCTGAAATCCAGCATTCCGGCTTCTTCCAGCTTTTCAATGACGATTGCCTGCCCTGTGGTCTGTCCCACTAAGCCCAGCACCTCGGCATGCCCGTTTTTGCCATATATGACGATCTGCTTCTCTTCATCATCCTCCTGAATGTACTCCTGCTTGATTTTCTTTTGTAGGCGTAGCACCACCGGACAGGTGGCGTCGATGATCTCTATGTTGTTGCGCCGGGCGATTGTATAGGTCTCAGGCGGTTCGCCATGTGCCCGTAACAAAACTTTGACGTCATGCAAACGGTTGAACTCCTCATGGTTGATGGTGATGAGGCCCATGGCTTTCAGCCGCTCCACTTCACGACTGTTGTGTACAATGTCGCCCAAACAGTATAAGGTTCCGCCTTTGGTCAGTTCTTCTTCAGCTTTATTGATTGCGGTCACTACTCCGAAGCAGAAACCGGATCCTTCATCTATTTCCACTTTTGCCATATCGCAGATTTTTTGGATTATGCTTTACAAACCTTTTCAAACTGTGCTGCCAGCCATTCCTTTTGTTGTGAGATCGTCATGTGGCTATTGTCCAGCAGCAATGCGTCGTCGGCTTTGCGGAGAGGGCTTACCGCTCTGTTTTGGTCTATATAATCCCGTTGTTTCACATTCTCTAAAATCTCGTCGAAACCAGCTTCCTCCCCTTTGGCTTTCAACTCGTCATATCTGCGCTGTGCGCGGATTTCGGGAGAGGCCGTTACGAAGATTTTCAGTTCGGCATCCGGAAAGACGGTAGTGCCGATGTCGCGGCCGTCCATTACAATGCCTTTGGATTTTCCCATTTCCTGCTGTTGGGCTACCATTGCTTCGCGTACAAAGTCGAGTGCGGCAATGGGACTGACGCGGGAAGATACCTCCATTGTACGAATCTTTTTTTCCACATTGACACCATTCAGAAATGTGTCGGGACGTCCTGTATCCGGATTCAGTTGAAAAGAAATATGAATGTCTTTAATCTGCTCTTTCAGCTTCTCCGTATCAATGTCATTGCCGGTGAACAGACCGTTTTCCATACTATATAAAGTGACGGCGCGGTACATGGCTCCGCTGTCAATGTAGATATAACCTATTTCGCGGGCCAAATCCTTGGCCATTGTACTTTTCCCGCATGAAGAAAAACCGTCGATTGCGATTGTAATCTTTTTCATATGAAATGATTTTATACCATAATTTATATAGGAATCTCTCTCTCGGTAGATTTTTTTGAACGTTTCATTTAAAATTCTTGCCAAAGATACGGTATTTTTAAAATATCTCGTTACTTTTGCGCTACAAAAGCTGACGAAGGCTTTTGAAGAATTAAAAAAATAAAAATGCCTTGTTTATTGTGTAAAAAAACACAGCCAGGCAAGAACAATCGTGGGAAAAGTGCTATATTTGCCCAAAATGAGAAACACTAATAATTATAGTATAAATTATGGAAATTAAAAAGACACCTAAGGCAGACTTGGAGAACAAAAAGTCAACTTGGCTGCTCGTCGGTTACGTGATTGTGCTCGCGTTTATGTTCATCGCATTTGAGTGGACAAAACGTGATATCAAGATTGATACGAGCCAAGCCATTACCGACCTTGTATTTGAAGAGGAAATAATTCCTATTACGGAACAACCTGAGCAGGCGGCTCCACCACCTCCTCCTGCCGCTCCTCCGATTGCAGAAACCTTGACAATCGTGGAAGACGATGCCGATGTGGAAGAAACTACTATTGCTACATCTGAGGAAACAAATCAAGCTGTAGAAATTAAATATGTTCCAGTAGCCGTTGAGGAAGAAGAACCGGAAGAACAGACTATCTTTGAGGTAGTAGAACAAATGCCGGAATTCCCGAATGGCGGTATGGCCGGCTTGATGCAGTATCTGAGCAAGAACATCAAATATCCTACTATCGCTCAGGAAAACGGTACCCAAGGTCGTGTAACTGTACAGTTCGTTGTTAACAGAGACGGTAGTATCGTAGATGCTAAAGTTCTTAGAGGTGTGGACCCGTATTTGGATAAAGAAGCTATCCGCGTGATCAGTTCCATGCCGAAATGGAAACCGGGTATGCAACGTGGTAAGGCAGTGCGTGTAAAATATACGGTGCCTGTAATGTTCCGATTGCAGTAATAAAATATTTATAACGTGAGGAGGCTGCCTAAAAGCAGCCTCTTTTCATTCTCTGCTATTCTTAAATTGAAATACTTATGTTTACAGCTTCCGAGCTTCTCGAAAAAATAAATTCTCATATTGCAGACCTGCAGTTTATCCGTACTCCCAAAGGTTTATACGATCCTGTCACCTATGTCTTGTCAATGGGTGGAAAAAGAATCCGTCCCGTATTGATGCTTATGGCTTACAACCTCTACAAGGAGGATGTTGAGTCTGTCTTTTCACCGGCAACGGGTATCGAAGTATATCATAATTATACATTGCTGCATGATGACCTGATGGATCGTGCAGACAAACGTCGTGGAAAAGACACTGTACATAAAGTTTGGAATGACAATGCCGCCATCCTTTCGGGTGATGCGATGCTGGTGCTGGCTTATCAGTTTATGGCGCAATGTCCGGTGGGGCATCTGAAAGAGGTAATGGACTTGTTCAGCCTAACGGCGCTTGAGATTTGTGAAGGTCAACAGATGGATATGGAGTTTGAACGGCGAAATGATGTGAAAGAGGAGGAATATTTGGAAATGATTCGTCTGAAGACATCTGTTCTGTTGGCTGCGAGCTTGAAAATAGGAGCACTATTAGGGGGCGCTTCTGCAGAAGATGCGGAGCGTTTGTATGACTTTGGTGTGAACATGGGAGTAGCTTTTCAATTGAAAGATGATTTGCTGGATGTATATGGTGACGCCGCTGTTTTTGGAAAGAATATAGGTGGGGACATCTTGTGCAATAAGAAGACTTATATGCTGATCAAGGCTTTAGACCATGCGGATAAGGAGCAACTGAGCCAATTGGAGCATTGGATCACCATTGCTGACTTTAATCCGGTTGAGAAGATTGCAGCCGTAACCGATTTGTATAATCAGATAGAGGTTAAAGGTCTTTGTGAGAATAAAATGGTAGAATATAGTGACAAGGCTATGGGTAGTCTGGCTGCTGTCAGTGTGTCGGATGAGAAGAAAAAAGAGCTGGAAAAACTTATAAAAGAACTGATGTACCGGGAAGTGTAACTAATATTAATCCGATTACCCAATGCCTTATAGGAGATTACCAAATACAGACCAAGCAAGAATACGGGCACTGAAAGCCGTAGTTGTGAAAGGCGATATATATAATGTATATGATTTGGCAGTGTCTTTAAAAACTCTTACGGATGCCAGAAATTTCCTGATGAAATTTGAGGCTGCCCAAGCGTATTATGCCGAGTGTTTTGAACGCCAGTCGAAAGCCGGGCGTAAGCACCAGTCGAATGTAAAGATAGCACGCCTTTATATATCGCATTTTATTCAAGTCTTGAATTTGGCTGTAATCCGTTCGGAAATCCGCACTGCGCATAAAGAGTATTACGGCTTGGACATGAAGAGTAATAATGTACCTGATTTGTCCACCGAAACAGCTCTCGCAGAGTGGGGACGTAAGATCGTTGACGGTGAGAACAGACGTATTTCTCAAGGTGGAATCCCTATTTATAATCCTACCATTGCCAAGGTCAGGGTACATTATGATATTTTTATGGAGAGTTATGAGAAGCAAAAGAATTTGCAGGCCTTGACAGCCCGTAGCCTGGAAACGCTTGCTTCCATGCGTGCCGAGGCTGATGCTTTGATCTTAAATATCTGGAATCAGGTGGAACAGAAATATGCAGGAGTCACACCCAATGAAAAACGCTTGGACTTGTGTCGTGCTTATGGTCTGATTTATTATTATCGTACCGGAGAAAAAGAAGAAATAACGAAATGAGGTTAGTCGATTCACATTCCCACCTTTTTCTGGATGAATTCCAATCTGATTTGCAACAAGTGATGGCCCACGCTCAAGCAGCGGGAGTAACTCATATCTTCATGCCCAACATCGATAGTACGACCATAGAGCCCATGCTTCGTGTTTGTTCGGAGTACAAAGGATATTGCTTTCCGATGATGGGGCTGCATCCTACTTCTGTAAATGCCGATTATAAGAAAGAGCTGGCCATTGTGTCCGAACATTTGGCAATGCCGAATGATTATGTGGCAATCGGTGAAATCGGCATGGATCTCTATTGGGACAAAACTTTCCTGAAAGAACAGCAATTTGTTTTTGAGCAACAGATACAATGGGCGTTGGAATACGAACTGCCCATAGTTATCCACTGTCGTGAAGCATTTGATTATATATATAATGTACTGAAACCTTACAAAACATCTCCTTTGAAAGGCATTTTTCATAGTTTTACAGGTACATTGGAAGAAGCGCTCCGCATATTGGAGTTTCCTGATTTTTCTATTGGTATCAATGGCGTGGTGACATTTAAAAAGTCGAATTTGCCGGAAGTTTTGTCAAGCATACCTTTGGCGCGGATAGTCCTTGAAACCGATTCCCCCTACCTTACTCCTGTGCCGAATCGGGGGAAGAGAAACGAGAGTGCGAATGTTAAGGACACTCTGTTAAAAGTAGCCGAAATATATGGGAAGCCGCCTGAGGAAGTGGGCTGCATCACTTCTGAAAATGCCTTAAAAGTGTTTGGAATACTCAAATAAGGTTCCGAAGATTTTAAAGTTTATTAATTTTGAGATTTTATTGCGGATAAAACTTTGATAATGCTGTGGAAGAACAAAAAAAAGAATACATTTGTAGCTGAAAACGCTTGTGGTTCGCATTTTTTTTGTAATTTGCACCCGATTTCGAAAAAGGCGTATATTGGAGAGATGCTCGAGTGGTTGAAGAGGCACGCCTGGAAAGCGTGTATACCCCTAAAGGGTATCGGGGGTTCGAATCCCCCTCTCTCCGCAACAGTTCTGAATAAGATGGAAAACTAGCGGGTAAAGGTCTACAAATCTATGATTTGTAGACCTTTTTTGCTTGTACTCCGTTTGCTTTGAAAGACTTGGAAACTATGTCTTTGTAAATTAATTATAGATAATGAAAGTTGGATGACATCTCCTTTCATAATAAGGCGATGGGATAATGCATTGCCACTGCAAAGCAAGTGCATGCTTTTTGCAGTGCTACTGCATTCAGCTTTGCAGTGGCGCTGCAACACATATGCAGTGTCACTGCAGCATATATGCAGTAGCGCTGCAACACGTTTGCAGTCACACTGCAGCAGATGTGCAGCGACGCTGACCCGGTAGGTGTGTACGGGATTGTATCATGTTTCGTTAAGAAGATATTATAAAGTATCCTTTGAATGTCGTATTTTTGTCTATCTGTAATTTAGAGTAGTCAAAGAA
>OLOK01001460.1_pt1 | contig 19752 bp, 16 predicted proteins | sample 1672591 | NCBI WGS metagenome assembly OLOK01 (sample SAMEA3136703, study PRJEB25190) | human gut metagenome | biome: human gut; feature: human-associated habitat; material: faeces | place: Austria | collected 2013 | reverse complement strand
CTGGTGCGTGACGGCCAGATGAAGGGTGAGCATGTCCACATTCTGGAAAAAGACCCCATCCCCGGCGGCGCCTGCGATGGCTATAAGTATCAGGACATCGGCTACGTCATGCGCGGCGGCCGTGAAATGCGGTGCTGACGTGAGCTATGACGAGGTGAAAGCTGCCGTATTGACGCTGGACGGCTTCAAGCACGGAGGTTCGTTCAATGTGACAACCGGAGCTGCGGAAGCCACCGGCAACGAAAGCACGATGTGGGAGTTTGCGAATAATGCAGAAACCGAAGTATATAACGCCCCGTTCAAGTATGACGATGCGAAGCAGACCGTTTCCTATACCCTGATACTCTTCCCGCAGACATTTGAGGCGGCTTTGCCGTTTACCGCGGAACTGACCGGCAAGCAGTCGTTTACGGCTAATCTTAATTTTACCGAAGCCAATGCAGAGATTGACAAGGCAGACGCCAAAAACGAATGGGTGGCAGGTCGCCAGTACAACATGGGCATCGTCTTGAACAAGACCGGCATCGAGGTGGAAGGCTGTACCATAGCTCCGTGGGAGGAAGTTCCGGGAGGTGATTTCTCAGCTGAATAATAAAAGAAAATAGTATCAATATCAAATCTAAAAAACAGAATCAGACAATGAAAACGAGCAAGTATTTATTTTTAGGAATGGCTGCATTGGCTTTTGCAGCATGCAACAACGAAGAAGTGATAAACGATGGTCCGGTGGCAGCGCAGGTCAGCGCGGGTATCGAAGGTGTGCAAACCCGTGCGGCAGGAATAAGTTGGGATAGCAACGACCAAATCGGTATCAGTTGCAACGGAGGAAAAACAACCTATACCAACGTGCTTTATACCGTCAGCGACGTATCCAGCGGCAGCTTTGCAAGCGACGCTCCCATCTATTTTCAGGACTTGGATGAAGTCACTTTCTCTGCCTACTATCCCTATACGGCAGACGGAGGTACTACGATAGAGAAGACCATAACGGCAGCCGACCAAGAAACGGTGGCGCAGAAGAAGATAGACTACATGTTTGCCACCGGAGCAACGGCAAGCAAACAAAGTCCGAATGTGAAGTTTACGAATGAAGACGGTACGGATGCCCGTTTCAAACATCGCATGAGCCAGTTGAGCTTTACTTTCAACCAAGGAGCGGACACTGACTTGAAGAATATGACCGACTTTACCGTCAGCGGATTGAAGATGGAGGGTACATTCGACACCACGGATGGAACGGCAACCGTAACGGGAACGGCAGGGGCTGCGGAATTGAAAATCACGGGAACGCCGCCTGCAAGCAACACATACATCCGTTCGCTGATTCTTTTCCCACAGCAGGTAGTAAATGGTAAATTCAACCTTTCACTTACATTGGGAGGAGAAACCTATAAGACGGAACTGTCTGTTCCCAACGGTGGAACAGACTTGACCGCAGGCAACAAATACACCTATACCATTACGGTGAAGAAGACCGAAATCGTAGTAAGCCAGTCTTCCATTGAAGGATGGGGCGATGGTGGCGACGGTAACGGAACTGCCGAAATGTAATAAAGAACAACAGCCACCGCCATGCAAAAAGCGTCAGGCATGGAGAAATACCTATAAAGGTGCATCGGGCGGGGTCGCTCCCACCGGTGGCACAAATAACAACCATAAAATTGAAATAGAATAAAGATGAAGAAGAATTTTTTGACCCAGAATAGCATCTTTCTGACAGCTTGTTGCCTTGCAGCGATGACTGCCTTCACTGGCTGTAAAGACAGCAATGACAAGGACAGCGAAACCGGCATCCTGAGACCCATCGCCGAGAACGTTACCGGTAAGTGGAACATGGAGAAGAGCCAAAAGAAACAGGACGGCAAGTGGGTGGAAGACCCCATTCCCGAAGGAGAGGGACATGTCTATACCCTCCGCACGGACGGTACGGCGCTGAGCGCGTTCACGGCTCCCGACGGCTACACGAAACTCAACTTGGGAGAATGGAAAGTGGACGAAGCGACCGGCAGACTGACGCTCGGCACGATGACCGTCGATGTGCTCGGTCTGGACGCTGCATCGCTTGTCATGGGGCACGACGAAGCCCGCGACTCGGAAACGGGTGAAATCATGCAGGGAGAGTTCCGATGGACATTCGCCCGTATGGACGAAAGCCAAAAGACGCTGGCTGAGCAGTTGGTGGGCAAATGGATTCTCTCAAAAAGCTACGAAAAGAAAAACGGCGAGTGGGTGGAAAACTCCAACGGACTGCCCGACGAGGGCTGGCATCTGTACCGCGCGGACGCTACCTTCACCGCCTATTCGCGCAGCGGCGAACATGAATTTACGAGCGACACGAACTGGGTGGTAAACTGCACCACCGGGACAGTGCGCTGGACGGCAGAATCCGGTCAAAGCTCCACGGCAAACGTGGTCATCGAAGCCGACGGCACACTCTCCGTGTTCTACGCCAACAGCTTCGACCCCGTAACGGGACAGAGTGTTGCGGGCGAGTTCAAGGATGTGATGGTACGCGCACAGGAATAAATTTCAGTTATCCGTGCAGCAGGTATCAGGAGATATACCTATATAATATATAAAGTGTATCGAATGTGTTACAGCCGCCAGCGGTACAACAAGTATTCACTTTTAAATTTTCTTTGTTATGGCAGTGGAAAAAGAATTTTTAATCAGAGACACCCTTAAAGATGACGGCACTGTGCCATCATCAGAAACCCCGACTTATTCACCGGATATAATATGTTATCAGAATAATATTCTGACTTACAGCGATGCTATAAGTTCATACCAGTCATATATCTGCAAGTCTTTTTTGCAAGATTCCATAAACTTGGTGTATGTGAGGGCGAAAAATAATACCGGGATGGAAACCAAGGGAGAAGTAAAAGCATTTTATTCGCCATTGACTCTCCTTTATATACCTAAAGATTGGAAGCCATTATATACAGAAGACAAGGAGGAAATCGTGGAACTGAGGGAAGCGCACAAAGAGTATGTGGGCATTGACAGTGTGGTGTTAGGCAAAAAGCCATTTGTCCTGCAACGCGTTGAAGACCCCAATCAGCACCATTGCATGATGGCTTTGTCGAGGATTAAAGGTGAAGAATGGTTAAAGCTGCCGGAGAAGTTCGATAAAGGTGACAAGGATTTATGGGAGTTTCTGCGCCAACATTCAAATATTGCATACAATAACATTGTCATTGAAGAAGGTTTTGTACGGCAACACTCCGAATACGTGAAGGTTGGCAATCATAATTCTTATGAAGAAAAATACGTGGTCCGTTTCTCTCTTGAAGGGAGCGGCCGCTACAAAGCCGGGACTTTCGGAAGTTGTAATATCGGCAAAATACAAATGCTGAGCACTGACATTGATTATCCTTTTGACATCAGGGTATATCCAGAGCCGGACAAACAAGAGGTTTTCAGTGAGCCTTTTACATTGCCGGCGAATTACGACAGGAGCATTATAATGACATATTTTGCAGCTGATCCAAATCAGAAAGTATATGGTACACTGAAGCATGACTATATAAGTTGCAACAGCTATGACCATATACCGGTTGATAAGAAGGCGGCGCTATGCTTGAAGGGCGCAAATGGCGCAAGTTATAAGGTAAACCCGGAAGCGAAATTAGGAGATTTTGCCATAATATTTACAGACGATGAAGCATCCAGCATACAAATATTAAAATTAGAATCTTATGAAACTGAAAGAAGAATATAATAAGACTGCAACATTGGAAATGTTGAAAAAAATATTATATGAAGATGAAACTCTATCCAGTCGTAGGACAGAAATCTCGTTTGATGAAATATATGATATTTTAAGCACTTCCAATGACCTTTATTTTCCTTCTACAGACGCAAATGCGTTTTGGAAGCATTTCCCTACTTATCAGGCTCAAAATATGTGGTATGACAAGAGTGGAAGGGATGCATATAGTGCTTATATGAGAAAAATGAGTGAAGCCTATAACAGAGGAAGTTATTTTCATTTCGACTTCAATGAAGGGAAGGCAACAGAACGGATGATAATCAATGTTACAAATCAAAGCAGTTCACTGAAGTTATCCCAATTTCTATTGTCTTTGCAGGTACAAGCACCATTTACAAGTAAGTATCAGATACCAAAATTCAAGACCTATTTGCAGGGTATTATCACTGCTGAACCTTTGAAGAATGACAAGATGGTGATATATTATGAACGGCAGCATCGGGATAGTATATATGGCAGTATTGTTCAGGCTGCAAAACAATGTAAAATCATATCCATTGATTTTTCTTCCACAATAAGTGGCTTTTATCATTTGGTCACTGAGAACGATGATACATTTCCTGTTGGTATTGCTATAGAAAAGAATTCAACTATTTCATTTACGGACTCGTGTGCCAATAGTATTTTTCAACAACTGACGGGAATTAATTTGTTTGATGAAAGTGAATCTGCAAAAGAAAATGAAGAGTATGAAATCAAAAATACACTTGAGGCAGAAGGAATATTTATAAAGGTCGTAGAAGATTGTTGTAAACCATTTAACAAATAAAAAATAATCATTATGGCATTAGACAGTATTTTTTCCATTATCCCTACTATCGGGAATGTGGTGGGAGGTTTGTTGGAAGGACTTTTTACAGAAGGTAAAGATGCCCCGCTGAAAAAGTACACTTTCAGAGTAGGAACATCGGTTTCTGATGAAATCGACATCGTAAACGAGAACGGACAGTTGTCGCTGAGAAACAGAACCCCAAATCCTTTGTGTGTTTCATTTCCTGCACAAAACGGAAATGTCGGTGAAGTAGTAATGGTTCAATCATGCAATGTACTGCCATTGAATGACAGGTTCAAGGCTTGTGCGGCCAATGACGTTGACACATTCAATATCACGTCTGTAACAGGAGAGAGCGTTTCCAAGAAAGCCCTGTTTGCCGGAGAGAATGTGTTGACCATTTCTGCCGGAGGAACCGTCAAGGTCAATGAAAAAGAACCTAAATTCATTGGGGTGTACACAAGTGTAGTGCTCACGGAAAAAGACATCACTATCAGACAGATAGACGGTAATGGCAAAGGAGAAATCGTAAATCTCTATATGCAGGCTGCCAGTGGTAGCGGAACATTCCAAACCCATGAAGTCGCACTGTCAACGGATAACTCCGTTACCATTCCGCACACCTTGATTCTTACACCTGATTCGGAAGTGCATGTCAGCGTAACCCTCAATTATGCGACGGGAAATTATGCCGAATACATGAAAAAGAACGATCAGAAATATGGAATACGCAGAATGAGTAATGAAGAAATCAAAATGTTGGAAAGTGTGGTAGCAGTAAACCATACATCCAAATAACTTATAAGTATAGCCACCGCCGGACAATCCCATGCGTAAGTCTGGAGCGTGTAATCCCATAGGTAACACACTGGCGGTTTCGCATCCACCGGTGGCACGAAACAAACTAAAAACTCGAAACATGAGACGTAGTATATTACAAACCAAGTTTTATTTATTGTCCGTGCTCCTGTCGCTCGTCTCCTGCTCGCAGGACGAACTGACGGAACAAGGCACGGCTTTGCCCGACGGGATGTACCCGATGACTTTTACCGCCGTGCAGGTTGCACCGGAAAACATGCCGCAAACTCGCGTATCGGAAGACGAAAACGGCATGAATAGCCGATGGGATGGCGGTGAAATAATAAAGGTAACGGTGAGCGGTACAGGCAACAACATGGAAACTACCTGCACGCTGGACGAAAACGGGAACATCACCGCCTACAACCCGCAACTCTACTGGCAGAACACCAACGATGCCACTATCATTGCGTGGTATTCCAACATCGTAGGGCAAAGTACGGTAACGGAGAATACCGTAAGCCTTGCCGACCAATCGGGCAGACTTGCCTACGTGCTGAAAGCGGAAGAAACCACACGATATACAGGCCCAAATATTGAACTGAACTTCTTCCACCAACTTGCCAAAATCCGTGTGAAGCTGGAGAAAGATTCGTATGAGGGAGATTTGGGCAACGCTACGGTAAAGGTAAAAGGCTATACTTCCTGCACCGTTACGAATGGTGATGTCAGCGGTGAAAGTGAAGAAGGCTATATTACCATGCACAAAAACGGAGAGTATTATGAAGCCAACCTTGTGCCGGGCACTCTCCAAGCGTCGGAAGCCTTTGAAATCAATGCAGACAACAAGAACACAAAAGCCAATTTACAGAAAGAAGTTGTGCTTGAAAAGGGAAAAGTACATGATATAACCATCAACGTAGAAAGCAAGTACACCCACATCGACGGGGACGGGACATACACCGTGGAGAAGAACAAGCCCGTCGTCATCAATGGCAATGGTACGGTGTACTTCGAGGACTACAACGTATCCGACTGCTACAACGGTGCCACCATCAAGATAGAGAGCGGAAGTCCCACCTTGATATTCAAGGGCAAGAACAACAAAATCGAATGCGGCGAAGCCCCCATCCTGCTTGCCCCCGATGCCGGTGTCACCATTAAGGGAAGCACGGGAAATAATGAGGACAGCCAACTGATTGTGAGGGGCGGAAACTACTATCCGGGTATCGGAAGCGGTTACAGCACAACTGACAGCAACATACCGGGGAAATGCGGCAATATCACCATCGAGAACATCACTTTGCATGCGAATGGCAGCTTTGGGGGTGGTAACAAAGCCGGTGCCGGCATCGGGACGGCAGCCGGATATGCAGGCTCGTGCGGCGACATTACCATCAACAACTCCGTTGTCTATGCCCAAGGCGGGCAAGGAGCTGCCGCCATAGGCTTAGGCTGCAACATATATAGGGAGATAACTTGCGGAAAGATTTCGATTAACCATTCGCAGATATATGCTACAGTAGATTATTTCTACGCTATAGACTATCTTAACGGTTATGCTGCCGGTATCGGGCATGGTGCGTGGATAGGTAATCACATCACTGCCACTGTAGGGGAGATTACCATAACCACTGACGAAACAGAGGAGGATTTCTTCTCCAGCGACCGTTTCAAAAGGGCGGATAGTGTTACCACTGGCTTCTACAAGGTAGGGAAAGGTACTTGCACAAGCGATGTAGGCACGCAAGTCTGGAGAGGCGTAACGTTCAATGGCAAGTCACTCGCGAGCGGAAGCGACAACGGGTATCCGAAGAATCTGTGATTTCCGTTCCGATGATATGAATTGAGAAAATCAACTCTATTACTAACAGATAAAAAACAATGGCAATTTTAGTAAATCCCGTAAAACGGCATAATCCGACAGATCCGGAAGCACCTCAAAATGGTATGTCACCCAAGTAACTACCGCACAGGTGGACGAAACCCAAGTGGCGATGGACTTGGCGGAAAATTCCGAATCCGTTTGGCTGCAAGTTTACAATCGGGCATACGCAGAGATTGGATATTGTTATTAAACTTCAAAATTAAAATATATGAATAAGATTAGTAGAATAAATCTCAAGAACAATTCTGCAACAATCTGTAGCTTGGAATGTTATTACAAAGAAAATAATGAAGCAAGCCCAAAAAGAATCGGTGGAACAGGAACTTTTACCGCAGGTAATAATAAAACATTGGATTTGAATGGATTGGGGATTCCCGAAGGGGCTTTGGTAACTGCTTATGCGAATGTAAAAGCAGGAGACGACAGCCATGGTGATAACTGGTTCACTTTCAGCAAGGGTTGGGATGGTGAAGCTTATTTTGAGGTGACAGGCTCTGCCTTTAAGACCGGTGTTTTCTTTATGGAAGTCACAGACTTTGAAACCAATATAGAAGATATGACAGCCTACAGGTTGGATGATGCCGTTCTATCACTGAACAATCTTGAAACGGAAGGGGTATATGAGAAAATAAAAGGCTTGAAATACTTCCCCGATTTGATCTCCGGACATGTGCAAGGATATACACAGTACGAGAAAGATGGTAATTTGTATTTTCTCTTTACACATAGTACAAACAGCAAGTATGGATATATTTTGCAGACGATAAATAATTCGGATAATACCCAAGATTTCAGGACCACAGCCGGATGGAGCCATCCTGCCGGAATCCAATGTTTGGGTCCGTACCTTTTTGTTCCCTGCGAGGAAGGTTCGGAATCAACGGTATTTGTTTACGATGTTCTCCGAAACATGACAAAGGTGCAAATCATAAAATGTTCACACCGGGCAGGATGTATCGGAGTTACCGACTTTAAACGAAATAATGAAACGTATGTATTATTGCTCGTAGGTGACCAGCAAGTGTATTATGCCTATGTGGCAAAGAAACAGACCTTGATTAAGGACTTGAAATTTGAGTCATTTGGGAAAATAGATCTTGGTTCAAATCGCACAAAAGAAGAAGATGATTTCTTTAACAAAAATTCCGTTAATTGTCAGGGGATCGGTCTGGTTACTGATAAAAACGAGGAGGTTCACATGCTTGCATTAATGACTCATGGCAGTGAGGATAAAGTGTATATGCTGAAAATCAATATAGATTTCGAGAATAAGTCTGTCAGTTATAAAACAGAAACCTCTGCCCACCTGATAAACAAGGGCGGTATAGCCGGAAGTGCCGGTTCACACTTCCGCTGGGGTGCCGGAATACGTGTTACTCCTGCAAAACAACTTGTCATATTGGCAACGAGCCGTAATATCATTGCCGGTACAAAATTGGATACGACAAGCTGGTATAAAACAAAGAAAGACTAATCTCAAATATCACTTCTGTATCCTGCGCCATGAATGTAAACAAATAACCGTTCCTCATCGAGGATAGGCAAGAAGATGGACATGGAATCAGTACAACTTATTCAACATAATCCCGAAAGACTGCGGACAACCACAACCTTTCGGGATATTTTTTAATCATCAAAAATGAACAGGCAGACAAACATATCACTGCAAATCAGGATTCTGGCAGGCTATATCATTCTTATAGTAGTCATAGTCAGCATGGCATCTATTCTGCTGCACGAAAGGGATAGACTCCGAAGAATTGAAACTGAGTCGGAGAAAATCCGTTCCGTGCGTCGTGATATAAATACCGCCCACCGTCATATCACAAAACTTGCCACACTGGGAGAAAGCGTAATCGCATGGGAAGAAACAGACTATAAAGAATATGTCAAAAACCGTCTATGGACAGACAGTCTGCTGCAAACGCTGAAGCCCCATTGCCGGAATTTCGTGCGCTCCGGACAGATAGACACCCTGCGGCACCTGCTGGCAGAGAAGGAAACGCACCTGCTGCATATCATGCAGAATGTAGCACACCGGAAAGAAAGGGAGGAGATGCTGGCAAACCAACTGCCGGAAGTGGCAAGACGGGCGACAAGAGTCCAAACCGTCGAAAAGAAGAAAAAAGGAATTGCCGGATTCTTTGGCGGGAAAAAGGAGGTATGGATAATGCCGTCCACCAAAGAACTGTATGCTTTCAGTGACAGTCTGATAACCATGCAGCAACGACAAGCACAAGAAATGGATATATACGCTGACAGCCTACGTGTACGTAACCGGGCATTGAACAGGACACTGAACAAACTGGTAAGCGACCTTGACAAGCAGGCATACCTCTCATTCAGCAAGAGGGAGCAAAAAATAGAGAATACCCGGAATGAATCATTCAGACTGTTAGCCATAATCCTGTCGTTTGCAGTCATCCTGCTGTGCTTGTCCTACCTTACCATACACCGTGAAATAAAGCGCAATATCCGTGCAAAAATAAAGCGGGAGGAATTAATCGGAAAATTACAGGAAACTATCAGGCAGAACGAAGAACTGACGAAGGAAAAGCAGAATATCATGCAGACCATTACCCATGAACTGCGTTCCCCGCTGTTTGCCATACGAGGTTATGCCAGCCTGATGGAGAAAGAGCACGACCCGGAGAAATCCGCAAAATACATGCGGAGCATCCTCCAATCCTCCGACCGTATGAGGGGGATGCTCAACACGCTGCTTGATTTCTTCCGGCTGGACTGCGGCAAGGAACAGCCCAACCTGTCCCCATGCAGGATTTCCTCTCTCACGCAAACGCTTAAAACTGAATTTACACCCGCAGCCATGAACAAGGGACTGGCTTTGGTGGTGGAGAACCGTTCGGATGCCTTTGTCATAACGGACAAGGAGCGCATCCTGCAAATAGGAAACAACCTGCTGTCAAACGCTGTCAAATTCACCGAGAACGGGTATGTATCACTGCTGACTGAGTATAGGGACGGGAAGCTGGTCCTGACAGTGGAAGATACAGGTACGGGCATGACTGACGAGGAGCAGCAGCGTGTGTTCGGAGCGTTCGAACGGCTTTCAAATGCCGCCACGCAGGACGGTTTCGGGCTGGGACTCTCCATCGTGCGCCATATCGTGAAAATGCTCGGCGGCAATATCCGTTTGGAGAGCGAGAAAGGGAAAGGAAGCCGCTTCATCGCAGAAATACCCGCACAAATCATCGCGGAGACACCCATGCCGGATGTGGAGAGCCGCGCCCGCTGCGCCCCGATGTACCGGGATGTCATTGCCATAGACAATGACGAGGTATCGCTTCAGATGATGAAGGAAATGTATATCCATGAGGGTGTGCATTGCGACATCTGCACCAACGTGGCAGAACTGGTGGAGATGGTACGCAGGAAAGACTACAGCCTGCTGCTGACCGACCTGAACATGCCGGAGATAAACGGCTTCGAACTGCTGGAACTGCTGCGTTCCTCGAACGTGGGCAATTCAAGGACCATTCCAGTTGTCGTGACGACCGGTTCGGGCAGTTGCGACGCGGAAGAACTGCTGGCGCACGGTTTTTCGGGCAGTCTTTTCAAGCCGTTCTCGATTTCCGAACTGATGGAGGTAACCGACCTATATGCAATGAAAGGGGAAAGATCCGGAAGACCGAATTTCTCATCACTGCTGTCCTATGGCAACGAAGCCTCCATGCTGGATAAACTGACAACGGAGACTGAAAAGGAGATGCAGGCACTCAGGGAAGCGAAATGCCGAAACGATGCGGAAGGTCTGAACGCCCTTACGCATCATCTGCGCAGCTCGTGGGAGATACTCCGTGCAGACCAACCACTAAAGGTGCTCTACAGGCTGCTGCACGGTGAAGGCACTCCGGACAATGAAGCATTGTCCCATGCAGTGAACAGCGTACTGGAGAAGGGCGCGGAAATTATCCGGCTGGCGAAAGAGGAAAGGAGGAAGTATGGTCAAGGATAAGACAACAGTCATCGTGGTAGAGGACAACATCGTGTATTGCGAGTTTGTCTGCAACCTGCTGGCACGGGAGGGGTTCCGTACCGTGCAGGCTTACCGCCTTGCAGCGGCGAGGAAACTCCTGCAACAATCCTCCGGCGGGGATATAGTGCTTTCCGACCTGCGCCTGCCTGACGGAAACGGCATAGACCTGTTGCGGTGGATGCGGAAAGAAGGACTGGCACTGCCGTTCATCATCATGACCGACTATGCCGAGGTGCATACCGCCGTGGAGAGCATGAAGCTCGGTTCGCTGGACTACATCCCCAAGTTGCTGGTCGAGGACAAGCTTGTTCCGCTGCTCCGCAACATTCAGAAAGAACAGGACGGCAGACAACGGCACATGCCCGTGTTCGCCCGTAACGGTTCGGCTTTCCGAGCCGTCATGAAGCGGATAAAGTTAGTTGCCCCGACCGAGATGAGCGTGCTGATACTCGGCGAGAACGGTACGGGCAAGGAGCATATAGCCCATCACCTGCATGAAAAAAGCAAGCGTTCCGGCAAGCCCTTCGTGCCGGTGGATTGCGGCTCGCTCTCCGTCCAACTTGCCCCGTCTGCATTTTTCGGGCATGTCAAGGGCGCATTTACGGGTGCAGACACCGCCACGCAAGGATATTTCCACGAGGCAGATGGCGGTACGCTGTTTCTGGACGAGGTAGGCAATCTGGCGTTGGAAACGCAACAGCTGTTGCTTCGTGCCATACAGGAACGGCGGTACCGTCCCGTAGGCGACAAGGCGGACAGAAGTTTCAATGTACGTATCATTGCCGCCACCAACGAGAATCTGGAGAAGGCTGTAAGCGAGAAGCGTTTCCGGCAGGATCTGCTGTACCGCCTGCACGACTTCGAGATTACCGTCCCGCCTTTGCGCGACTGCCAGGAGGACATCCTGCCACTGGCGGAGTTCTTCCGCGAGACAGCCAATCAGGAACTGGAGTGCCGCGTGGAAGGGTTCAGTTCCGAAGCCCGGAAAGCATTGCTGTCACACCCGTGGCCGGGCAATGTGCGCGAGTTGCGGCAAAAAATCATGGGAGCGGTATTGCAGGCACAGGAAGGTACCATCAGAAAGGAACATCTGGAACTTGGCTTGGCAGAAACATCCGCTGCCGCCGGTTTCGCCCTGCGCAACGATGAGGAGGAAAAGGAACGGATCATGCGTGCCTTGAAACAATCCGGAGGGAACCGTTACACCGCCGCCAAAATACTGGGAATAGGCAGGACGACACTCTATAAAAAGCTGGAAGAGTATGGCTTGAAGTATAAATTTGGGCAATCATAGCCCGCAATTCACTGGAAATGGCTATATTTGCATGACATATTAGAAGGTAACGGCGTTTGGGAAAGTCCATCCGCCGCATATATATAACATAAGACCGCAAGGCGTTTCGAGCGAAAATCTGGTAAATTGACACTACGGAGACGATTGCGTGAAGCTTATGCTATGCCTACGCATAGCGTGCATTCACGTACTCTCCGTAAAGGCTTTACCAGAGCCGTCGCTTGAAAGTAGTGTGTTTGCACGCTGCTTTTTTGCCCTTGCCGAACGAAACGAAAGGGAACGATTATGGGAAAAGTTCAGGTTCTTGCCGTCCTCTCGATGGACGGGTGTCTTGCTTCCGAGTTGCACGGCAAATCGTACAAGGGTCTGTGCCTTGACAGTTGCGGCATCAACGAAATAAGGGAGAGCGCCCTTTATCACATCACACCGGATTATTCCATCTCCACGCTGGAGGAGTGGAGGAAATATGAAACGGACACCTGCTATCTGGCGGAAGCCTCTCCCGAAAAGACAGATTATATCAACGGACTATTGCGTATGCAGGTGGTGGATGAAATCATACTCTATACCATTCCTTTCATAGCCGGGACAGGGAAGTATTTTTTCCGGTCTGCCCTGCCACCTATCCAATTGACGCTTGTATCACAGAAGAAATTTCCCAACGGCGTAACCTGCCATATTTATCAACGTATGGCTTCCGAAAAAACAGTCTGAAAAACAACCTGCTATCCTATTATTAAAGTACCGAAAAAGAACAAATGTTCGGAAAGTGAACACTTCTGTTTGACTGCAAATCCTGCCGAAATATAAATATTTATTTTAATATTATTGATAACCAATATGTTATAAATAAGGCACCGGAGATTCTGTCCGTTTTGACGCACTTTTTGCCGTTCATATTCATGTGCGCACATTAACAGCAAAGTGTTGAATTTCAAAATTGACAGGATATGAATTATTTCTTATTGGCGGATACCGAGTTCTTCCGCCGTATCAATGAAGCCGGAGACTGCAATATGGAAACGGCATATATGGCTTTTGCCAACCAAGTAATCGAACTGTGCGGCAGCATGAATACGAGCTATGCCATCATCGCGCTGGCTTACATCGAAATCGAGTTGCAGCACCATCCCATGCGTGTGCTTTCCGAAGAACGTAAGGAAGCCGCCACTTATATCGGCAAGGCCCTCTCTTTCGTAAGGAAGATGCAGAAGTTCCTTTCCACACCCCAAGTGCCACCACTATCCAACCTCCACTCCTCAGCCGAAACACCATCCGACAATCCCGCTCCGCCGCTTCAATGGACGGGCAACGCCATAGATCTTGTGGAACTTATCTACGGCATCTATGAGATGGGTTGCATCAACAACGGTGAAATGCCGCTCAAACAGCTTGCCCCGTTGCTGTACCGGATATTCGGTGTCGAAGCCAAAGACTGCTACCGCTTCTACATTGACATCAAACGCAGGAAGAACGAAAGTCGCACCTACTTCCTTGACAGGATGCAGGAGAAACTCAACGAGAGGATGCTTCGTGACGAGGAAATGGAGCGCATGAGAAGATAGTTTTATACCATATACAAGTCAGAGGATGGCGGGATGCCACCTCTGATTTTTTATAGGCTACCCGTGCCGCACAGATACTTTTCATCATCTATTCGCCCGAAAGTCAGTGAAAAACGCTACCTTTGTACTTACGTTACAGAATTATATATGATTATAGAAGACCTCAATATAGTAAAACGGCTGATAGCCGAAAAAGAAGGCGGGCTGGTGGAGTTCAAGGAAACCACCGGTCAGTTAGAGCGCGGCATGGAAACCCTTTGCGCCTTCCTCAACGGGAATGGTGGCACGGTGCTGTTCGGTGTGAACGACAAGGGAAAGATTATCGGGCAGGACGTGAGCGACAAGACCAAACGGGACATAGCTGATGCAATCAACCGGCTGGAACCTGTGACAATGGTACAAATATCTTATGTACCGCTGCCGGATAATGAGAAAAAAGTAATTATTTTCCGTGTTGAAGATTCCAAACTCAGCCGTCCGTTCTGCTATAAAGGACGACCCTATATGCGTGTGGAAAGTGCGACCACCACGATGCCGCAAACAGCATACAATGAACTGCTGTTGCAACGTGACGGGAACAGATACCGCTGGGAACTTTTAGAAAACAGAAACCTGACCTTGCAGCACTTGGATACCAACGAGGTATTGAAGACAGTCAGATTAGGTATAGAATGCGGTCGCCTGCCGGAAGATACCGGTACTGACATTCCTGTCATATTAGGAAAGTTCGGTTTACTGAAAGATGGTGTATTGAACAATGCAGCAGCCGTGCTGTTTGGAAAACATGAGGACATGGAATATCCCCAATGCCTGCTCCGCTTAGCCCGTTTCAAAGGAACGGACAAAACCGTATTCATGGACAGCCAACGCATTCAAGGTAATTTCTTTCAATTGCTCAATGCGGCAATGGCATTTATTTTCAAGCACCTTTCCTTATCCGGCACAACCGATACATTGGAACGGGAGGAACATTTGACCATTCCCTACAAGGCTATAAGAGAAGGGGTATTGAACTCGCTGACCCACAGGTCGTACAAAGAAGCCGGTGGTTCGGTAGGCATAGCCATTTATGATGACCGCGTGGAGATAGAAAACCCCGGAACTTTTCCACCCGACTGGGATGCTGAGAAAATGAAGTCCGAGCATGAATCGAAGCCACAAAATCCATTATTGGCCAATGTCCTGTATAAACGAAAGGTACTGGAAAGCTGGGGACGCGGCATCGGGCTGATGATGTCTGAATGCCGCAAAGCCGGATTACCCGAACCGGAATACAAGATATGGGCAGACAGTGTTACACTGATATTCAAATGTGAGGTGACGCACCGACCAAGCACCGACCAAGCACCGACCAAGCACCGACCAAGTACCGACCAAGTCCTTGCTTTGGTGAAAATACTGAATGAACATGAGTTGTCCGTAAAAGAAATAATGGAAGCATTGGAACTGAACCATCGCCCCACATTCAGAACAAACTACTTGCACCCTGCATTAAATGAAGGATATATCATTCCATTATATCCGGAACAGCCGAGTCACCCGAAGCAGAAATACCGCCTTACAGAGAAGGGTTTGGAACTGTTGAAACAACAATAGGTATGGCAAAAAAGAAGAAAAATAAGAAGAGTGATGCAGACTTACCGGTAATTATGGATTACGGTATCGGCAGCATATCCGTTTATGACCCGGTTGATATGATGCCGTACAGTGAACCACCCATTACCGAACAGACCCGTTTCAAGAAGCTCGGCAAGGAAATGAAAGCGGAGTTCAAATGGCTGGCAGCTTCCGTCACGGTTGAGTATTGGGAGGATAAACGGCAGATACCTTTCGGCGAGGAAATGTCAAAACTCAGAATACGGCTGCTGAGAATGTTCGCTGAAGAATACGGCATATTGCTGAAAGAAGACACCGAGCTGAAAAATTATCTGCTGACGCTTGTCATTACTACTATCAACAAGCAACTTAAACCTAAAAAGTAAGGAAGGAAAATGAGTAATAAAAAATCCGTAACCCCGTCACCGGCTACGGATTTTTTTATATAACGGGTATATTACTTCTGCTGCAACAGATGTTTCAGGTTCTCGTCACCCGCGATTCGTTCCAGCTCGTCTTTCACGATTTGTTTCACTTCCTCCTTGATGCGCCTGTAATTCGCCTGCACCGCTTCCTTCATGCAGTCATTGCCGTCCTCGTCCGTGAAGTCGGTAATGACGGGTATTTTTTTATAGGCTTTCTCCTCACGCTTCACCTTCTCGGCATCCACGACAATCTCGCAATGGAAAATCTTCTGCTCGATGCGTTCGTTGAAGTTGTCGGATACCGAACCGACAAACATTCCCTGCGTCAAGCCGGAAATCTTGCTCGGCGGGATAAGCGCGTCCATCTGCGTGTTGATGGAGGTGGAAACATCCTGCCGGTTGATGGAAATGGACTGCCTTTTCTGCAACACCTTTCCAAACCGTTCCGATAGTGTCTTTGCGGTTTCGCCCACCACCTGACCGGAGAAGATATTGCCGACGGTGTTCATCACGACTTTGGCTTCTTTGTCGCCATAGTCGCGCACCAGCTGGCTGAAATCCTGAAAGCCCAGACACACGGCAACCTTGTTGCTTCGTGCGGTGGCGATAAGGTTGTCCAGCCCCTTGAAGTATATCGTGGGCAGCTCGTCAATGATAACCGATGACTTCAACATCCCTTTCTTGTTGATGAGCTTCACGATACGGGAGTTATACAGACCGAGAGCCGCCCCGTAAATGTTCTGACGGTCGGGATTGTTGCCGACACAGAGTATTTTCGGTTCTTCGGGATTGTTGATGTCCAGCGTGAACTCGCTGTCGGACATGACCCAATATAGCTGCGGGGAAATCATCCTTGACAGCGGAATTTTTGCCGATGCGATCTGCCCCATCAACTGCTCGGCAGCTCCACCGAGCCACGCATCCATGAAAGGTGAAAGATAGTTCTCCAGTTCGGGGTAAGAGGTCAATATAGGGAAAATATCCTCGTAACGGCGGTTCAGAAACTCAATGGCATGGGGGAACGTACAATACTTGCCGTTCTGATAGATTTTCAAATACCATATAATGCCGGCAAACAGTATGATAGGCGATTCCACAAAGAAGTCGCCTTGCTTCTGCACCCAACTTTTATTCAAGTTAAGCATAATAGTATAGGCACTCTCGTAAGCGTCCGTAATATCCTCCATGAAATCTGGGTGTATGGGATTGCAGCGGTGGCTGCGTCGCGGATCATCGAAGTTGATTACATAGAACTTCGGCTTCACCTTGTATCCGTCCGGGTGGTTCAGCAAATGGTTGTAGGCGATGGTGGACAAGTCGCTGAATTTAAAGTCGTACACATACATTGAGAAGCCCTTCTCAATCTGTTGCTTGACAAAATTGTTTACAACTGCGTATGATTTTCCGCTGCCCGGCGTACCCAACACGATGGACGCACGGAAGGGATTAACTACATTGATCCAACCGTTGTTCCAGCGTTTCCTGTAATAGAAACGTGTCGGCAGATTGACCGAATACTCGCTTTCGATAAGCCTCGTTTCCTGCATGAAACTCTCGTTCTCGTTGTTGAAAACATCCTCCATCAAATTGTGTTTCAACAGGCGGCTCATCCACAGACCACCCATCAACAGGCAGACATAGCCCGTTCCAATGGTAAGGACATACAGTCCCGTCACCGCTTCAAGCGGCAGCGGCAGGGGCAGCAACCACCAGTTCAGGAAAAACAGCACGAACCCGACGGCAAATGCTGTCCAGATTCTCCCCCAAGTGATTTTCTCACCCTTGACACCCTTCGTACCCAGACAGGACAAGGCAAGCAAAAGGACGGAAAACAGCTTCGTGTAGAGAATGGAATGGAACAGCCCCGCCGTGCGGTCGAAGTTCAGAAGGATTTTGTCCACCACGCCGATGTTCACGCCCCACAGCCGGATGGCTTCGTAGCAGAACCAGTACACGTTCATGACCACTAAAATGATACTCACGGCACGCAGAAAATCCATGATTTTCGCCAATGCCCTCAAATCGTCTTCTTGTTGTGACATACATTGATTTTTTAATTGTTGATACTCTGATTACATACCCAAGCCCTTGCGTTTTTTCTTCTTTTTGCGCTTCATCGCCCGGATGAAAGCCTCTTCCTCGGCATCTACCGCCGGACCTTCGGGAGTGAGCAAGCCCATACCGCCCGATATATCTTCACTGTCGTAGGCGGTCTGCCCGTGTGCCTTGTCCGCAGCATCCACAGGGATGGATAGCGGTATCGGCGGTTGTCCGGCGTATGGCAGGGTGAAGTGTTCCTGCAAGGCATTCGCCGAAAGCTCCTTACCCATGCGCGAACCGTTCAGCACGCATCCCGTGCGGTGGTCGATGAAGGTAGCCCCATAGATGCGCCCTTCCTCTGTGTAGCGCAGTACGGTGTCGATGCCCTTCTCTTTGAGTTGGGATACAAATTTGTCCTTGTCATAAGTGCCTTGCAGCACGGAAAGGACGGTGCGTTTCGTCATGTCTGCCAGTTTCCTATCCTTGATTTCCGATTTGGAACGGACAAACTTCTTCTGTACGGCTTCATAGCCTGCGGACTTCCCGAAAAGCGAGGATTTGAACGGGTTGCCCACCTTGTTACCCTTGTCGTCCGTGACGGAATAGACCAGCCCGTGATACTCCCGTCCGCGCACGTTGCCCCTCGCTTCCTCCACCGTCATATTATATAAGGAAAGGAGCGCACGGTATTCGCCCATCGTCTGGAAACGGTACTGCCCATTCAGAGCCTTCACGGTGTTGCCTACCTGCTTCTTCACATCACCTGCCGATGCGGCCACCTTGCGCAACGGATTATCCAATCTCTGATTTTTACGTTCTGCCGGATGCAATCCGTACTTCTGTTCCAGTTCCCTGCGGATACGGTCGCTGCGGCGGTAGAGAAAATCCCGGTTGAGCCTTTTCCCGTTCTCGTCCACGTTGACCGTCACGATGTGCAGGTGGTGGCGGTCGATGTCCTCGTGCTTGAATACAAGATAAGGCTGGTTTCCGAAACCGAGTTTTTCCAGATACTCGCGGGCGATATTCTGCAACTCAATATCGGTCAGCACATCCTCCGGGTGCGGGTTGAGAGAGATATGCACCACCGGCTTCTCGATCTTCATCTGCGGTGGCAGGAAGGTGAGAAAACCCTCCATCGCCTTGCCTATGTCCACCGTTCCCGAACCGTCATTGTAGATGCGGTTGGTGGTGAGAAGCCGCCCCTGCGCCTCGTTAATCTTCTCCCCGTTGTAGGCAATCGCGCCGTACAACGAACTTCCTACACTGATTTTTGCGACCATTTTGCCTCCATTTCCCTTGAAAGTTCCACAATCCGGCGGCTCAGTTTCACGAGTTCGACGGTGTGTTGCTCTAATTTGTAGAGCAACGCCATCGCCTTTTTCTCTGAAAAATGCAGCCTCAGTTCCTTCACGACTTGGTTGTAATTCGTACCCACGGCACGGAATTGTGCATGAAAATCCGACAGTTTGGTGTAATAGTCCACCAACGTCTTGTCCACCTTCAGCACCTTGAACGGTTGCCCGAAGAAGTGCGCTTTGAGGAAAACAGACCGTGCATAGACACCCGATTTTCCGAACATGGCGAGGAAACGGTTGTGTTCCT
>OLOK01001458.1_pt1 | contig 19798 bp, 14 predicted proteins | sample 1672591 | NCBI WGS metagenome assembly OLOK01 (sample SAMEA3136703, study PRJEB25190) | human gut metagenome | biome: human gut; feature: human-associated habitat; material: faeces | place: Austria | collected 2013 | reverse complement strand
TCGTAAGAGGTGAAAATATGAGTGAAAATAAAGAATTATTAAAAGTTAACAATCTTGGAATTACCTTTTTTACTGATCGTGTAGCTTTACCGGCTGTCCAAGAAGTTAGTTTTACAGTTCATCCGGGTGAAACTTTAGGGGTAGTAGGTGAATCAGGATGTGGAAAAAGTATGACAGCATTATCATTAATGCAATTGATTCCATCACCGCCTGGTAAAATTACTGCTGGAGAAATTATATATAAAGGAGAGGACTTGTTAAAAAAATCTGAACGTGAAATTCAAAATATTCGCGGTAAAGAGATTTCGATGATTTTTCAAGAGCCAATGACTTCTTTAAATCCTGTAGTTACAGTTGGTAAGCAAATAATGGAAGCAGTTTTAACTCATGAAAATATTTCTAAAGAAGAAGCTAAAAAAAGAGCGTTGGAAATGATTTCATTAGTTGGAATACCAATGCCGGAAAAAGTATTTGCTTCTTGTCCACATCAATTATCAGGAGGAATGAGACAAAGAATTATGATTGCCATGGCTTTATCTTGTAAACCTTCATTATTGATTTGTGATGAACCAACAACAGCTCTTGATGTTACAATTCAAGCTCAAATATTAAAGCTGATTAATCGTTTAAAATATGAAATGAATTCATCAGTATTGTTGATTACTCATGACATGGGAGTAATTTCTGAAATGGCGGATAATGTTATTGTAATGTATGCCGGAAAGATTGTTGAATATACAAGTGTAAATGATTTGTTTAAAAATCCACTACACCCTTATACTGTTGGATTAATGAAATCTATTCCAGATATTGATTCTGATAGTGAAGAAGAGTTAGAAGTAATTCCAGGATCTGTTCCAATGTTATATGAACTACCGGAAGGATGTTTTTTTGCACCGAGATGTAAGTATGCAAAAGATCTTTGTCATAAAAAATGTCCAGCAATGATCGATGTTGGTGATGGTCATTTAGTTCGTTGTTGGAAATATCATGAAGAATGGCAAAAGGGGGATAAGTAATGGAAAAAAATGATGATATTTTATTGAAAGTTGAACATTTAAAAAAGTATTATCCTGTTAAATCATCTTCATTGAAACGTTCTAATGACTTTGTCAAAGCGGTAGATGATATTAGTTTTGATGTAAGAGTTGGAGAAACTTTTGGAATTGTAGATGAATTAGACTAAAGTATGAAAAACAGTCTATTTACTTTTAAATTATCAGAAATTAATAAAAAATATAATAAAATGCATTTAATATTACAGTTTGTTATATTTGTATAAAAAAACATAATATTTTTCATTGACAATTATATAACCATCTTTTACACTATAGTTACAAGGTATTCATTTCTAAAAAATTGGTATATGAATGGAGGTTTTGATATGGAACAAAAACAAGAAAAATTTAGTACCATAGGTTACATAGCAGCCGCGTTAGGTATGTGTATTGGTACCGGTAATGTATGGCGGTTTCCGCGAGTGTGTGCGGCGAACGGAGGAGGAGCATTTATCATAGCATGGACGATTGCAATGCTGGTATTTGCTGTACCGCTTCTTTCTACAGAGATGGCATTCGGTAAAAAGACGAGACTTGGATGTATCGGTACATTCCGTGATGCAGGTGGAAAGAAATATACATGGATGGGATTCTTTGTTGCAGCAGTATGTTTCTTCCTGATGAGTTATTATTGTGTACTTCAGGGATATTGTATGAAATATGCAGTTAATTCTGTAACTTCAGCATTTAAACCGAATCTGTCAACAGAGACGACATCGGCAATGTGGACAGCATTTACAGATTCACAGGCACAGGTTATTTTATTCCATGCGATCGGATTTGCACTTGCATGTTTCATCGTTTATCAGGGAATTGCAGGTGGAATTGAAAAATTCTGTAAAGTAGCGATACCGGCACTGTTTATCATCCTTGTAGGATTAGCAATTTACGCAGTTACATTAAATGGAGCAAATCAGGGACTTCAGTATCTCTTTACTGTTAAGAAAGAGTATATTTTAAGCCCGAATACATGGATTCAGGCATTCATCCAGGCAGCATGGAGCACCGGAGCCGGATGGGGATTCATTATTACATATGCGAACTATGTAGGAGAAGAGGAAGATGTTCCGACAAGCTGTCTGATCATGGGACTTGGTGATAACCTTGGAGCAATCCTCTCGGCACTGGTAGTTATCCCGGCAATCTGTGCACTTTCAGCTACACCGGAAGCAGCGAATGAAGCACTCAGTCAGGGAAATTTCGGACTTACATTTATTTACATTTATCAGTTATTTACAACAATCCCGGGCGGAAGATTTATTTCCTTTATCTTCTTTGGATTACTTGCAATTGCAGCAATCACATCACTGTTCTCTATGATCGAAGTTGGAGTAAAATGTGTTGTTGACCTTGGATTGCCGCGGAAGAAAGCAGTTGTCAGTGTCTGCTTCGCAGGATTCTTAGTAGGATGCTTCTCATGCTGGTCACTGGTTAACATTGATAATCAGGACTGGGTATGGGGAATCGGACTTCTGGTAAGTGGTGCCTTTATTGCAATCCTGGCATGGAAATATGGTGTGGAAAAATTACGTACACAGGAAGTAAATGCGAAAGGTGCAGATGTACATCTTCCAAAAGCATATTATACCGGATGTATGTATCTGATTCCGGTTTTGGTAGTGATCATGGTGGTTTACTGGTTATTACAGACAAAGGAATGGTTCCCGGATACCTGGCTGAATCCGTTTATTATTCAGGATAACACAGGAACTGTATTACTTCAGTTCGGAGTAGTGATCCTTGCAGGTCTCGCACTTTCCAAGTTCTTTAATACAAAGACTGCAAAGGGAGCTATGAAAGATAACGAAGCTGGAAAATAATAGTAGAAAGAAGGTATGAGCTATGACGATGGATGCAATTATTATGATGGTGATTACACTGGTTGGATATATTGGCGGATTTAGTTATTTCATGATACGTGTATTTAAAAAAGAAAGAAGTAAATCCAAAGAGTAGCTATCGAATGAGGAAGGAATAAAGGATAGTATGATAGATTAGACGACGTTCTGATTGAAATGAATACATAACCGAACAGACCGGAGCCGGATTCTTGTCAGATGTGACAGGATTCCGGCTCCGGTCTGTTATTTGGATGCTTGACAGATCTGTGAATAAGAGGTAAAATACATATACCCGGTAAGGGTATGAGGACTGAAGAGGAGAAGATATATGGAGGATAAAAATATAGACAAAGGATGCTGTTGCCACACGTCCAAGCATCGTTCGGAAAAAGAATACAAAGATCTGATGAACCGCTTAAGCCGGATAGAAGGACAGGTGCGAGGAATCAAGGGGATGCTGGAGAAGGATGCCTATTGTCCGGAGATCCTGGTACAGGTGTCGGCAGTGAATGCGGCATTGAACAGCTTCAATAAAGTATTACTGGCGAATCATATCCGCACCTGTGTAGCGGATGATATCAGAGAAGGAAAAGATGAGACGGTTGATGAGTTGGTAAAGGTTCTGCAGAAACTGATGCGGTAAACAATAAGAAATAAGATGACAGGAGGAAACAGACAACGATGATACAATATATTGTAACCGGTATGAGCTGCGCAGCCTGCAGCGCAAGAGTGGAAAAAGCAGTTTCAAAAGTACCGGGGGTAACATCCTGCTCAGTGAGTCTCCTTACAAACTCTATGGGAGTAGAAGGCACTGCAACGGAACAGGAGATCATTAAGGCAGTCAAAGATGCCGGATATGGAGCGTCAAAAAAAGGAGAAGGAGCAGTGAAGGCGCAGCCGGCACAGGCTTTGGCCGGAGAGGATATGCTAAAAGACAGAGAGACGCCGGTACTAAAGAGACGTCTGATCGCATCGGTGGGATTTCTGATCGTCCTGATGTATTTTTCCATGGGACATATGATGTGGGGTTGGCCGGTCCCGGGATTCATGAAAGACAATCATGTAATGATGGGACTGTTACAGATGCTTCTGACGATTACAGTCATGGTGATCAACCAGAAGTTTTTCATCAGTGGATTCAAAGGACTGATTCACCGGGCACCGAATATGGATACCCTGGTGGCACTTGGATCCGGAGCGTCTTTTGTATACAGTACGTATGCACTGTTTGCAATGACAGATGCGCAGATGCATGGGGATATGGATGCAGTAATGTCTTATATGCATGATTTTTATTTTGAATCAGCAGCTATGATCCTTGCACTGATCACGGTCGGAAAGATGCTGGAGGCAAGATCTAAAGGAAAGACGACCGATGCATTAAAAGGACTGATGAAGCTTGCGCCAAAGACAGCGGTTGTGATCCGTGGAGAAAAAGAAGTTCAGGTATCGATCGAACAGGTACAAAAGGGAGATTGCTTTGTTGTAAAACCGGGAGAGAATATTCCGGTTGACGGAGAAGTCATAGAAGGAAACAGTGCAGTTAATGAATCTGCTCTTACAGGTGAAAGTATTCCGGTAGATAAGGCTGTCGGTGATAAGGTATCAGCCGCAACCGTAAATCAGTCCGGATATCTGAAGTGCCGTGCGACTAGAGTCGGCGAGGATACGACACTTTCGCAGATTATTCAGATGGTAAGTGATGCGGCTGCAACGAAAGCACCGATCGCAAAGATTGCGGACCGTGTATCCGGTGTATTTGTGCCAATGGTTATCACAATTGCAGTGCTCACAATTATTGTATGGTTGATCGCAGGACAGAGTATTGGTTTTGCGTTATCCAGAGGAATTGCGGTGCTGGTGATTAGCTGTCCATGTGCGCTTGGACTTGCAACACCGGTAGCAATTATGGTCGGAAATGGAATGGGTGCCAGAAATGGTATTATGTTCAAGACAGCAGTTTCACTGGAAGAGACTGGAAAGATGCAAATTGTTGCGCTGGATAAGACCGGTACGATCACAAGTGGAGAACCGAAAGTGACAGATATCATTCCGGCAGCGGGAGTGACAGAAGATATCTTATTAAAATGTGCGTATGCATTGGAGAATAAGAGTGAACATCCACTGGCAAGAGCAATCCTTGAAAAGGCAAAAGAGGAAAATGCCGGCATCGAAGAAGTTACCGGATTCCAGGCCCTTCCGGGTAACGGCTTGACAGCCATACTGGATGGTCATACATTATATGGAGGGAATCATACATTTATCAGCAGTAAGGTATCCGTTGATGGAGATATCCAGAAGGAGGCAGAGAAACTTGCCGAAGCAGGTAAGACACCATTATTCTTTGGAAATGAAGACTGTTTATTAGGTGTAATTGCAGTGGCGGATGTCATCAAAGAAGATAGCCCGCAGGCGATCAAAGAATTACAGAACATGGGAATCCATGTAGTCATGCTGACCGGAGATAACGAACGTACTGCAAAAGCCATCGGACAGCAGGCCGGAGTTGATGAAGTGATTGCAGGCGTACTTCCGGAAGGTAAAGAGCAGGTGATCCGTAAGCTGAAAGAAAAAGGAAAAGTTGCGATGGTCGGGGATGGTATCAATGATGCACCGGCACTTACAAGAGCCGATATGGGTATTGCGATCGGAGCCGGAACGGATGTTGCGATTGATGCGGCAGATGTTGTTCTGATGAAGAGCCGGTTAAGTGATGTGCCGGCAGCAATCCGCATGAGCCGTGCGACACTCCGTAATATTCATGAGAACTTGTTCTGGGCATTCTTCTATAATATTATCGGAATCCCGCTTGCGGCTGGTGTGTGGTATCCGTTGTTCGGGTGGAAATTAAATCCGATGTTCGGTGCGGCAGCCATGAGTTTATCAAGCTTCTGCGTAGTATCGAACGCATTGAGATTGAATCTTTTTAAGATGTATGATGCATCAAAAGATAAAAAATTAAAAGTAAAAAAAGAAAAAAAGAGATCCAAGAAGGAGGACAAGACAATGAAAAAAATAATGCATATTGAGGGAATGATGTGTGGACACTGTGAGGCAGCTGTAAAGAAAGCATTGGAAGCACTTCCACAGGTAGATGAAGCGGTTGTAAGCCATGAGGCAGGAACAGCAGAGCTGACATTAAATGCAGAGATCGCAGATGATGTGCTGAAGAAGACAGTAGAAGACAAGGATTATACGGTGACATCTGTGGAATAATCTATGATTTCTTATATACAGAGTATACTTTTTATTTGAAGCATCCAAAGAACACTGCTATACTTAATTATAAGTATCATAACGAGGAAGGAACGAAAGTTAATGAGAAAGAGTGGAATGTTAATACCGGTCTCTGCACTTCCGGGGGCATATGGAATCGGATGTTTTTCAAAAGAAGCGTATGAATTTGTAGATATATTAAAAGAAGCAGGACAGAAATTGTGGCAGATCCTGCCGCTTGGACAGACGGGATACGGCGATTCACCGTATCAGTCTTTTTCAACATTTGCGGGAAACCCGTATTTTATCGATCTGGAGACGCTGATCGAGGATGAACTTCTGACAAAAGAAGAGTGTGACCAGGCAGATTTCGGAGAGAACGAAGAAGAAATCGATTATGAAAAAATATATAATGCAAGATTTAAAGTATTAAAGCTTGCATATGCAAGAGCCAAAAAGAACGGATTGATGGAAAGTAAGGCATACCGTACTTATCTGGAAGAAGAAAAAGCATGGCTTGCGGATTATGCATTGTATATGGCAGTGAAAGATTCATTTAACGGAAAAAGCTGGGATCAGTGGGAGGAAGACATCAGGCTGCGTAAGCCGGAAGCAATTGCGGCATATCAGGAACAATTAAGTGCAGAGATTGATTTTTATGAATTTCTGCAGTATCTGTTCGCCGGACAGTGGGCCGGACTGAAAACATATGCCAATGAACAAGGCATTGAGATTATCGGGGATATCCCGATCTATGTAGCATTTGACAGTGCAGATACCTGGGCGAATCCGAAGCTGTTCCAGTTGGATGAAGAGAATCTGCCGGTTGCGGTAGCGGGATGTCCGCCGGATGCATTTTCGGCAACCGGGCAGCTGTGGGGGAATCCATTGTATGCATGGGATTACCATAAGAAGACAGGCTATGACTGGTGGATGAAGCGGGTGGCCTGCTGCTTTAAATTGTATGACATCATCCGTATCGACCATTTCCGTGGGTTTGATGAATATTATGCAATCCCGTATGGAGATGAGACGGCAGAGAATGGTGAATGGATGCCGGGACCGGGCATGGATCTGTTCCGTACGATGAAAGAAACATTAGGTGACCTTCCGATCATTGCGGAAGATCTGGGATTCCTGACGGATACGGTGAGACAATTGTTAAAAGACAGTGGTTATCCGGGAATGAAAGTACTGGAATTCGCATTTGTGGCAGGAGAGGACAGTGATTATCTTCCACATAATTATGATAAAAACTGTGTAGTCTATACAGGAACCCACGATAACGATACCCTTCAGGGATGGTATCAGACACTTTCCGAAGAAGATAAAGAGATGACAAAGGAATATCTGAATAATCCATACACTCCGGATGAAGAAGTGCACTGGGATTTCATAAGTCTGGCGATGAGAAGTGTGGCAGATACGTGCATCATTCCGGTACAGGATTATCTGGGACTTGGTAATAAGGCAAGAATTAATATGCCATCTACACTCGGCGGTAACTGGACGTGGAGAATGAAAAAAGGTGCATTTACAGATGAACTGATCAAGAAGATCAGAAAAACGACAGAAGTCTGCGCAAGATAAACATAACAGGAAACAAAAAGAAAACACAATATTCAAACGAAGGATTCACTGAGAAGGGAATGGAAACGTTTTGGATATTGTGTTTTTCTTTTTGTTTTGTATATGCCAAAACTTCTGATTTTTCATAAAAGTATAATTTTTGACATAAAAAGTATGATTTTTTGTATAACAGATATGATTTTTGGTAAAGAAAAAGTATAAAAAATTATAGAATGAGACTGTAATATGTTAAGATGGTATTAATAAAAGGTATGAGGTGTACTATGAGGTTGTTAAAACTGGTGATCGTAGATGATGAGCCGATCCTGCTGGAGGGTCTGGTGAAGACGTATGACTGGAACGGTATGGGATATGAGGTGGTTGGTTTTGCGCAGAGCGGAGAGCAGGCGTTAAAGGTAATACGCGAAAAAAAGCCACACGTAGTGCTGACAGACATCAGGATGAAACAGATTTCCGGACTTATGGTAATGGAAGAAATCAAGAAAGAGAACCCGGAATGTCAGTTCGTGGTATTAAGTGCATACAGGGACTTTGAATATGCGAAGAAGGCATGTGATCTGGGGGCATTCGCATATCTTCTGAAGCCGATTGAAGATGAAAAATTACAGGCGACGATGACAGATGTCGGTAAAATCTGTGAAGATCAGATCAGAAATGAGGAGAAGTATGACCGCTGGGAGAGACTTCTGAAAAAGGACGGAGATGGATTTTTGCAGGTTGTCGTGCAAAAATATGTCCAGAACCGGCTGCCGGAAGAAAAAGTAGATGAAGTCTTCCATACGCTGCAGGATGTCATGAAGGAAGGAGACCGGTTTATTACAGTATATGCAGATCTTGATCTGGCCTATAAGATTACCAATGAACTGGAATATGAAGCCTCGAGATTTTCCATGGTCAGAATGATTGAAGAAAAGATCGCAGAGAGATTCACATACTGGAAATTCGAAAGTGAAGAAGGACATCGTACATTTATTATAAAGACGCAGGAGAACACAGCGGTACATGAGCTGAAAGAACTACTGGAAGAGGTAAAAAAAGAAGAGAACAGCCCGGTTATTGCAGCAATATCCAAACCATATAGAGGGATCCGCGGAATCAGAAGAAGTTTCGAAGAAGCGCAGAGATTGTTCGCTGTTACAAATGCATCCGGAGCGGGAGTATTTACAATCCCGGAGACTGTTGAAGAAAAAGAGGAAAGCCCATATCCGGCGGAGGCAGAGATGATGGTGGTCAACAGCGTGCGGAAGAACGACGCCGTACAGTTAAAGCAGGCATTTGTACATTTTATTTACCAACTGCCACACAGAGAAGAACTGCAATGCCAGTATATGCACAAGATCATGGTAAAGACAGAATTCATGTTAAAAGACAGTTACGGGATGGACGAATCACTGAATCAGCAATTTGAAAATTATTATTCGAATATGAGAAACTTAAAGGCGGCAAAAGCGGTGGATGTCTGTTATAAGATTCTGGGAACTGCTATTGAAAAAAGACTGGAAAATGCAGAGAAGAAAGAGAATAAAGGATCAAAAGAATACATTGCAGCGGCTGTGGCATATATAGATGAACATCTGGATAATGAAGATCTTTCGATTGTATCAGTGGCGACACATGTATATCTGAATCCGGTATATTTTGGACGGGTATTCAAGAATACCTTTCATATGACATTCAAACAATATCTGTTGCAGCGTAGAATGGAGCTGGCAAAGAGACTGCTGGAAGACGGAAGAACCAGCATCGGTAATATCTGCGAGCAGGTCGGAATCAGTAATCCATCCTATTTTTCACATTTGTTTAAAGAATATACAGGACAGCTTCCGAGAGATTACAAAAGGGAATATGAAGTATGAAAAAAAGTAAAATGTCAGGAATCCAGAAAAAGTATCTGAAGTATATGTGTACACTTCTGATACTGGCACTGGTTCTTTCCAGCATCTGTGTATGGACTTATGTCAGACGGAATATGACAGATGTGATTGTGGATAAGTATGAATTCATGAATGAGAAGATGGGGATAGCCCTGGATAATCTCTACCGGAAGACGGATGCCGTGACAGCAGAGATCATCCTGGAAAATGATGTGCAGAAGAGTCTGAAGAATAAAGAACTGCAGGAAGTAGAGAAGAATGCACTGAGCAAATATTTTGCATATATAGATCTGAATCATGTCGCTGATTACTGCTACATTGATAATAAAAGAAATGTTTACGAAAAATCCTATTCCCAGATTGGTTATTCGGATTTTCAAAGCAGCGGTCTGCGTGAGAAAATGGGGGATGAGTATGCGAAGACGCAGTGGATATGGACCCGGGATTACCTGTTTGGTACGGGGGACGAAGCTTTGTTTATCGGAAGATATGTGAACAGTATGGATTACGCACATGAACCTGGAATCGTGTATCTGAAGATGAATCAACAGTTTCTGGAAAGTGTTATGGATAAAGACAGGAAGATTGCAAAAGATGTTGCAGTGGGAATCATAAGTCCGGAAGGAAAGACTTGCATCCGGCAGGAACCGGAAGATCTCAGTATCGAAAAAAGGACAATGAAGAAGATTACGGAACTGACCAGAACGAAAAAATCCGGTGTGATCGTGCGGGGAAAAAAGATAGAAGGCGGGATTTTACAGGCATACCGGCAGGAAGAGACAGGGATGGTGATCTTTACACTGGTGCCGGATATGGTGTTGAATCAGGGAATGATGCAGATATTGATCGTATTACTCACTATCTATGCGGTGATCGCAGTGTTGGCGTTTGTATTAAGTCTTTATGCATCACAGACATTTACCCGGCCGATCAGACAGATCAGTGATGCCATGACAAGTTTTGATGGAAATGATTTTACACATACCATTCAGATCCATACGGACACAGAACTGGATAAGATCGGGCATGCCTATAACGAGATGTTAAAGAATATCGAAGAGTTCCAGAACGAGGTCAAGAATCAGCAGAAAGAACTAAGAATCAGTGAGATGAATACGCTGATCAGTCAGATCAATCCGCATTTTCTCTATAATACTCTGGATACCATCTATATGCTGGCGCGGATCAACGGGGAAGAGAAGACGATGAAGATGATACAGGCACTGTCAAAGTATCTGCGTCTGTCACTGAGCAAAGGACGTGAGATTGTGACAGTAGAAGACGAGCTGGAAAATGTAAAAAGTTATATGGAGATCCAGCAGATCCGCAATGAGAATCTGTTCCGTTATGAGATCGAATGTGCAGAAGAACTGAAAACAAGGTGGATATTAAAGCTGATTTTACAGCCAATTGTGGAAAATGCAGTCAAATATGGATTTTGTGATATCTTCGAAGGCGGTCTGATAAGGATCAGTGTCACTGAACAGGCAGGACAGCTTACATTCAGTGTCTATAATAACGGAACTCCGATGGAAGAGCCGATGGCGGAGAAGTTAAACGGACTGTCAGAGATACCGGTATCAAAAATGAAAGACAGTTTTGAAGACAAAAAACATGGTTACGGTGTGATAAATATCATTACGCGACTGCGGTTAAAGTATGGGGAGGATGTGAGATTTTTCTATGAATCGGATACAAATGGAACCGTCTGTGTTATCCAGATCCCGGATGACGGGAAAGAAAACAGTGAACAGTAGACGGATTATGGCAGCAGTGATGGTGATCGTCATGCTGGCAGCACTGACCGGCTGTGTGGGAAAAGAGGATACACAGACCAGAAAAAAGAATAAAGTAGTAGAGATCCCAATGATCCTTACCGTAGATTCCAGTACCGGTAATAAGAATGAAGAGGAAGTGGTGGAGCGGTTCAACAGGGCATATAAAGGAAAGTATCATATAGATGTGGACTGGGTGATGGAGACGGAGGAAGAATACCGGAAGAATCTGAAACGTATGAATGTGACAGATGAATTACCGGCTATTATCACTGATCTGCGTATGCTTCCGTCTTTCTATCAGATGATGATCAAGAAAGGCAGGATTGAGGACCTGACACCTTACATTAACGAAGATCAGGAATGGAAAGATATGATTGAACCGTCAGTAATGGAATCGGTCCGGGAAGAAGATGGAAAGATTTATCTGGGTCCGGTCAGCACGGCGGCATTCGCCTGTTCAGGGGTTTTCTGGAACCGGGAGTTATTTGAACAGGCAGGAATCAGCAGATTCCCTGAGACATGGGAGGAGTTCTGGGAATGTTGTGAGAAACTGAAAGCAGCAGGGATCACGCCGCTTGCCCTGCATACGGAAGGAACAGCATGGGCCGCAATGCTGCTTGCAACAGCAGAAGTAGCAGGAAGTGAAGAAGGTGCGGCATTCATGAAGCAATTATATCCGGATACCTATCAGAATGAACCGGGGCTGGAGATAGCCGGTACATTAAAAAAATTATTCCAATATACGACCCAGGATGCATTACATAATGATTTTGACGTAGCTCATGATAATTTCGTGGCAGGAAATGCAGCGATGATACCTAATGGTTACTGGATGATTGATCAGATTCCGGAGGAAATGCAGAAAAAAGTATGTTTTTCTACATTTCCTGAAAATAAACTGATAGGCTCACCGGAGACATTCGGCTGGGCAGTTGTATCAACTTATAGTGAAAAGGTGAAAAAAGGAGCAGTTGAGTTCCTCAAATTCAGAACGAAATTGAATAAAGAACAGAAAGAAGAATTGCTGAACAGCAGTACAAGACAGGAAGGAACGCTGTTGGATGATTATCTGAAGGCTTATACGGGAAATCCACAGATTGTACCGAATTATCAGGTGAAGTGGAATTCACTGCTACAGGAGGATGTACTGGGAGAATGTCTGGCGGAACTGGCACAGGGAAAGATAACGGAGCAGGAATTCACGCAGGCAGAAGACGAAAGCATCCGGCAGTTTGAAGAAGAACAATAGATATGTTTTTTTGTATATCAGGTTGTTTTATTGATACAGGGTTTGAGCGCATTTCTGTTAATATAATGACAACAAGAGAAACGAAGGTTTCAAAAAAGAAAGGCGAGGGAAATGAATTATGAAAATGCGTAAAGTTGTATCAGCAATGCTGGTAGCAGCCATGGCAACAGGAATGGTTGCAGGATGTGGAAGCTCTTCTGACAGCAAGTCAGACAAGAAAGACGCAAAAGGAAAAGTATACTACTTAAACTTCAAACCAGAACAGGATGAGCAGTGGCAGGATCTGGCAAAAGAGTATACAAAAGAAACAGGAGTGGATGTAACAGTACTTACAGCAGCATCCGGAGAATACGAAAAGACATTAAAATCTGAGATGGCTAAGAGCAATGCTCCGACACTGTTCCAGGTAAACGGACCGGTTGGACTTGCAAGCTGGAAAGATTACTGCTACGATCTGAAAGATTCTGATGTTGCAAAACAGCTGACAAGTGATGATTTCGCACTGATGGACGGCGACAAGATGTCAGGAATCGCATACGTAATAGAAAGCTACGGAATCATTTACAACAAAGAACTGTTAAAGAAAGCAGGATACTCAGCTGATGATATCACTAACTTTGACAGCTTAAAGAAAGTTGTAGAAGACATCACAAAGAATAAGGACAAACTTGGATTCTCAGCATTTACATCCGCTGGTATGGACGGATCATCTGACTGGAGATTCAAAACTCATCTGGCAAACCTTCCAATCTACTATGAATACAAAGATGAAGGAATCGATAACACAGATGCTATCAAAGGGACATACCTTGATAACTACCGTCAGATCTGGGATCTCTACATCAACAACGCTACTTGCAAACCAACAGAACTTTCTACAAAGACAGCTGACGATGCAACAGCAGATTTCGTAACAGGTGATGCAGTCTTCTACCAGAATGGTACATGGGAATATAACAACATCAAAGACGTCGGAGATGACAATCTTGGAATCCTTCCAATCTACATCGGTGTAGAAGGCGAAGAAGATCAGGGAATCTGTACAGGTACAGAGAACTACTGGTGTGTAAACTCCAAAGCATCTGAAGACGACATTCAGGCAACACTTGATTTCATGAACTGGTGTGTAACATCTGATGATGGTGTAAAGGCAATGTGCAAAGACATGGGATTCACAATTCCATTTAAGAAGAACCTGAAATCAGACAACGTACTTGTTAACGAAGCAAACAAATATACAGAAGACGGAAAGACTCCTGTATCTTGGAACTTCTCAACAATGCCATCAGAAGAGTGGAAGAACGGAGTGGGTTCTGCACTGACAAGTTACGCAGCAGATCCGACAGATGCAAACTGGGCAAAAGTTACAACAGCATTCGTTGACGGATGGGCAAAAGAAGCTGCAGCAGCAAAATAAAAATAAAAATGTAACAATCAAAATAGTTATATGAAGTGAGTAGTGGCGGGCGGTTGCAAGAAACACCCGCCGCTTTTATGAAAAAGTGCAGGGAAATGAAGCGGAGATTCTCTGCATGGAAGGAGGAATTTATTATGCAAAAATCCATCAAACGTTATATGCCGATTTTCGTGCTTCCAACGTTTTTTGCATTTATTCTTGGCTTTATCGTTCCTTTTATTATGGGAATCTGGCTTTCATTTTGTAAATTTACAACCGTAACAGACGCGAAATTCGTAGGATTTTCAAATTACATAGAAGCACTGAAAGATACGGCATTCCGTCATTCATTCTGGTATACCGTACTGTTCGCGATTGCATCTCTTCTGATCATTAACATTATAGCATTTGCACTTGCAATGGCACTGACAAAAGAAATGCACGGAACAAATGTCTTCCGTACGATCTTCTTCATGCCGAACCTGATCGGTGGTATCGTACTTGGATATATCTGGCAGCTGATCTTTAACGGAGTTCTTTCCAGATATGGTACCGCACTTGCTCTGAATGAGTGGTATGGTTTCTGGGGACTGATCATTCTGGTCAGCTGGCAGCAGATCGGTTATATGATGATCATCTATATTGCGGGTCTTCAGTCTATTCCTGGTGATGTCATTGAAGCAGCAGAGATTGACGGAGCAAATAAGATCCAGACATTATTCAAGGTAACAATCCCGATGATGATGCCATCGATCACGATCTGTATGTTTCTGTCAATTACAAACGGATTCAAGTTATTCGATCAGAACCTGTCCCTGACAGCCGGTGAACCGTCTAAGATGTCTGAGATGATGGCGTTAAACATCTTCAATACGTTCTACGGACGTACCGGATGGGAAGGAGTCGGACAGGCGAAGGCAGTCATCTTCTTTGCAATCGTAGTTGTGATCGGTATGATCCAGTTACGTGCAACACGTTCTAAGGAGGTACAGCAGTAATGAAGAAAAAAACAAGTAAATTAAGCTGGTTTGGAACAGGTGCATTTACGATCATCGGTATTGTATATATCATGCCGATCCTGATCGTGCTGATCAACTCATTTAAAAATAAAGTATTTATCAACAAAGAACCATTCAAACTCCCGACAAAGCAGACATGGGTAGGAATCGATAACTTCCTGTCCGCAATTGACAAATATGAACTGCTGAGTGCAGTCGGCTGGACTGTATTTATCACAGTTGGTTCCGTACTTGTGATCCTTGTATGTACTTCTATGTGTGCATGGTATATTACAAGAGTAAACAGTAAGTTTACAAAACTGTTATATTTATTCTGCGTATTTTCCATGGTTGTTCCGTTCCAGATGGTTATGTTTACCTTATCGCTGGTAGCTGACCGTACAGGGCTTCGTACACCTTGGGGAATCATCATCATTTACCTCGGATTTGGTGCAGGTCTTGCAGTATTCATGTTCTGCGGATTTGTAAAATCCATTCCACTGGAAATTGAGGAAGCAGCAATGATCGACGGATGTACACCACTTCGAACCTTTTTCTCCGTTGTACTTCCGATCATGAAGCCGACATACATTTCCGTAGGAATCCTGGAGACGATGTGGATCTGGAACGACTTCCTGCTTCCATACCTGGTACTGGATCTGAATAAGTATAAGACAATCTCAATTGCGATCCAGTATATGAAGGGAAGTTATGGACGTGTAGATATGGGTGCTGTTATGGCAGCGCTGATCCTTGCGGTAATTCCGGTAGTTATCTTCTATCTGGCTTGTCAGAAGCATATTATCAAAGGTGTTGCAGCCGGAGCTGTAAAAGGTTAATAAGGACAAAAAAGAGATTTGGCATTTGGATATGTCAGATCTCTTTTGGAATATGTAAAAGTATATAAGAAAAGTTGATAGCGGTGGAGAATGAAGATATCACTTGACATTTTTCACTTATTTTTTAAAATATAGTGAGAGATGAAGAGGAGTAGTTTTTATTATGAATTCAAATTTTGAATATTACAAAATATTTTATTATGTAGCAAAATATGAAAATCTTACCAAGGCGGCAACGGTACTGAAGACCAGCCAGCCGGCAGTCACGCGTACCATACACAAACTGGAAAATGAACTTGGCTGCCGCTTATTTACGAGGAGTAAGACCGGAATGCAGCTAACTCCGGAAGGCCGGACATTTTATGGATATGTAGCGGCAGGATGTGCCCAGTTTTTCAAAGGAGAGAATGATCTGAGTAATCTGATCTCGCTGGAGAACGGAACGATCTATATCAGCGCTACGGAGACGGCACTTCACTGTTATCTTTTTCAGGCAATGGAAGAATTCAACAGCCTGTATCCGAATGTGAGGTTTAAGATTCTGAATAACAGTACGACAGAGTCTGTGAATGCAGTAAAAGAAGGAAAAGTAGACCTTGCATTTGTATCGGCGAACCTTCAGGTAGCAAAACCTCTTCGGATGAAGATTCTGAGAAAATATCATGATATCCTGATCAGTGGAAACAGATTTGGAGAATTAAAGGATGATGGGAAAGAGGTTTCACTTAAGGAACTGGTGTCCTATCCGTGGATCAGTCTGACTGCAGAGACGATTACCAGACGTTTTCTAAATGAATATTTTGAAAAGAACAGTCTGACATTTACACCGGATATGGAGCTTGCAACGACGGATATGATACTTCCGGCGGTAAGGCACAATCTGGGACTTGGTTTCATCCCGGCGGAATTTGCAGATTCGGAACTTAAGTCCGGACAGGTATTTGAAATCAAAGTGAAAGAAAAGCTGCCGGAACGTAATATCATACTGATCTACGACGTGGAATATCCGCAAAGTATCGCGGCAAAAGAATTTCAGAAATTCCTGAAAGAAAAAGAAATGTAAAAGCCCGGAAGCTTACATAAATTCGGATGATCAATAATGATCAGATAAAAGATAAAGGTATCGAATTGGAGTAAAATATTGTAAGCTTCCGGGCTTTTATTATATTAAAACAAACTAATCAATAGAGGACTTTTTTTATTTATGCCACTCCCAGTTACGGATCTCTTCAAGATCCTGTCCGTATTCGGCAATGTACTGTTTGTGCTCAACCAGCTTGTCGTTCATCTTCTGGATCAGGAATGATCCCTTGTTGCCAAGCTGTGGCAAGTGCATGATAGCATCTTTTACCAGGTTGAAACGGTCGATCTGGTTCTGTACACGCATATCGAATGGTGTAGTGATCGTTCCTTCTTCCTGATATCCATGAACGGAAATATTGTGGTTGTTACGTTCGTATGTAAGTTCATGGATCAGTGTCGGATATCCGTGGAATGCGAAGATGATCGGTTTATCTTTTGTAAAGATTGCATCATATTCTGCATCACTTAATCCGTGTGGATGTTTGTGATCTGATTCCATCTTGAACAGGTCAACAACGTTAACAACACGAATCTTGAGTTCTGGCATTTCATCACGAAGAATTGTAACAGCAGCCATTGTTTCAAGAGTTGGTGTGTCACCGCAGCAAGCCATAACAACATCTGGTTCTTCACCACAGTCGTTACTTGCCCAATCCCAAATACCGATACCCTGTGTACAGTGCTTAACAGCCTGTTCCATAGATAACCACTGGCAGCTTGGGTGTTTTGAAGCTACGATAGCGTTGACATAGTTCTTGCTCTTGATACAGTGATCGAAGCAAGAGAGTAAGCAGTTAGCATCCGGTGGGAGATACATGCGGACAACATCTGCTTTTTTATTAGCGATGTGATCCAGGAATCCTGGGTCCTGATGTGTAAATCCGTTGTGATCCTGCTGCCATACATTTGATGTCAGGATGAAGTTAAGAGAAGCAATTGGCTGTCTCCATGAAAGCTGGTTACATACTTTTAACCATTTTGCATGCTGAGCTGCCATAGAGTCAACGATACGGATGAATGCTTCGTAACTTGCGAAGAATCCGTGACGTCCTGTTAACAGATAACCTTCCAGCCATCCTTCACACATATGCTCACTTAACATACCATCCATGATACGTCCGTTTCTTGCAAGACAATCGTCTGTATCAAGAAGTCCGGCATTCCAGTCACGGTTCTGTGTTTCAAATACTTTGTATAAACGGTTAGACATACTTTCGTCAGGTCCGAAAATACGGAAGTTCTTGTTCTCTTCGTTTAATTCGAAGATGTCACGGATATATCCGCCAAGTTCGATCATATCCTGAGCCTTTGTCTTACCTGGTTCAACTTCGATTCCATAAGAACGGAAATCAGGAAGTCTTAAGTCTTTTAATAATAATCCACCATTTGCATGTGGGTTAGCTCCGAGACGGGCATCTCCCTTAGGTGCAAGTTCCGCAAGTTCTGGGATCAGGTGTCCATTTTCATCGAAGAGTTCTTCCGGATGATAGCTTTCCAGCCACTCTTTTAAGAGTTCCAGATGTTCTGGACTTTCCATTGTAAGTGGTACCTGATGTGCACGGAAAGATCCTTCAATCTGCTGTCCATCTACAACCTTTGGTCCAGTCCATCCCTTTGGTGTACGCAGAACGATCATTGGCCACATCGGACGTTCCGGATCGTTGTTCTCACGTGCATTTTTCTGGATTGCCTTGATCTCTTCGATAACAGTATCCATTGTCTCTGCCATCTTCTTGTGCATGGTCATCGGATCATCGCCTTCTACGAAGTAAGGTTTCCATCCACATCCTTTGAAGAAGTTCTCAACTTCCTCGTGGGAAATACGAGAGAAGATAGTAGGGTTACTGATCTTATATCCATTTAAATGAAGAATTGGAAGTACAGCACCGTCTGTAACTGGGTTCAGGAACTTGTTAGACTGCCATGAAGTAGCTAACGGTCCGGTCTCAGCTTCACCGTCACCAACAACAACAGTTGCGATCAGATCCGGGTTGTCGAATACAGCACCGAATGCATGAGCGATAGAGTATCCAAGCTCTCCACCTTCGTTGATAGATCCTGGTGTCTCTGGTGCACAGTGACTCGGAACTCCACATGGGAATGAGAACTGCTTGAACATCTTCTTCATACCTTCTTCATCCTGGCTGATGTTCGGATATACTTCGCTGTAAGAACCTTCCAGATATGTATTGGCAATTAAGAAGTTTCCGCCATGTCCAGGACCTGATAATAAGATCATATCCAGATCATAACGTTTGATGACACGGTTGCAGTGTACATAGATGAAGTTTTGTCCAGGTACGGTTCCCCAGTGTCCGACGATTTTTTTCTTGATCTGATCCATGGTCAATGGCTTTTTCAGAAGCGGATTATCAAGAAGGTATAACTGACCGGCTGACAGGTAGTTGGCAGCACGCCAGTAGGCATTCATTTTGTTGAGCAGTTCATCAGATAATGGCTGCTTTTCAAGACATAATTTATTGTCTTCCATTTTAGTACCTCTCTCTTTCTCTAGTTCATTTTTGTTATTTTTTCAACTGGGTTCATCATATCATGAGTAAAAGATAACGTAAAATAGCAATAATGAATTATATTCATATCAAAATGTTATGGATAGGAAGAGAAGGAGTTCCTTAATTTCGTAATAGGTGGTAGACATTGTGAAAAAATTGAAGTATAATTATGAATAGCTGTTTTTATGTAAGATTTTTGAATAAAGCGTTTAAAATGTTAATGTTTTGACGGAGAAAAACAGTGTATATAATGTAGATTGACAGTTTTTTAGTGAGGGAGAATTTATTATGAAGACTACTCTGATTATTATGGCAGCAGGAATCGGTTCAAGATTTGGAACAGGAATCAAGCAGCTCGCC
>OLOK01001437.1_pt1 | contig 20032 bp, 14 predicted proteins | sample 1672591 | NCBI WGS metagenome assembly OLOK01 (sample SAMEA3136703, study PRJEB25190) | human gut metagenome | biome: human gut; feature: human-associated habitat; material: faeces | place: Austria | collected 2013 | reverse complement strand
CCGGCCAGGGCGGCGGCGCGTTCAGCCGGGACCTTATGGACCAGGACCAGATAGCTGCTGGCCCAGAGTCCTGCCGTGGTCTCCAGGGCATTGTAGCAGAAGAACATGGCCACCGTTTCCCGGGCCATGGGGATCCTTAAGAGTGCCAGAAGGCCCGGCGCACGGTCTGCCCCGGCCTCCTCGGCCGCTTCCTCTCCACGGCTTTTTTTCTCTTCCCAGACGTTTTTCTGTCCGGCTGCCGTTTCGTTCCTGTCCTTCCCGTTTCCTGGCTTCATTTTCCATAAGGGCAGGCTTATGACCAGGACCCCCGCCAGCACCGTCTGGGCCAGGCCCACGGCCCGGTAGCCCATGCTCCAGCCATATCCTCCCGCAAGGACCGTCCCCATGACCGACGGGCCATTTACCATGAGTGACGCGCTGGCGCTTGAAAATCCATCCGAAGATGCCGATGTCGGAATACTTATAAATGGAAGCTTTCTGAGGTACGCCGCATACTTTGCCACATCGATAACCTTTCCGCCGCCGATGCCCACTATCACCTGAGCCTTTGCATCTATGTCAAATGCAAGTCTTATTATGTCCTCTATATTGGTAGAATCCAGCTCTCTGTATTCCACTACAGTCACATTCTCCTCCTTGAGTGAGTCCATAACCTGCTGCCCGAACATATCAATGAGTCCGTTTCCAAAATATATAACCGCATTCTTCATCCCAGCGCCCGCTATATATTTCCCCAGATTGTTCAATGTTCCCTTTCCTATCTTTAGTATTGTAGGTATTGCTATATGACTTCCTGCCATGATCTTCCTCCCTATTCTGCAATCTTCAGACCGGATCCTCGCAACCAGATCCCGATCTGTAACCCTTTGGCCTCCAATTCGAATAAATTAGATTCAAACATTACTTATTATAATGTATATACTAGTTATTGTGAACCGTTAACCAATTTACATACAGACGATATTTTTATACAAATCTTTATATTTCCTTTAAAGTTCTTACGCCATCTTTATATCTTTGCCAGAAATACACATTTTCTACACATCTTTTCCAAAATTAGAACACAGTTTATATGTATATTATTAAATGTAAACAGCGAGAGCGAAAGCAAGTTGTTTACAATCCCCTTTTTCATAAACGACTGCAACACCCTCCCCTCACATAATGTAGTTGCAGTCACTCCCTTTTAATACAAAAAGAAGAGGCTGCCTGAGATGGCAGCCTTTTCTTTTTGTTTTTTGTGGTCCCTGTGATGAAGGTCAACGGCAAATACGTAACGAAAAACGGATATTACACCGATATCTCTGAATGTCCACTTCATTCTCATACCGGTATAATATCCGTTTTTAATATCTATACTTCTATATTAATTATCCTCTATATCCAGTCTTTTATTACTCACTTCTAAGTGCTATAACAGGATCCTTCTTAGCTGCAAGTCTCGATGGGATAAGTCCTCCGATCAATGTCAGTATAACACTGATGATGACCAGTATCACCCCACCCTTCCAAGGAAGCGCCGATACACCGGCAACATTGATGTAACTCTCTATCACCTTACTGATCGGTATATTGATAAGTACCGTCACACCAATACCTATGAGTCCAGAGAAGAGTCCTATGATAAATGTCTCCGCATTGAACACTCTGGATATATCCTTCTTGGAAGCACCTATGCTTCGAAGAATACCTATCTCCTTGGTTCTCTCAAGAACAGAAATGTATGTGATGATTCCAATCATGATGGATGAAACTATCAATGAAATAGCCACAAATGCGATAAGTACATAAGTGATGGCATTGATGATCTTCGTCACTGATGACAGCATGATTCCGATGTAATCAGTGTATGTGATCTCCTTGTCAGGATAATCCTCATTATACTTGTCTATAAGCTTTGTTATCTCGTCCTTATCCGCAAATTCTGCACAGTAGAGGTTGATGGAAGCCGGCTTTGCAAGTTCCGCATATCCAAGCTTTGACATGTTATCCTCATAAGTAGATGTTGACTCCTGGAAGAAGCCGTAACCCTTGAGCGTCTCAAAAAGCTGTTCCTTTGTCATGGACGCCATCTGTGCCTGCATGTCCTCAGTAACCTGACCTGAAGCCATAAGCTGCTGCATAACAGAATCCATATCCACATCATCCGCTGTCAGTTCCTTGCCATCTGAAAATGGCATTCCTGTGAACACGTCAGTATCAGGATTATCCATCTGAGCCTTGAGTACATCTGTCTTCTCGTTCTCTGAAACTATGTAATTGGCAAGCTCCGATGTGTAACCTATATATCCCGGCTGCATAGTAGTTGCATACGCTTTATCCGAAGCCCTGATTACTGCTGACACCTTTACTTCAAGACCCCCGGCCACGGCAGACTTCAGGAAATCAGCGTCAGAACTCATATCTGTATATGTTCCATCTGCATTCTTCTTGTAAAGATCGCCTGGAAGTACAACCTTGAACTTGAGATCCAGAAGATCATCATAAGTAAACACCATCTGCTCAAGCTCCGGTGCCTCTCCGCCAGCAAGTATGGTTGAAACCATATCCTTCAGTTCCTTTGAATCCCTTAGTCCAAGAGTATACAGTGTAAAATCACTTATCTCGTTGTTTTTGTCAACAACAAGTACAACCTCGTTCTTGTTCTCCGGCCAGTGTCCTGCCAGCACATCGTACTGCTGCCTGAGCAGAGTGTCATTATCTAACATCTGTGTCCACATGTCCATTGATGATGAGCCGTAACTAAACGCCGACATGAAATCTGCCGTTGACTCCTGTGCCTCCGCCATTCCACCAAATCCCATGTCTGTCATAGTTGTGCTTGGATTTACCTGAGCAACTCCGCCATTTGCACTGTTCTCGTTGAACACATACAAAGGCGTGTCATACGTGTATGTTATATCACTGGTATATTTAGTGAATCCATTTGCATCATCTTCGATATATTTTTTGAATGTTTCAAGGTCGTTCTCTTTCACATCTGACACCATTGATACAAGCATGTCTCCCATGATATCTCCGGAATATACCTTGTCCTCACCGGCGTGATTGTGATTTGAATCCTCCTCATTGTTACCTACCATCTTGGAGAGAAGCTCACTGTAATCCATGGCTTTCTTCGTTATCTGCACTGGATATGTGGCAAGTGTCTCCTCCTGTACATCGTTGATGTACTTCTGGAATCCAGACGATAGCGACAATATAAGTGCTATTCCTATGATTCCTATACTTCCAGCAAATGCTGTTAAGAACGTTCGTCCCTTCTTTGTCATGAGGTTGTTCAGACTCAGCGAGAACGCTGTGAACATACTCATGGAGGTCTTCCTCGGAGCATAACTTCCGTCATCCTCCTTCGCCTCGTCCTCATCTGAAAACGGATTTGAATCGTCTATTATATTTCCATCGAGGAGCTTTACGATCCTTGTTGAGTACTGCTGTGCCAGCTCAGGATTGTGTGTAACCATGATGACCAGCTTGTCCTTGGCTATCTCCTTGAGGAGTTCCATGATCTGGACGCTTGTCTCTGTATCAAGGGCACCTGTAGGTTCATCCGCCAACAAAATATCTGGATCGTTTATGAGTGCTCTGGCGATTGCAACTCTCTGCATCTGTCCACCAGACATTTGATTTGGTTTCTTGTGGATCTGATTTCCCAGACCTACCTTCTCCAGAACTTCCTTCGCCCTCTTTCTCCTCTCTGCCTTAGATACTCCTGACAGTGTAAGCGCAAGCTCTACATTCGAGAGTACTGACTGATGCGGTATGAGGTTGTAGCTCTGAAATACGAATCCAACAGAGTTATTTCTATATGAATCCCAGTCTCTTGACTTGAAATCCTTTGTCGACTTACCATTGATAATCAGATCTCCGCTGGTATACTGATCCAATCCACCCACTATGTTCAGAAGTGTTGTCTTTCCACAACCCGACTGACCAAGTATAGACACGAACTCATTTCTTCTGAAATTTACAGATATACCCTTGAGTGCCTGAACAACTTCATCGCCCGTGTGATAATCCTTCACGATGTTCTTTAACTGAAGCATTCTGTCCTCCTTACGAAATTTATTGAGCAGACGCATGAAAAGCGCTTCGCGCGGCGTCTGCGTGGAATACATATTTTACGTTATGTTCTATATACATTACATTTTTCTACATTTGTTAATATTACTGGCAAATCATAGCATTTATTTTTTTCTATTTCAATTAAGACTGGCTATTCTTTATAAATGTTTTATTTTCCAGCGATAAGTTTAAACTAACTATATGCTGAACTTTTGGTTAAAAATTCTTTTATTTTATAATTATATGGGTTATAATCAGCGTAAGTGGGTACGTAAGTATCCAAATATAATTTTACGGAGGATTTTACAAATGTTAGTTTCAGCAACAGAAATGTTAAAGAAAGCTAAGGCTGGTCACTACGCAGTAGGACAGTTCAACATCAACAACCTTGAGTGGACAAAGGCTGTTCTCCTTACAGCACAGGAGCTTCAGTCACCTGTTATCCTTGGTGTTTCAGAGGGCGCTGGAAAGTATATGACAGGATTTGAGACAGTTGCAGCAATGGTTAAGGCTATGGATGAGTCACTTGGAATCACAGTTCCTGTAGCTCTTCACCTTGATCACGGAACATACGAAGGATGCTACAAGTGTGTTAAGGCTGGATTTACTTCAATCATGTTCGATGGTTCACACTATCCATTCGAGGAGAACCTTGCTAAGTCAACAGAGCTCGTTAACGTAGCTCATCAGCTTGGCCTCTCAATCGAGTGTGAGGTTGGTTCTATCGGTGGTGAGGAAGACGGAGTTATTGGTATGGGCGAGTGCGCTGATCCAGCGGAGTGCAAGACTATCGCTGATCTCGGCGTTGATATGCTTGCTGCTGGTATCGGTAACATCCATGGTAAGTACCCAGCTAACTGGAAGGGACTTAGCTTCGAGACACTTGATGCTATCCAGCAGAAGACAGGTGTTATGCCATTAGTTCTTCACGGTGGTACAGGTATCCCAGCTGACATGATCAAGAAGGCTATTTCACTTGGCGTTTCAAAGATCAACGTTAACACAGAGTGCCAGTTATCATTTGCAGATGCTACAAGAAAGTACATCGAGGCTGGTAAGGATCTCGAGGGCAAGGGATTTGATCCTAGAAAGCTTCTCGCTCCTGGTTTCGAGGCTATCAAGGCTACTGTTAAGGAGAAGATGGAACTCTTCGGATCAGTTGGTAAGGCTAACGACTAATCAGCTATCTTTGACAGACTAATTAACAAATGTAACGATAAACTATCCGGTACCTATCGGACAAGTATCGCTCACGTAAACTTAAAGAACCCCATCACAGCATATACAAGTCGTGGTGGGGTTCTTATTTGTTGTTTTGGACTCTGATTTCGTCTAATAAATATTTGTCATCTTTACGTCAAGTGCTTTTTATCCCAAATCAGCCTGTTTTGGTTGAATAAGGATAAAATTATCCATTTTCTCCATTTTATTGAACTGAAAGATACAAAATATCAGGGTATTATCCTAGAATGCAGTTTTGATTTGAATTTAGGATAATTTTGTAACAAATGCGTTCAAATTCCAGTACAAATAGAAAAACATATTGTTACACGGCAAAAGAACGAACGAAAACAGCCAACAAAAAGACAAATAAATAAAACAAGCCAAAACAAATAAATAAGGACAAAGCGTTGTTAAATGGGATTGATCCATCAACACGTTTTGTCCTTAAGATTCTTATATTTCATTTATGGCAAAGCCTGATATCTTCAATTCTTTTCTTCTGTTATACTGCAGATTCCGCAGTTTCTTTCTCTGACTTCGCCTTTTTCCTGCTGACTGCCCACCATACAGGCACTGATACCAGAAGAAGAATTGCTGTTACCACGCTGAACCATGCACCAAAACCGAGACCGGCATTTACTGTTTTGTCCAGCCTGCCAAGATCTATCAGCGAGAGCACAAACTCGAATATGAGTGCGCCTCCAATGATAACTGATATCACAAGATCAATTATATATGCTACAGTTTTGTTCATGAACGCACTTATTATATCTGCAACAAGCAATACTGCCACTATAATTACAGATATTACATCTATGCCAAATACTCCACTTATCGTTCTGACATCAGAATCCATATGTGCATACGGCAAAAATACTGTGATCAAAGCCATGATCATTCCAACAATATTTAACAGATTTGGTATATGTGTTGAACCCTTCTTGACATCTACAGGAACATTCTGTCTGTACTCATACCCAACATATCCCATCGGACTGTCGTACGGTGTAGACTGCTGACCCGGTTGACCGTATGGTGGCTGCTGGTATGACTGCTGCCCTGCCGGACCATAGTTCTGCTGCTGTCCCGGTGCGCTGTACTGCGGCTGCTGCCCTGACTGGCCATAATTCTGCTGTTGTCCCGGCTGATCATATCCCGACTGTGCTTGTACGTTGTTCAGCATATCTTTCTGTTCCAGATTACCCTCTAATGACAATCTATCATCCTTGTGGATACCATCTACATTATTCTGTTCATCCATGTTGTCATCTACCTCCGATGTAATTATTCGACACATCCCTTACATGCCGAGATACCTCTTCAGATACTGCCCTGTATACGACTGAGATATCTTTGCTACTTCTTCCGGAGTTCCACTGGCAATGACCGTTCCACCTCCAGCGCCCCCTTCAGGTCCCATGTCAATAATATAATCTGCGGTCTTGATGACGTCAAGGTTATGTTCGATAACAACAACCGTATTTCCGCCCTCGCTGAGCCTCCTGAGTATATCCACAAGCCTGTGAACATCAGCAAAATGAAGTCCCGTGGTAGGCTCATCAAGTACATATATTGTCTTTCCTGTTCCACGCCTTGACAACTCGGTTGCAAGCTTGATTCTCTGTGCCTCTCCGCCTGACAGAGTGGTGGATGGCTGTCCAAGCCTGATATATCCTAATCCCACATCTCGCAACGTTTCTATCTTCCTGAGTATTCTCGGAACATTTGCAAAGAACTCACATGCCTCATCAACAGTCATATCGAGAACTTCATTGATACTCTTACCCTTGTATTTGACCTCCAGGGTCTCCCTGTTGTATCTCTTTCCTCCGCACACTTCACATGGCACATATATATCAGGCAGGAAGTGCATCTCTATCTTGATTATTCCATCTCCACGACACGCCTCACATCGTCCGCCGGATACGTTAAAGCTGAATCTTCCCTTGCCGTAACCTCTAGCCTTGGCATCCTTGGTTCCTGCAAACAGATCCCTTATCAGATCAAATGTACCTGTATAGGTAGCCGGATTGGATCTCGGAGTTCTACCTATAGGTGACTGGTCTATATTGATAATCTTATCCAAAGCATCATAGCCAATGATATGGTCGTGCTTTCCTGCTTTAATCCTGCTCTTGTTGAGTCTTCTCGCCAGCTTCTTGTACAAGATCTCATTTACCAGAGAACTCTTTCCTGAACCAGACACACCCGTCACACATGTCATGATTCCAAGTGGTATATCCACATCTATATGCTTGAGATTGTTCTCATAAGCATTCTTGACAGTGAGCCATCCAGTTGGCTTTCTCCTCACATCCGGAACCTCTATCTTCTTCCTGCCACTTAAGTAGTCACCGGTGATAGAATTCTCGCACTTCATGATATCCTCCGCGGTTCCCTCTGCAACCACATATCCACCATTTGCACCGGCTCCCGGTCCTATATCTATAATGTGATCCGCAGCCCTAATAGTGTCCTCATCATGCTCGACAACGATCAGAGTATTTCCAAGGTCTCTCAGATTCTTGAGAGCAGCTATGAGCTTGTCATTATCCCTCTGATGAAGTCCGATACTCGGCTCGTCAAGAATATACGCAACACCGACCAAGCCTGAACCTATCTGCGTTGCAAGTCTAATTCTCTGCGCCTCACCTCCTGAGAGCGTGCTTGTACCCCTGCTCAGACACAGATAGTCAAGACCCACGTCTATAAGAAAATGCAATCTTGACCTGATCTCCTTGAGTATAGCTGCGCCTATCATCTTCTGTCTGTCCGTGAGCTCTAGCTCTTTCATGAATTTTGCAAGTTCTGTGATAGGAAGCTCTGTAAGTTCAGCAATATTCTTATCTCCAACTGTAACAGCAAGGGCTGTGGGCTTAAGTCTCTTGCCACCGCAGACCTCACACGGAGTTATAGTCATGAATGTCTCATACTCAGCCTTAGTAGACTCAGCAGATGTCTCCCTGTATCTTCTTGCGACACTCTTCAGAAGTCCTTCAAATGTTATGTCATACACGCCTTCACCGCGCTGTCCCTTATAGTACACCTTAACTGGGCGAGAGTTCTTTCCATATAATAAGAGATCTTTTATATCCTGTGGGTAATCCTGAAATGGTGTATCCAGAGAGAACCCATATTCCTTACCGAGTGCCTTGAGTATTGCATTTGAATAGCTCTTTCCATCATTGCATGACTGCCATCCAAGTACCACAATGGCTCCATCATTTATAGACAGACTCTGATCCGGTATCATAAGATCAGGATCAAATTCCATCTTGAAGCCAAGACCTGCACATGTCGGGCATGCGCCAAATGGATTGTTGAAAGAAAAGCTTCTCGGCTCTATCTCATCTATGCTGATTCCGCAATCCGGGCATGAAAAGCTGTCTGAGAAATTGATAATGGTATTCTCCTTCTGAACACCATTCTCATCCCTCTCCCCGATCACCTCAATTTTCATAAGCCCCTCTGCAAGCTGAAGTGCGGTCTCTATGGAATCTGTGAGTCGCCTCTCCACATCCTGTCTTACAACCAGACGATCGACTACTATATCTATACTGTGCTTCTTGTTCTTATCGAGCTTTATCTCCTCCGACAGCTCATACATGCTGCCATCGACAACCACTCTGACAAATCCGCTCTTCTTTGCCTTCTCCAGCAGCTTTACATGCTCTCCCTTTCGGCCTCTGACCACAGGCGCAAGCACCATGAACTTTGTCCTCTCAGGTAGCTTCATGATCTCATCCACCATCTGGTCAACCGTCTGTCTGCTTATGACCTTACCACAGTTCGGGCAGTGTGGTATTCCCACTCTGGCATAGAGAAGTCTGAAATAGTCGTATATCTCAGTGACAGTGCCAACTGTGGATCGAGGATTTCTGTTTGTTGACTTCTGATCTATGGAGATTGCAGGGGAAAGTCCCTCTATCTTGTCCACGTCCGGCTTCTCAGCCTGTCCAAGGAACTGTCTCGCATAGGAGGACAGCGACTCCATGTATCGTCTCTGTCCCTCCGCATATATCGTGTCAAATGCCAGTGAAGACTTACCTGATCCCGAAAGTCCTGTCACGACAACAAATTTGTCCCTTGGAATCTTGACATTGATATTCTTCAGATTATTTTCACGTGCGCCTTCAATAGTAATATACTTCCTGTCAATATTCCTGCTGGCGTTGAAATAATCATCCTTCATGCTCGCATCCGTTATATCCTCCAGATGCTCACTGCGTTCATAATTCTTATTGTCTTCCATCTTGATCTAACCTTTTCTCTTTATTATTTATATTTCAGTCCTTATCATAATCTCTGAGTGCCGCCTTGTACACCTTGAGCTGATCTCTGATCTCCGCCGCCACCTCAAAGTTGAGGTCTGCTGCCGCCATATTCATCTTCTTGGTCAGCTTGGCGATAACCTTCTGCAGCTCCTTCTTCGTCATGGACTCAGCGTCCTTATCCTCATCTGGAAACTCCTCCTTCTTCACCTCTATGGTTATGAGATCCCTTATGCTCTTCTCTATAGTCTTAGGGGTTATTCCATGTTCCTCATTATACTTCTGCTGTATCTCACGACGTCTGCTCGTCTCATCGAGGGCATACTTCATAGAACCCGTGATAGTGTCTGCATACATGATGACATGTCCATCCACATTTCGGGCTGCTCTTCCTATGGTCTGGATGAGCGATGTCTCCGATCTCAGGAAACCTTCCTTGTCAGCATCCAGTATTGCCACCAAAGTGATCTCCGGTATATCAAGTCCCTCTCTCAGAAGGTTGATTCCAACAAGCACGTCGAACACGCCAAGACGGAGATCTCTCACTATCTCAACTCTCTCCATAGTATCTATATCCGAGTGCAGATATTTTACCTTTATATCATTATCCCTCATATAGCTGGTGAGGTCCTCAGCCATACGTTTTGTAAGAGTAGTTACAAGCACCTTGTGTCCCTGCTCAGTCTCCTTGCGGACCTCTTTGAGCAGATCGTCTATCTGTCCCTCAACCGGTCTGACCTCAACCGGCGGATCAAGAAGTCCCGTAGGTCTGATGATCTGTTCAGCCATGAGCATCTGGTGTTCTTCCTCGTATTTGCCTGGTGTAGCAGATACGAACATGACCTGATCCAGCTTCTGCTCAAATTCTGAGAAATTGAGAGGTCTGTTGTCAAGTGCCGACGGAAGCCTGAAGCCGTAGTCCACCAGATTCATCTTACGTGAACGGTCTCCCGAATACATAGCACCAACCTGCGGCACTGTCATATGCGACTCATCTATAATAAGAAGGAAGTCATCACCAAAGAAATCCAGCAATGTGCTCGGTGTCTCCCCAGCTGATCTGCCAGCCAGAGGTCCTGAATAATTCTCTATTCCAGAACAAAATCCAGTCTCCCGCATCATCTCCATGTCAAAGTTAGTTCTCTCCTCGATACGCTGAGCCTCTATTAGCTTATCCTTTGACTTGAAGTAAGCAACTCTATCCTTGAGTTCTGCCTCGATACGTTTCAGTGCCTTCTCCATCTTCTCCTGTCCAACTACATAGTGGGATGCCGGGAACAGACAAGTGTATGTCAGATCCCTCTTTCCCTCTCCGGTGAGCGGGTCAAATTCCGTGATCCTATCTATCTCATCTCCGAAGAATTCTATCCTTATTCCATCATCAAATGTAGACACAGGAATGATCTCCAGCACATCCCCACGCACCCTGAATGTACCTCTCTGCAGATCCATATCATTCCTGTCATACTGTATATCTGTCAGCTCATCGATGACCTGATCTCTGTCCTTTATCATGCCCACTCTGAATGAGAGCATCTGATTCCTATACTCGTCCGGATCACCGATACCATATATACACGATACAGACGCAACCACGATGACGTCCTTCCTGTCTATAAGCGCAGCTGTTGCACTATGCCTCATTCGGTCAATATCATCATTTATAGACGAATCCTTTGCAATATAAGTATCCGTAGACGCCACATATGCTTCCGGCTGATAATAATCGTAGTATGATACAAAATACTCCACCGCATTGTTCGGGAAAAATTCCTTCATCTCTCCATAAAGCTGCGCCGCCAAAGTCTTGTTATGTGCAAGAACCAAAGTAGGCTTATTCAGCTGCTGTATGACATTCGCCATGGTAAATGTCTTACCTGAGCCGGTTACACCGAGCAGCGTCTCGAACTGATTACCCTCTTTAAATCCATTCACCAACTTCTCTATAGCCTCCGGCTGATCTCCGGTGGGCTTGTATTCCGATACCAATTCAAAATGATCCATAAAAGTCTCCTTAATAGCAACCAAGTTGCCACATACAAATCCCGTTGACATAAAGCAACCACAATGCTAATATCTGTTTATAAGGATGCTGTCGATGACAGTTTGCCTGATTATATAATATGATAGAAATAACCGCTTACTTTCTCAGGGTGAGGCGGTTATTTTTTTGTCTTGGAATCATGCTTTCCATGCATGTAACCAAGACTATAAAAAGTCACACACAGTGAAATCACTGCAATTAGGTCACTAATGGTCAGCATAAGCGTACTTCTCCTCTCTAAGATTTCCCACTATCAGGATATCTATGTAATCGAAGCTACTTTCTACTCTTCGCAAAAAACAAACCGCCATCACGCATGACAGCACCCAGGCTAAAGCCTGCATCTATTATATCGAACATTAGTTCCCATATCAAGTGAAAACACGGCAGTTGCTCAAGTTTATTTATCCCCTGAACAACTGCCACTATACTTCAACTGTTTGCTCACAACACCTTCTATGCCGCTAGTTCATCCCTACCCAGGCTTATCTCATAGCAGCCTTTCTCATCAACAGTCACCACGCCTCTCTCAAATCCTGTATAAAAGCTAAGGATATACAGATCATTTACCTTTGAGATAACCGCCTCAGCATTCATCTCCGCCAGATCCACAATGTTGTCTTTCAACACTCCCTCGCTTACTTTGATGATCTGTCTCTCCTTCTCCACCTGTTTCTTCTCCCGAAGCTCCTTATAATAAAGAAAGAGATTCTCCTCAACCGCCTTCGACTTACATCTGCATCTGTGAAAATAGCTGCCGATGATCATGTAAAGCATGTATGCTGTCTCCTGCTGTCTGTGTGATGTCTTTTCTACAAATGAATATCTCATAATCGTTACCTCCATAATGAAAAAATTAAAATAAATCTAAACTGTATCTATCAATAAGTTGTCCAGAGCTTCACCAACTCACACCTCCATGGTGCCTGCTCCCCGGTCTGTCATTTTTCAGCCGACGACAGTCGCTGTGTCCGTATTCTTTACTGCCCCGGTCACTGGGCAGATGCATATTCAGTTGTCATTTGCAATCTGACCCATGCCCGAAAGGCAACAAAAAAAGAGTCATGATCGCAGACTTATAGCACTTGCTACTCATCATGTTTTCCAACTCTTCTACTTATATGAATTATTCAATTTTCATTATGGATATCAGCTGTTTGCTGATGTATATGTTATATCAGAAACTAAATGTGGTGTCAACATATTTATAAAATACTCTTGATTTTCTAGAGGCTATCGCGTATAATGTTCTTATAGCATACAAATGTGCTGTAAGAATATTATATAAAAAAGGGGGTGAATATATGCTAATCAACAGAGAAAGGCTACTCATCTATGACACTCTTATCAGTATCATAAGCCATAGTTCCTTGCCTATTAACAGTCGCTTCGTAATGTACAAGGCATACGACATTCTAAAGCCTCTAATTCCTAATTTAAACATTAGGCACATCAGTGGCATGCTTGCTGCCGTTAAATCAAGCACCGCTTATGATATTTGTGTGATATCTCCACGGAATTCAGTAATTACAACATAACAAAAAAACCCTACGTTTTGACAACAATCAAAGTTGCCAAACGTAGGGTTTCATTTTCCTACCTTATCGCATCCTTCATGCTCTTCACATAATCTCTCACATAAGGCACACAGTCCTTGCCGTACTGGGCACACAGCTTGACGATGGCTGAACCTACGATGACACCGTCTGACTTCTCCGCCATCTGCTTTGCCTGCTCAGGTGTGGATATTCCGAAACCTACAGCGCATGGGATGTCCTTCGCCTTCTTCACCAGATCGACCATGGCTCCTATGTCTGTGGTGATCTTGGTTCTTGTTCCAGTTACACCGAGTGATGACACGCAATATACAAATCCACTCGCATCATTTGCGATCATGGATATTCTCTCATGGGATGTAGGTGCGATGAGTGAAATGAGATCCACATCATACTGCTTGCATATCCCGTCAAACTCATCCTTCTCCTCGTAAGGAATGTCAGGAAGGATCAGACCGTCTATGCCGATCTCCTTACATGTGCTGATGAATCTCTCCGAACCATAGGAGAACACGACATTTGCATATGTCATGAACACCATAGGTATTGTCACCTTCTTGCGGAGCTTTCTCACAAGGTCAAATACCTTGTCTGTCGTCACGCCACCTGCAAGCGCTCTTATATTTGCGCCCTGAATGACCGGACCCTCGGCTGTCGGGTCTGAGAATGGGATTCCCAGCTCTATAAGGTCTGCACCGGCCTCAACCATTGCGTATACTACCTCCTCTGTCACATCCAGCGACGGATCGCCACATGTCACAAATGGTATAAATGCTTTTCCATGCTCAAATGCTTTTGCTATATTACTCATGAAGATCCTCCCCTCTGTATCTTGCGATGGCTGCAACGTCCTTATCGCCACGTCCTGATACATTGATCACTATTATTTTATCCTTGTCCATTGTAGGTGCCAGCTTCATGGCGTAAGCCACAGCGTGTGCGCTCTCTATCGCAGGGATGATTCCCTCGACCCTTGACAGATACTCAAATGCATCAACTGCCTCGTCATCTGTGATCGCCACATACTCTGCACGTCCGATGTCGTGAAGATATGCATGCTCGGGTCCGATTCCCGGGTAGTCAAGTCCCGCTGAGATCGAATATACAGGTGCGATCTGACCAAATTCATCCTGACAGAAGTAAGACTTCATGCCGTGGAATATACCAAGCTTTCCAGTCGCAATAGTTGCCGCTGTCTCAAATGTATCAACACCTCTGCCTGCTGCCTCACAGCCGATCAGCCTGACGCTCTCGTCAGGTATGAAATCGTAGAAAGCTCCGATGGCATTTGAACCGCCGCCCACACATGCCATGACGACATCAGGGAGTCTTCCCTCCTTCTCCATGAGCTGTGCCTTGATCTCTTTACTGATCACAGCCTGGAAATCACGGACGATCTCAGGGAAAGGATATGGTCCCATGACTGAGCCGAGTACATAGTGTGTATCATCGATCCTGCTTGTCCACTCACGGAATGCCTCAGATACCGCATCCTTCAGTGTGGCTGTTCCAGTCTTTACCGGATGAACCTTTGCGCCCAGGAGTCTCATTCTGTACACGTTGAGAGCCTGTCTGATCGTGTCCTCCTCGCCCATGTATATCTCACACTCCATGCCCATCATGGCTGCAACTGTAGCTGTTGCAACACCGTGCTGTCCGGCACCGGTCTCCGCGATAACTCTTGTCTTGCCCATTCTCTTGGCAAGGAGCATCTGTCCGATTACGTTGTTGATCTTGTGCGCTCCTGTGTGGTTCAGATCCTCTCTCTTGAGGTAGATCTTTGCACCGCCCAGATTCTTTGTCATTCTCTCCGCATAGTAAAGTCTGCTAGGTCTTCCCGCATACTCGTTGAGCATCTCCGTGAGTTCTCTGTTGAACTCCGGATCATCCTTATATTTCTTGTAAGCCTCCTCCAGCTCCAGCATCGCATTCATCAGAGTCTCTGGAATGTACTGGCCGCCGTGAACGCCAAATCTGCCTTTTGACATATGTTTTTCCTCCTGTTTGTTCTTTTCAGATGTATTTTCAAATGTATTTCTACACTTTTGTATTGTGTTTCTTCTATATAGTATAGCAATCAAACATATTATATTTCGTTCTCTACATTGCTTTTTCAGATGAGCCTGAATACTTCTTACTCGCCCTTCAATTCCGCAAACAACTTCTTCTTGTCAGGACTTCTCATAAAAGTCTCGCCTATGAGCACCGCATCAGTTCCATTTGCCTTAAGCCTGTCTATGTCCTCCTTTGTCTTGATTCCACTCTCAGACACATACACCATCTTCTGAGGGACGGAGGGGACAGGTACCTCCGTCCCCATATGGGTGGCTGGCACCGTATCCGGTATCAGCATTCTTAGGCGAACACTGTTCATGATGTCCACCGTAAATGTTCTGAGATCTCTGTTGTTCACTCCGATGATGCCTGCTCCGCAGGCTATCGCCCGTCTGACCTCATCCTCATCGTGAGCCTCAACCAGAGCCGACATCCCAAGTTCATGCGCAAGCCGAAGATATGAGGCAAGCTGCTCGTCATCCAGTATGGCGCAAATCAAAAGCACCGCCGAGGCTCCTATGACCTTTGCCTCATATATCATATACTCGTCAACTGTGAAATCCTTCCTCAGCAGCGGTATATTTACCTCCTTCTTTATATCCATCAGGAACTGATTGCTTCCCTGGAAATAAAACGGCTCAGTGAGCACCGATATGGCTGAAGCTCCCGCCGCCTCATATTCATTTGCGATCTCAACATAAGGAAAGTCCGGTGCGATAAGTCCCTTGGAAGGTGATGCCTTCTTGACCTCACAAATAAACGATATTCCATTTGCCGCCAGATTATCCCTAAATGGGAACTTACTATATGGGTTGCTGCCGTTATTCGTCTCTCTGGCAACTATATCAAGTGCCTGTCTCTTCATCTCCTCAAGAGGAACCCTTTTCTTCTGTTCTGCCACACGTTCCTTTGTCTTTGCAGCTATCTCATCTAATATCATCTCTTACCTCTCTATACAACCTTCTATCACAGTTTGCGATGAAACTTATCTACTCATTTGTCAGTCTTACAAATGCATCAAGCGTCTCAGCAGCCTTGCCACTGTCGATCATGTCCTCTGCTACCTTTATTCCATCCGCTATGGAGTCTGCCTTGCCTGCGATGTAGATACAAGCTGCTGCGTTCAGTACAACTGCATTTCTCTTAGCTCCTTTGATCTTGCCTGACAGGATATCGCGGGTAATCTGCGCGTTTTCCTCAGGACCGCCGCCCACCAGATCCTCCTTGCTGCATCTCTCAAATCCGAAATCCTCTGGCTTGATCTCGTACTTTGTGATCACGCCATCTTTGATCTCTGCAACTATTGTAGGTGCGCTCATGGATATCTCATCCAGACAATCCTGTCCATATACGACAAGTCCCCGTTTTACGCCAAGACCAACAAGTACAGGAGCCATCTGATCAACAAGCTCCTCCTTGTATACTCCCATGATCTGCATCTGAGCCTTTGCCGGGTTGGTGAGAGGTCCAAGGATATTGAATACTGTCGGTATTCCAAGTGCCTTTCTGACCGGGCCTGCATATTTCATCGCCTTGTGATAAACCTGGGCAAACATAAAGCTCATGTTGCACTCAGCAAGAACCTTGCCCATTTTTTCAGGTGATATGGAGATATTTACACCAAGAGCCTCAAGTACATCCGCTGCTCCACTCTTGCTCGATACGCTTCTGTTGCCGTGCTTTGCGATCGGTACTCCGGCCGCTGCTGCAACTATTCCACTCGTTGTCGATATGTTAAATGAATTCGCACAATCTCCGCCTGTTCCCACGATCTCAAGAACTTCTATTCCGTCATGTGGAAGAGACTCCGCATGGTCTCTCATTCCATTTGCACTGGCTGTTATCTCGTCAAGCGTCTCGCCCTTCATGTGAAGCGCTGTGAGATATCCCGCCGTTGTCTCTCCCGGCACCTTGCCACTGAATATCTCATCCATGCTGGCATATGCCTCATCGTATGTAAGATCCTGTCCTGCTGCTACCTTCTTAAGAGTTTCCTGTATCATCGCCATATCCTCCTTATTTTATATCATTTTATATCTCTAAAAAATTTCTGAGCATTATCTTGCCCTTCGGTGTCAGTATCGACTCCGGATGGAACTGAACTCCGTACACCTCGTGATCCCTGTGTTTTACTGCCATGATCTCTCCATCCTCCGTTCTTGCTGTGACCTCCAGACATTCTGGGAAATTCTCATCGGCTGCTGCCAGTGAATGATATCTGGCAACCTGTATCTTGCTCTGAAGTCCTCTGAACAATCTGCAGTTCAGATTCACATCAACCAGCGACATCTTTCCATGCATAAGTTTCTTTGCATATGTGACTGTCGCACCATATGTCTCACAAATCGCCTGATGTCCGAGACACACGCCGAGGATTGGTACTTTTCCTGCAAAATATCTCACCGCATCCTCACACATTCCCGCATCCGAAGGTCTTCCGGGTCCCGGTGAGATGATTATGTGATCCGGCTTCATCGATTCAATCTCCTCACAGGTGAACTCATCATTTCTTATGACCTTTATATCCGGATTTATTGCCCCCACAAGCTGATACAGGTTGTAGGAGAAGCTGTCGTAATTGTCTATAAGTATTGTCATTTATTTTGTCCTCCTTATTTTTATTGTGCATGCGCATGAAAGGCGCTCCGCGCGGCGCACGCATTATCACAAGGGATCTCCCGCAAGCGGGTCCTCCTTATGATATATCTTGGCTCATTGTGAGTGCTGTCGTAACTGCCTTTGCCTTGTTGATACATTCCTGGAACTCATTTTCCGGAACACTGTCTGCGACGATTCCCGCTCCCGATCTGACAAATACCTTGTCACCCTTTTTGTATGCGATCCTTATGGCTATACATGTATCAAGATTCCCTGTGAAATCTATGTATCCTATGGCACCGCCATATATTCCTCTCTTGTTGTCCTCCAGCTCATTGATGATCTGACACGCCCTGATCTTCGGTGCTCCTGAGAGGGTTCCGGCCGGAAGTACCGCATCCACGGCTGACAGCTCATCGTATCTGCTGTCGTCGATCTCCCCCCTGACTGTTGAACCTATATGCATTACATGTGAGTACCTCTGAACCTTCATGTACTGCTCAACCTCAACAGTTCCGAACTTGCTTATCTTGCCAAGATCATTTCTTCCGAGATCCACCAGCATGTTGTGCTCCGCCAGCTCCTTCTCATCCGCCATAAGTCCGGCCTCAAGTCTCATATCCTCTTCCTTTGTCTTTCCCCTTGGTCTCGTTCCAGCAAGTGGAAATGTGTGAAGCATGCCATTTTCAAGCTTTACCAGTGTCTCAGGCGATGCGCCCGCAACCTCTATCTGGTCGCCGCTGAAGTAGAACATATACGGAGAAGGATTTGTGCTTCTGAGAATCCTGTACGTGTTGAACAGCGATCCCTCCATCTCAGCCTCAAGTCTGTTGGACAGAACCACCTGGAAGATATCTCCCTCGAATATGTACCTCTTTGCCCTCTCAACCATGCTGCAATACTTCTCTTTGTCAAACAGCGGCTTGAAATCACTCTTCATCTTAACCGGCTCTATCTCCGCCATCTCTCCATCGAGGATGAGCTTCTTCATATCTTCTATATCAGCAAGTGCATTTGCATATCCGGCTTCTATATCGGACGTGTCAGCATTTGCAATGAGAATCAGCTTTGACTTGAAATTGTCAAATGCAATGACCTTGTCAAATAACATCAGATCAAGATCCTGGAATCCTTCATCATCCTCGGCATCGATCACAAGCTTCTTCTCACTGTACTTTATGTAATCATATGAGAAGTAACCGACAAAACCTCCTGTAAATGTTGGAAGTCCTTCTATCTTCGGACTCCTGTAATCCTTGAGTATCTCTCTGATGAATACCTCAGGATGAATATCGTCCGCTTCCTTTATCACATTTCCATCTATATCCTTGAGCTGTATGTGCCCATTCATGCATGTGACATCAAGCTTCGGATTGTAACCAAGAAATGTGTACCGTCCCCACACCTCCTGATTCTCCACGCTCTCAAGTATGTAACAGTGCTCATTTGCCGCTTTCAGCTTTCTGAGTAAGTTGATAGGTGTGATCACATCCGATAACATCTCACAGCACACCGGAACCATCCTGTATCCGTCTGCCGCATATTTCTTTGCCTCGCTAAGTTCTGGTCTTATCATGTCTCATCCTCCTTATTTTTGAACACTATCATGCATTCAATAAATTTCCCTGTGCTCATCTCTTTCATATATGTCTATCAGGCTATCGTCAAAGGATCTATCAAATGTCACATGTCTTTCTGCAAACTAAAAAAGCACCACAGGACATAAAAAAAATTCCTTATCCTACTAACATTAGGACAAGAAATCTAATCTCCTGCGGTGCCACCTAATTTCATCAATAAATAAAAAAAAATATATATAAATATATATTTTGGAGGGGATAAAATGGTAAATAAACAAAGACTTATAGATGAATTTTTAGAATTAGTGCAAATAGACAGTCCATCTTCTAAAGAAGGAAAAGTAGCTCAAGTTTTAGTTAAGAAGCTTGAAGAAATTGGCTGTGAAGTTATTATAGATAATGCTGGTGAAAAAACAGGGGGAGAAACAGGAAACGTAATAGCGACATTAAAAGGAAATAGAAGTGGTAAAAAAATATTATTCAGCTCTCATATGGACACAGTTAGCCCATCTATCGGTGTAAAACCAATAATAGACGAAGTTAATGGAATAATAAAGAGTGATGGCACTACAGTACTAGGTTCAGATGATAAAGCTGGTATAGCAGCAATACTAGAAGGTTTAAGAAATATAAAAGAAA
>OLOK01001434.1_pt1 | contig 20080 bp, 16 predicted proteins | sample 1672591 | NCBI WGS metagenome assembly OLOK01 (sample SAMEA3136703, study PRJEB25190) | human gut metagenome | biome: human gut; feature: human-associated habitat; material: faeces | place: Austria | collected 2013 | reverse complement strand
TCCGGCAATTCTTCGTCCGGGACGTTTTGACCGTCGTGTGACAGTAGGCCGCCCGGATGTACGCGGCAGAGAAGAAATCTTACAGGTTCATGCAAAGGGAAAACCGTTAGGGGATGATGTCGATCTAAAGAAGATCGCACAGACAACGGTTGGATTTACCGGAGCGGACTTAGAGAATCTGATGAACGAGGCTGCGATCGCCTGTGCAAAAGACGGACGTAAGTTCATTGAGCAGGAAGATATCAGCAAATCGTTCATTAAAGTAGGTATCGGTAAAGAAAAGAAGAGTAAGATCATTTCTGAGAAAGATAAAAAGATCACGGCATATCATGAAGCTGGTCATGCTATTTTATTCCATGTTCTGCCTGATGTCGGACCGGTGCATATGGTATCCGTTATACCGACCGGTGGCGGAGCAGCCGGTTATACGATGCCGCTTCCGGAAAAGGATGAGATGTTTAATACAAAAGGAAAGATGCTTCAGGATATTACGGTAGCACTTGGCGGACGTGTAGCCGAAGAAGAAGTATTTGATGATATTACAACCGGTGCATCTCAGGATATCAAGCAGGCAACGGGCCTGGCCAAATCCATGGTTACGAAGTTCGGTATGTCAGAGGCAGTCGGACTTATTAACTATGATGATGACAACAATGAGGTGTTCATCGGACGTGATCTGGCGCACACAGCAAGAGGCTACGGAGAGGGCGTGGCGACTGTGATCGACCAGGAAGTAAAGAGAATTATTGATGAATGTTATGACAGAGCAAGACATATCATTAGAAAATATGATGATGTTCTGCATGCATGCGCAGATCTTCTGTTGGAAAAAGAAAAGATTTCCCGGGAAGAATTTGAAGCGCTGTTCCCGGAAGATGTATCAGAAGACTAGAAGAAAGCGTGCTCCTTTCCGAGAGCAAAAAATGAGAGAGGTATTAGTTATATGAATAAGGCGGCTTTATTTTGTGATGGAACAGAAGGATATGTGTATCCCCCTGAACCGAAAGAAAGCGAACTGGTGACATTCCGGTTCCGTACGGCGAAGGATGATGTAGACAGAGTAGGGCTTGTGACATCGGCTGACACATATGTAATGGAAAAAGAATGCACACAGGGAGAGTTTGATTATTATACGTTCGAGACACGTCTGGGGGAAGAGCCGTTCAGATATTGTTTCGAAGTGCAGTCTGGGACAGAAAAATATTATTATGGACGATGTGGAATCTCTCGCGAGATCCTGGAGTACTATAATTTTGTTGTAGTACCCGGATTTTCCACACCGGACTGGGCAAAGGGAGCGGTTATGTATCAGATATTTACAGACCGCTTTTATAACGGAGATAAGTCAAATGATGTAGAGACGAATGAGTATTACTACATTGGGGATTATTCGCAGAGAGTAACGAACTGGGACAAATATCCGGCGAACATGGGTGTAAGAGAGTTCTACGGAGGAGACTTGCAGGGAGTCATGGATAAGCTTGATTATCTACAGGATCTGGGCGTAGAAGTCGTATATTTTAATCCGTTATTTGTGTCACCGTCCAACCACAAATACGATATCCAGGATTATGATTATATCGATCCGCATTATGGAAAGATCGTAGATGACGGAGGCGAGGTGCTTCCGAATGGTGTGACGGACAACAGTCAGGCAACGAAGTATAAAAAACGCACGACAGGTCTTAAGAACCTGGAAGCAAGTAATGAGTTGTTCATTAAGCTGGTAGAAGAATTACACCGTCGTGGTATGAAAGTGATTCTGGACGGCGTATTCAACCATTGCGGTTCTTTCAATAAATGGATGGACCGTGAGAGAATATACGAAGGCGAAAAAGATTATGAACCGGGTGCTTATGTATCGGCAGACAGTCCGTACAGAAGCTACTTCCGTTTCTTCAAAGAAGGACCGGAGAACTGGCCGTATAATGGTAATTATGATGGCTGGTGGGGACATGATACTTTGCCGAAACTGAATTATGAAGATTCTGTAAAGCTGGAAAATTATATCTTATATATCGGACGGAAATGGGTATCGCCGCCGTATAATGTAGATGGATGGCGTCTGGATGTGGCAGCAGACCTGGGACGCAGCAATGAATACAATCACGAGTTCTGGCAGAAATTCCGAAGAGCCGTGAAAGATGCAAATCCGAATGCACTGATCCTTGCCGAACATTACGGCGATCCGAGTGACTGGCTTAAGGGAGATGAGTGGGATACCGTTATGAACTATGATGCGTTCATGGAGCCGGTTACATGGTTCCTGACCGGAATGGAAAAGCATAGTGATGAGGCGAGAGAAGAGCTCCTTGGCAACATCGATAACTTTATCGGTTCGATGGCACATCACATGTCGAACATGCTGACTCCGTCACTTCAGGTGGCGATGAATGAGCTTTCCAACCATGATCATTCCAGATTCTTAACGAGAACGAATCACATGGTTGGCCGTGTGGAACATCTGGGACCGGAAGCTGCGAACGAGTATGTGAATAAAGCGGTTATGCGTGAAGCGGTTGTTATGCAGATGACCTGGGTCGGAGCTCCGACGGTATATTATGGTGATGAGGCTGGTGTCTGTGGATTTACAGATCCGGATAACAGAAGAACCTATCCGTGGGGACATGAAGATCAGGAACTGATCGCATTCCACAAAGAAGCGATCCGCATCCACAAAGAGCATCCGGCACTTAAGACCGGTTCGTTGAAGATCCTTGGCGGAGAGGAAAATATCCTGTCTTATGCGAGATTTAAAGGGCATGACCGGATCATTGTTGTAATCAACAACCGCAGCGAACGTGCAGAAGTAAAAGTTCCTGTATGGGAAGCAGAGATTCCGATAAAATGCCGCATGAAACGTCTGCTATATTCTTACAAAGATGGATATACAACAGAGTACGAAGAGTATCTGGTAGAAGACGGAGAAGTGGTTGCGAACATGGGACCACATTCGGCACTTGTACTGGGAATGAGAAATGAAGAGGATCATGACTGGCTGTATATTTTGTAGAATGGGTATGGACCGGCTAATAGTGAATTTTGTAAAGAAGATACAAACAGACTAATAGTGAAATAAAGAAAATAAAAAGATTACCGGAAAATGTAGTGCGTTTTCCGGTAATCTTTTTTTACGTTTTTATACAAACATAATAATGTGAGATCTGGTTTCGATAATGCAAAATTATATTATTTTGTAAGAACTTCTACACCATCTTCTTTAATAAGAACCATATATTCAATCTGAGCAGAAAGACCGTCGTCATCCGTATAAACGGTCCATCCGTTGTCTTCATCTACATAGAATTCCGGAGAACCCTGATTGATCATCGGCTCGATCGTGAACATCATACCAGGAACCAGAACCATCTCACTGCCCTTCGGAGTAACATAACTTACGAATGGCTCTTCGTGGAATTCCAGACCGATTCCATGGCCGCCGATCTCCTCTACGACAGAATATCCATTTTCCTGTGCATGTGAATTGATCGCATAAGCAATGTCTCCAAGATGTCCCCAAGGTTTTGCTGCTTTAAGTCCAAGCTCTACGCATTCTTTTGTAACACGGACAATACGTTCGGCTTCCGGTGATACGTCACCGATCGTGAACATACGGGATGCATCAGAGAAATATCCGTTTAAAATCGTAGACACATCTACGTTGATGATATCTCCATCGATTAGAATCTCATTTTCACTTGGGATACCGTGGCAGATGACGTTGTTGATGGAAGTACATACGCTCTTCGGGAATCCCTCATAATTCAGAGGCGCCGGGATTCCTCCGTGCTCTGTTGTGAAATCATATACAAGTTTGTCAATTTCGGCAGTGCTCATTCCCGCATGAATATGAGCTGCTACATGGTCGAGAACTGCGGTGTTCAGTTCTGCACTTTTTTTGATCATTTCAATCTGTTCCGGTGTCTTCAGTAATGAACGGTCAGGAACGATCTGGCCTTTGGACGCAAGTGTCCACAATTTTATATCTAACTTATCCACAATACTACCTGCTTTCTACACAAATTTTCCACATGTATTATAGCACGTTTTGGAAAAAGAGACAGGGGAATTTTTGTCAATAGGATTGCCGCAAATGAAAAATCCTTTGTCCCTTATTGTCTCCACCATAAAAATAAGTTATAATTTTACTGGTATTGTATACAGAATGTGGATAAACTATTATGGTTCATAGTAATGATAAAGTTATACACAGGCAACATAGAAAGGAGCAGACATATGTTAAGAATAGGAATGCTTACAAGCGGCGGCGACTGTCAGGCACTGAATGCAGCGATGAGAGGCGTCGTAAAGGGGCTTTTTTCAAAACGAGATGATGTAGAGATTTATGGATTTCAAGATGGATATAAAGGTTTGATCTATTCGAACTTTAAGATGCTTACGTCAAAAGACTTTTCGGGGATTCTGACACTTGGTGGAACGATTCTGGGAACATCCAGACAACCGTTCAAGTTAATGAGAGTACCGGATAAGGACGGAATTGACAAAGTAGAGGCAATGAAACATACTTACCACAAGCTGAATCTGGACTGCCTGGTAATCCTTGGGGGAAATGGAACACACAAATCAGCCAATATGCTGAGAGAAGAAGGACTTAATGTGGTAACACTTCCGAAGACGATTGATAACGATCTCTGGGGAACGGACATGACATTCGGATTCCAGAGTGCGGTAGACATTGCAACAGATACAATTGACAGGATCCATACAACAGCAACGTCTCACAGCCGTGTATTTATCGTGGAAGTAATGGGGCACAAAGTAGGATGGGTAACACTTCATGCAGGAATTGCCGGCGGTGCCGATATTATTCTGCTTCCGGAGATGCCATATGACATCAATTCAGTAGTTGAAGCAATTGAAAAGCGCGGCAAAGCAGGAAAGAGATTCACAATTATTGCTGTTGCAGAAGGTGCAATTTCAAAAGAAGATGCAGCACTTTCAAAGAAGGAATTAAAAGAGAAAAAAGCAAAGAAGAAATACCCTTCTGTTGCATATGAACTTGCTGAGAAGATTCAGGAAAAAACAGATAAAGAAGTAAGAATTACTGTGCCTGGACATACACAGCGAGGCGGCTCTCCGTGTGCATATGACCGTGTGCTTGCAACAAGACTTGGTGCAGAAGCTGCGAGAGCAATTCTGGAAGGTGATTTTGGATGTATGGTAGGAACAAAGAATCAGGAGATTATCCGTGTACCATTGTCAGAAGTTGCCGGAAAATTAAAATATGTAGATCCAAAGGCATCGATCATTAAAGAAGCAAAAACCATCGGTATCAGCTTCGGTGATGAATAAGATACACAGGTTAAGCAGGATCTGCATTTAGACAAGGAGTGTAAAGAATGTCATATACGGCATTATACCGTAAATTCCGTCCGGATGAATTCGAAGATGTAAAAGGACAGGATGCGATCGTCCGGACGCTTAAGAACCAGATCAATGCAGACCGTATCGGACATGCATATCTGTTCTGCGGGACAAGAGGAACCGGTAAGACGACGGTTGCAAAAATATTTGCGAAAGCAGTCAACTGCGAACATCCGGTAGACGGAAGTCCGTGCGGGGAGTGCGCAATGTGCAAGTCGATCGCAGCGGGTACATCGATGAACGTGATCGAGATCGATGCGGCATCGAATAATGGTGTGGATAATATCCGAGAGATCCGTGAAGAAGTCACATACCGTCCGACAGAAGGAAAATATAAAGTATATATCATCGACGAGGTGCATATGCTGTCGATCGGTGCGTTCAATGCATTGTTAAAAACATTGGAAGAACCGCCGGAATATGTTATATTTATTCTTGCGACAACGGAAGCACACAAGATCCCGATTACGATCTTAAGCCGTTGTCAGCGATATGATTTTAAGAGAATTTCCATTGAAACGATCGCAGCAAGACTGCGGGAACTGATTGATAAAGAAGGATGGGACGTAGAAGATAAGGCGGTTCGTTATATTGCGAAGATGGCGGACGGTTCCATGCGAGATTCATTAAGTCTTCTGGATCAGTGTGCCGCGTTCTATATGAATGAGACACTGACATATGATCATGTACTGGAAGTGCTGGGAGCGGTGGATACGGAAGTGTTCAGCCGGCTTTTAAGACAGCTGCTTGCGATGGATGTGCATCAGGTGATCGAAACGGTCGATGAGCTGGTGATGCAGGGAAGAGAACTGTCCCAGCTTGCGGCAGATTTCACATGGTATCTGCGAAATCTCCTTCTGGTGAAGAGTTCGGATAATATGGAAGATGTACTGGATGTGTCGTCTGAAAATCTTGCACTTTTAAAAGAAGAAGCACAGATGATCGACAGCGATACGCTGATCCGTTACATCCGAATTTTCTCAGATCTAACGAACCAGTTAAAATATGCGACCCAGAAGAGGGTACTTCTGGAAGTGACACTGATCAAATTGTGCCGTCCGGCGATGGATCAGAACAAAGATGCATTACTGGACCGCATCCGTGCGATCGAGAAGCAGCTCGAAGAGGGGGCGTGGGAAGCACCGGTCAGAGAACGCATCGTATATGCATCGGATGCAAAAGAGGCGGGAGAACCGAAGCCAAAGCCGGAACTTCCGCAGGCATTGAACGAAGATGTGAAAGCGGTGGCAAAAGATTTCCGGATGATCATCAATGAGGCTTCCCCGATGCTCAGAACCTATCTGAAAAAGGCAAGACTGAGTGCAGGAGAAGGCAACAGGCTTCTGATCGTACTGCCGGATGAACTGAGCGCAAGTGCGGTGGCAACACCGGAACATAAAGAAGAGATCCAGTCACTGATCGAGCAGAAGATTGGCAAAAAAGTAGAGATAGACGTCCGCCAGATGGAGGCGGGACGCAGATTCGAAGATAATTTTGTGGATCTGGAGAATCTGATTAATATGGAAATTACTGTAGAAGACGAATAGGAGGATATTATCATGGCAAAAAGAGGTGGATTCCCAGGCGGCGGAATGCCGGGAAATATGGCAAATCTGATGAAACAAGCACAGAAGATGCAGCGTCAGATGGAAGAACAGGCAAAGGAAATGGAGACAAAAGAATTCAGTGCAACTGCAGGCGGCGGTGCTGTTGAAGTTACTGTTTCCGGAAGCAAGAAGATCTTAAAAGTAAAACTGGATGAAGAAGTTGTAGATCCGGATGATGTAGAGATGCTGGAAGATCTGCTTGTGGCAGCAGTCAACGAAGCATTGGAGAAAGTAGACGCAGAGACAACTTCTGCAATGTCTAAGTTCACCGGCGGCATGGGCGGCGGAATGCCGGGATTATTCTAGGAGAAATTTAAGGAGAAGGTTCCGGGAGAATTATTCTTACAGGGAGTTAAAAACTATGGATTATTACAGTAATCAGATGAGCAAACTGATCGAGGAACTGTCATGTCTTCCGGGAATCGGAGCAAAATCTGCGGCAAGACTTGCATTTCATCTGATCCATATGCCGGTTGATGATGTAAAGAGACTGGCTTCTACAATGGTGGAAGCCAGAGAGAACATAAAATATTGCAAAGAATGTTATACACTGACGGATCAGGAACTGTGTCCGATCTGCAGCAATAGTAATCGTGACCATCAGACGATCATGGTAGTGGAGAATACGAGAGACCTTGCGGCATACGAAAAGACCGGAAAATATAACGGTGTATACCACGTGCTTCACGGAGCAATCTCTCCGATGCTTGGTATCGGTCCGGAAGATATCAAACTGAAGGAACTGATCGAACGTCTGCAGGGAGATGTGAAAGAAGTGATTATTGCCACGAACTCAAGCCTGGAAGGTGAGACGACAGCAATGTATATCAGTAAGCTGATCAAACCGACGGGAATTAAGGTGAGCAGGATTGCAAGTGGTGTTCCGGTTGGAGGAGATCTGGAGTATATCGATGAAGTGACACTTCTACGGGCACTTGAAGGAAGGACAGAGCTGTAGCCCTGTCCCCTTTTTTACTTATCATGCGTTTGAAAAAGCTGCCAGTTGCCAAAGCAATCGTAATGAGCTGTCAGGTTCAGCAGAGTTTTGACGGTCGGCATTGGAGGTGAGATAAATGAAGAAAAAGGTTACATCAACGGATATTGCACATGCTGCCGGGGTATCACAGTCCACAGTTTCCATGATCCTGAACAAAAAGTACGATGTATCATTTGCAAAAGATACTGTGGAAAGAGTGGAAAATGCGGCAAAAGAACTGGGATATGTCCCGCCGAAGCGGAAAACGAGAAAAGGAACAAAACGGGAGAAGCTTCTAGTTGTATTCTGCCCAAACCTGACGAATCCGTATTATGTTATGCTGCTTCAGGGGATTGAGGCACATGCGAAAGAAAAAGGTTTCGGCCTTTTTGTATGCAATACGCAGAGAGACCTCAGGATGGAAGAGCGCTATCTGAAAATGATGTGGCAGTTAAGACCGCTTGGAATTATCTATACCTGTAATCCGAGCCATTGCTTTATGGAACTTGTGGGAGAAATTGCAGAACAGATACCGGTTGCGATCGTCAATAACCAGAATGAAAAGATGAATGTAGATGCGGTGGAACTTGACAATTCCAAGCTTGGAAGAGTCATGGCGAAACATCTGCTGGAACTGGGACACAGGAAAGTTGCATATATAGCACCGCCGCTTACGGCAAGGCAGAAGCAGCGTTCGAAGCGGGTAGAGGGCTTCCTGAAAGAATATGAGAAAGTCGGACTGCGTGACCAGGTGATCATAAAAGCGGCAAAAGAAGAAATCGATCTGGATGTGGCGCATATTGATTCGGAGTACAAGATCGGGTATGAGCTGACGAAAGAATTGTTGAAGGAAACGACGGATGTGACAGCAATCGTCGGACTGAATGATATGATCGCATTTGGAATCATGGATGCACTTCATGAAGCAAAGATAAAGGTGCCGACCGATGTGTCCGTGATGGGGTGTGACAACACCTTGTTTGCAAGAATGCATAACATGAATCTGACGACCATCGAACATTTTGTGACTTTCAAAGGAAGAGATGCATGTGATATCATAATGAAGAAGATAGCCACACATCATTCGACGAATACAGGTGCGGTTCCGATCAGTACATATCATGTGGAGTATGAGCCGCAATTAATCGTCCGGGGGACGACAACGTATGCGAAAAATGCCCGAAAAAAGAAAAATTAATTCTTTTGTGAAAATTATTATTAATAAATTCGAGATTTTACAAAACAAAAATGCATGTTAAATTTAAATAATCCCATAAAATGCGTGAAAATCGTTAATGAAATGAAAAAATTAAAAAAATATCGTTAACATTTCTACAAAAAAATATGTGAAATTAATTAATAATTTTATAATATTAACAGAAAAAATTACTAATAAAAAATCAAAGCTATTGACCAGAGCTCCTTAAATAGAGTATAATTCAACCAAACGATAACAAGGGAATGGTGAACAGATTTCACCGGTTTTAAGGAGGAAGAATAACATGAAATTTTTCATTGACACAGCGAACGTAGAAGATATTAAGAAAGCAAATGACATGGGAGTTATCTGTGGAGTAACAACAAACCCATCTCTGATCGCAAAAGAAGGTAAAGTATTCGAAGAAGTTATTGCTGAGATCGCTTCTATCGTAGACGGACCAATCAGTGGAGAAGTAAAGGCAACAACAACAGATGCTGAAGGCATGATCGCTGAAGGAAGAGAGATCGCTAAGATCCATCCTAACATGGTAGTTAAGATCCCTATGACAGTAGAAGGATTAAAAGCAGTAAAAGTTCTTACAGCTGAGGGAATCAAGACAAACGTAACACTGATCTTCAATGCGAACCAGGCACTTCTTGCAGCAAGAGCCGGCGCTACATATGTATCACCATTCCTTGGACGTCTGGACGATATCTCTACAAGAGGAGTAGACTTAATCTCAGAGATCGCACAGATCTTCGAAGTTGCAGGAATCGATACAGAGATCATCGCAGCAAGCGTACGTAACCCAATCCACGTAACAGACTGTGCATTAGCAGGTGCTGATATCGCAACTGTACCTTACAAAGTAATCGAGCAGATGACACATCATCCATTAACAGATGCAGGAATCGAGAAATTCCAGGCTGATTACAAAGCAGTATTCGGAGAATAAGAATAAGTAAAGCTATCATATAAATGATTCAGGAGGAACAACATGAACAAATTAGAGCTTATGAAGACAGCCAACGAAGTCCGCAAGGGCATCGTTACTGCAGTTCACAGTGCAAAATCCGGACATCCGGGTGGATCACTGTCAGCAGCAGACATTTATACATATCTGTATTTTGAAGAGATGAATATTGATCCTAAGGATCCTAAGAAAGCAGACCGTGACCGTTTTGTATTATCAAAAGGACACACAGCACCAGGATATTATTCAACACTGGCACACAGAGGATTCTTCCCGGTTGAAGATCTGACAACTCTTCGTAAAGTTGGATCATACCTTCAGGGACATCCGGATATGAAACACATCCCAGGTGTTGATATGTCAAGTGGATCTCTTGGACAGGGCATCTCAGCTGCAGTAGGAATGGCTATTTCTGCTAAGCTTTCAAATGATGATTACAGAGTATACACACTTCTCGGAGACGGTGAGATCCAGGAAGGACAGGTATGGGAAGCTTCTATGTTAGCAGGACACAGAAAGTTGGACAACCTGGTAGTGATCGTTGACAATAACAACCTTCAGATCGATGGAAAGATTACAGACGTTAACTCTCCATATCCGATCGACAAGAAATTTGAGGCATTTAACTTCCATGTGATCAATATTGATGGAAATGACTTTGACCAGATCGAAGCAGCTTTCAAAGAGGCTCGCAAGACAAAGGGAATGCCGACTGCAATTATTGCAAAGACAATCAAAGGAAAAGGAGTTTCCTTCATGGAAGACCAGGCCGGATGGCATGGAAAAGCTCCTAATGATGAGCAGTATGCACAGGCAATGGAAGAATTAGAGAAAGCAGGTGAAGCATTATGTCAGAAGTAAAGAAAATAGCAACAAGAGAAAGCTACGGTAATGCTTTGGTAGAATTAGGAAAAGAACATGAAGATCTGGTAGTGTTAGACGCTGACCTTGCAGAAGCTACCAAGACGGGAATGTTCAAAAAAGCTTTCCCGGAACGTCACATTGACTGTGGAATCGCTGAGTGTAACATGATCGGAGTTGCAGCAGGTATCGCTGCCACAGGAAAAGTTCCGTTTGCAAGTTCATTTGCTATGTTTGCAGCAGGACGTGCATTTGAGCAGGTTCGCAACTCAGTCGGATATCCAAAATTAAACGTTAAGATCGGTGCTACACATGCCGGAATCTCTGTTGGAGAAGACGGTGCTACACATCAGTGTAACGAAGATATTGCTCTTATGAGAACAATTCCTGGAATGATCGTGATCAATCCTTCCGATGACGTAGAAGCAAAAGCAGCTGTAAAAGCAGCGTATGAGCACGTAGGTCCTGTATATCTCCGTTTCGGAAGACTTGCAGTTCCGGTTATCAATGATAATGCAGAATACAAATTCGAGATTGGTAAAGCCATCACACTTCGTGAAGGTACTGATGTAACAATCATCGCAACAGGTCTTGAGGTATCTGAATCCCTCGCAGCAGCAGAGAAGCTCGCAGCAGACGGAATCAGTGCAGAAGTGATCAATATGCACACGATCAAACCGTTGGATGAAGCAGCGGTTGTTGCAGCAGCAGCTAAGACAGGAAAGATCGTAACAGTTGAAGAACACTCTGTTATCGGCGGACTTGGAAGTGCTGTATGTGATGTAGTTGCAGAGAAAGCACCGGCTAAAGTAATGAAGATTGGTGTAAATGATACATTTGGTGAGTCTGGTCCGGCTGTAGAACTGATTAAGAAATACGGTCTTGACGCAGACAGCATTTATGCAAAAGTAAAAGCATTCGTAAAATAATAATATAGAACGGATAGTCAGAGGCTGTCGCTTTAACGAAAGAGATTTCGTTGGGCGGCAGCTTTTTTGCGGTAAGCAATTAAAAACGGTCAGATTCGCTCTTCGTTTGTGCAAAATCAACCAAAAATAGTCAAAATATTTGTGAACTAATGTGATTGAAAATGACTGAATTTGACGATATAATGAACTCAACAAGTTGAAAGGAGTAAGAAATATGATTTATACAGTTACGTTTAATCCATCGTTGGATTACATCGTTTCAGTGGACGATTTTAAACTCGGACTTACAAACCGTACAAGCTCAGAACTCATGCTTCCGGGTGGAAAAGGGATTAATGTTTCTATCGTGCTTAAGAATCTTGGAATCCAAAGTACGGCACTTGGATTTATGGCCGGATTTACGGGAAAAGAAATTGCAAGACGATTGGAAGAAGAAGGTGTAGCATCTGATTTCATTCAGATTGAAGAAGGAATATCAAGAATCAATTTGAAACTGAAATCCATCGACGGAACAGAAATTAATGGAAGTGGTCCAAAGATTCCGAAAGAGAAAGTAGAAGAATTGATGAAGCGTCTGAATACGATGAAAGAAGGCGATGTCTTATTCCTTGCAGGAAGTATCCCGGCATCTATGCCAGACGATATCTATAGCAGAATCATGAAAGAGCTGAAAGATAAAGGCATCATGATCGTTGTGGATGCAACAAGAGATCTTCTTATGAATGTACTGGAGTATCGTCCGTTTCTGATAAAACCAAATAATCATGAGCTTGGTGAGATCTTCGAAGTGACACTTAAGACGAGAGAGGACGTCATTCCTTATGGAAGAAAGCTTCAGGAAAAAGGAGCCAGAAATGTGCTGATCTCGATGGCGGGAGAAGGTGCGGTGCTGATTGCGGAAAATGGAGAAGTATATAGTTCGCCGGCGCCGAAAGGAACATTGGTCAATGGTGTAGGAGCCGGAGATTCCATGGTGGCAGGTTTCATGACAGGCTGGATGGAAAAGCAGGATTATGAGCATGCTTTCCGTATGGGAGTTGCAACAGGAAGCGCAAGTGCATTTTCCGAATATCTGGCAACCAGACCGGAAGTAGAAGAAGTATATAAACAGCTGGTGTAAGGCATAAAAGAGAAAAGTGTTGCAAAGAAAACGATTTATCAACAGGAGGGAAAATTATATGAGAATCACAGATTTGCTGGATGCAAGAAGTATTCTTTTGAATGCGTCGCCAAAGAGCAAAAACGAAGCACTCGACCAGATCGTTGATCTCATGGTAAAGAGCGAAAAGATCAATGATAAAGAAGCATATAGAAAGCAGGTATATGCAAGAGAAGAAGAAAGTACGACAGGAATCGGAGAAGGAATCGCCATTCCGCATGGAAAATGCGATGCGGTAACAAAACCGGGACTGGCAGCAATGGTAGTTAAGGATGGTGTGGATTTTGATTCGCTGGATGGGGAGCCTGTTACACTGATGTTCCTGATCGCAGCACCGAATACAGAAGACAATATCCATCTGGATGTATTGAGTAAGTTATCTGTTCTTCTGATGAATGAAGAATTTACAGAGGCTTTGAGAAATGCGGAGACAGTAGAAGAATTTATGGGTATCATCAATGATGCCGATGAAAAAGAAGCAGGAATTGATGAAAGACTTGCGGGAGAAGGAACGGCAGCAGAAGAAGAGACCAGAGGAAAGGTTAAGATTCTTGCAGTCACATCCTGCCCGACCGGAATTGCACATACGTATATGGCGGCTGAAGGAATTGAAAAAGCTGCAAAAGCAAAAGACTGTGCAGTAAAAGTTGAGACAAGAGGTTCAGGTGGAGCAAAAAATGTATTGACTTCAAAAGAAATCGAAGAAGCAGACGGAATTATCGTAGCTGCAGATGCACAGGTTCCGATGGATCGTTTTGACGGAAAGAAAGTTATTGTCTGCCAGGTGTCTGATGGTATCAGTAAAGCAGGTGAACTGGTTGACCGTGTAATCAGCGGGGACGTTCCGGTATATCATGCGGCAAATGGAGCAGAAGTGCAGGAAAGTAAAGGTGGAAGATCATCCGGCAGCGTCGGACATCAGATTTACACACAGTTGATGAATGGTGTATCCCATATGCTTCCGTTCGTAGTCGGCGGTGGTATTCTGATCGCACTGGCATTTTTGATCGACGGACTTTGCGTAGATATGAATGCATTGGCAAAAGCAGATAGAGCTAACTTTGGTACTATTACACCGGTAGCGGCGCAGCTTAAGACGATCGGCGGACTTGCATTTGGATTGATGCTTCCGGTACTTGCGGGATATATAGGTGAAGCAATCGGAGACAGACCGGCACTTGCGGTTGGATTTGTAGGCGGAGTTATCGCAGCAAACGGAAAATCCGGATTCCTCGGAGCGCTGGTAGCTGGTTTTGTGTCCGGATATCTGATTCTTCTTCTTAGAAAACTGTGTGACAAACTTCCGGATGCACTGGAAAAGATTGCACCGGTTCTGATCTATCCGGTAGCCGGAATTCTTGGAATCGGTCTTCTTATGAACTTTGCGATTGAGCCGGTCATGGGAGCGATCAATACTGCACTGAACAACGGACTGACCGGAATGGGTGGCTCAAGCAAGCTTGTGCTTGGTCTGATCCTTGGCGGAATGATGGCGATTGATATGGGAGGCCCGTTCAATAAGGCGGCATATGTGTTCGGTACAGCCGCAATCGCAGCAGGAAATTATGATATCATGGCAGCTGTTATGATCGGAGGAATGACCCCTCCATGTGCAATTGCACTTGCAACATTATTATTTAAAGACAAATTTACAAAATCAGAAAGAGAAGCAGGACCGACAAACTTCATTATGGGACTCGCATTTATTACCGAAGGAGCGATTCCATATGCGGCAGCAGATCCGCTTCACGTACTGCCGGCCTGCATTGTCGGTTCTGCGGTAGCCGGAGCACTGTCTATGGCATTTGGATGTACACTGATGGCACCGCACGGTGGAATCTTCGTATTCCCTGTAGTGGGAAATGCAATCATGTATCTGGTGGCACTGGTAGCAGGAACTGTAATTTCAGCGGTATTACTCGGAGTACTCAAAAAGAAAATTATATAAAAATAATAGTAAAATACAGGTTTGTCCGCAGAGATGTTGACAGACCTGTAAAAAATGAATAGAATGAAAATCACCAAATGTAATATTCTATGGAGGTATGAAGAATGAAAGAATTTAAGTATGTAATCACAGATAACGAAGGAATCCACGCTCGTCCGGCAGGAGAACTGGTGAAACTTGCAAAATCTTTCGAATCATCAGTGATGATCGAAAAAGAAGGAAAGAAAGCTGACTGCAAGAAGATCTTCGGCCTTATGGGACTTGGTGCTAAGAAAGACCATGAAGTAACATTTACATTTGAAGGTGCTGATGAAGAAGCAGCTTGCGAAGCAGTAAGCAAATTCATGCAGGAGAACCTGTAGGAGGACATATGCTTACAGAACAGCGTTATGAACAGATATTGAAGCTTCTTGAAAAAGAAGGCAGTATTACCGTGACAGAAGTTAAAGAACTTCTGGATACATCGGAATCGACCGTGCGCAGAGATATCACAGCACTTCATAATGCGGGAAAACTGGTGAAAGTGTTCGGAGGTGCGGTCGCATTAGATCACGTGGTAACACCGCAGGAGCCGACAGTGGCTCAGAAAATAACCGTTCATGTATCAGAAAAACGGCAGATTGCAGAATATGCCGCAAGATTGATCGGACAAGGTGAATATATATATCTTGATGCAGGAACCACAACCGGATATATGCTGGAATTTCTGCGGGATAAAGATGTAACTGTTGTGACGAATGCGGTAGTGCATGCTCAGCAATTGGCAAAGTCCGGGGTGAAAGTACGACTGGTTGGAGGAGAACTGAAAAGTTCCACGGAAGCGGTTGTCGGAAGTGAGGCAATGGAGACGATTAGAAAGTATCATTTTACCAAGGGATTCTTTGGCACCAATGGTGTGACTAAGAAAACAGGGTTCACGACACCGGATGCGAGTGAAGCAATGGTCAAAAAGATTGCGATGGAACAGTGCCAGGAAAAATATGTATTATGTGACGAGTCTAAGTTCGGTGAGGTGAGTTCTGTAACGTTTGCTCCGTTTGCAGGCGCAAAAATCGTTACAGATCAGATGCCGGAAGGATACCGGGACTGTGGAAATGTTATAGTCATATCATAAGAACAGAATATAATAAGATAGGGATTCCTGAATGATTTATTCGGGAATCTCTTTTTATGTACCAAAATCTGAAAGAAAAGCTGCCTGAAATCCCGGAAGTGTGTCGGGAAATAAAAAATTGTATCGGAAAATTCCATGGACAGGTCCCATTAACTGATAAAATACGCATATTTTGTATGATATCATAGGCAAAAATATATAAGACGAGGTGATTGTGTCATGGAAAGACAACTTCCAAAAAACGTAAGACAGATAGGAAATGTAAGTGACAATCCAAAGATATATGTAGAAGATTATGTAGATACATATCTGAACCAATTAAGAGAAAAAGCGAAAGAACAGCCGGTTGGAGTGATTTTGGTGGGAGAAGTGCTGGAACTGGAAGACGAAAAGGCTGTATTTGTGTCAGGAGCCGTACAGATGCAAGAATTATCGGAAAAGGATGGTAAACTTGAAATCGGACAAGATGGAATGAAACATATGGTGGAAGAAGCAGCGCAGTATTTTCCGGAAAGTCATATTGTCGGATGGGGAATTGTTGAAGAAGGCAATCCGATGAGCCGCAACCGGGAAGTGAAGAAAATACAGGAAAGAGAATTTGGGCAGGAAGGAAGTCTGTTCCTGTGGAAAAACGCAAGAGAGCAGGACGAGATATTTTATGCGTACAAATTTGGTGAACTGATGCAGATCGGAGGGCATTACATTTATTATGAAAAGAATCCTGAGATGCAGAACTATATGATCAATACACGCAAGGAGAATGGAGTAACCCCCAGTGAAGTGGTTGAGGATCGAGCTGCAAAGAATTTTCGTAGTGCAGTGAGAGAAAAGATAGAATATAAAGAGCAGCATCAGAGTTCGGCATTTGCCTATATTACGAGTGCAGTGCTTGTGCTGATCGTATTGGTGATTGGGATCACAACGGTTAATAATTTTGATAAAATGAAAGCGGTACAGAATTCTCTGGAAACACTTTCGGAAACAGTCGGTGGCGGACAGGCTGACGCAAAGACAAGGACCGAAACCGCTGAAACGGCGAAAAACAATGCAAAAGAAGCGTCTGGAACGGTAAAGAAAGCAGAAGGGACAACGACATCAGAAACATCGGACGGACAACTCTCCGATCAGGATTATTATGTAGTACAGAAAGGCGAAACGCTTGCGGGAATCAGTCAGAAATTATATGGAGATACGTCTCATGTGAAGGCAATCTGCAAAATGAATGGGCTGTCTGACGGCAACCTGATCTATATAGGACAAAAATTATTACTCCCATAAATGTGAAATGTGGTATACTAGGGTACACAGTATCAGAAGAAACGTTGAAAGGATGACCGACGGATGGAACGCAGGAAGAACAGCAATCTCCATGTTGTGAGAGAGCCGGAAGATCCCACGGATAAGATCATAGATGAGATTATGGATGAACTGAACAGTGAAGATGGGATGCCGGAGAAAGAAGTCCGGGAAGAGTTGATGAAAAGAAAAAAAAAGAAACAGAAAAAGATGATGGTTGGTATTGCGATAGTGGCTGCAGTGGGCGTGTTGATATATCTGCTGATCAATCTACAGACATATACCAAGGTCCGGATCAGTGATACCTATGTTGGTGAGAGTGCATCGGACAATAATTATGTACAGTTTTCGGACGGTGTATTGAAATATAGTAAAGATGGTATTTCGTATCTGAGCCAGACCGGAAAAGAGAAGTGGAATCAATCCTATCAGATAAAGAATCCAATGATAGATATTACAGAAAAGTCGGCAGCGGTTGCGGATAAAGAAGGCAATGATATTCTGGTTTTCCAGGAAGATGGCCTGAAAGGTGAAGTGCATACGACGATGCCGATTGAAAAAGTCAGTGTATCGGAACAGGGAATTGTAAGTGCAATATTAAAAAGCGATACAGCAATGAAAGTAATCTGTTATGATACGGCAGGAAACATACTGGTAGAGCATAAGACATCACTTGCAGGAAGCGGATATCCGGTGGATGTGGCTCTGTCTGCAAATGGTCAGATGATGCAAGTGCTGTATCTTTATACGCAGGATGGCCGGATCGAGGGCAGATTACATTACTATAACTTTGGGGATGCAGGAAAAGATAAGACAGATCATCAGGTTACTAAAAAGAACTACAAGAACACAATTATGGCATCCGGATTTTTTATGGATGAGAATACATCGGCGGCAATCGGTGACAATGCTATGGTGATCTATACCGGAAAAGACATTCCGAAACAAGCTGTAAAGATAACCATGGATAAGGAGATAAAAAGTGTATTTCATAATGAGAAATATATCGGTCTGATCCTAAAGAATCAGGGAAAGAGTGGTTATGAGCTCAGGTTATACAATAAGACCGGAAAAGTCGTGCTGTCGAAAGAATTCACCGGTGATTATAATCATGTGAAATTATGTGATGATCAGGTGATCATGTATGACGGAAAAACATGCAGTATATTTATGAAAAATGGTGTACAGAAGTTCAAAGGCAGGATGGATAATAACATACAGGAAATATTCCCGGTTGGAGGGGTGAACCAGTATATTGTGTTGAGTGCGAATGGAATGGAAAAAATCCGTCTTGTAAAATAAGGAGAAAGTATGCATATGAATTGGCTGGAAATATCCATAGGGATCGTGTTTCTGATCTGTATCATAACGGGACTGGTCAGAGGTGCAATCCGGATTATGGTATCGTTGATCGCAACAATTGTCACGTTTGTGATTGTTTTCTTCGCAACGCCGTATGTGTCTCAGGCAGTAGAGAAATATACGCCGCTGGATGATATGATAAAGCAGAAAGTAGTCAGTACGATGGCAGATGCGGCGACTTCGGCAATTACCGGAGGAGGTACTGTATCCGGACAAGGGCTGAATGAAGCAGCGGTAAAGAAGGCTTTGAAGGCAGCAGGTGTCAGTGAAGAGATGTTGAACCGGTATGGAATCTCGATTTCAGATATTGTAAATGGAAAGATCGACAGTTCTGATCTTGCAAAGTATGGAATCTCTGCAAATGTGCTGGATGGTCTTACCGGTGGAAGTGGCAGCAGCGTAGAAAATGTTATAGAAAATGCAGACATACCAGAAAGTCTGCAGGAGACAATGATTAAGTCTGCAGATATACCGGAGGTATTCAAGAATCTGTTGCTTAAAAACAATAATAAAGAAATGTATGATGAATTGGGCGTTACAACATTTCCGCAATATATAGGGGCCTATGTTGCCAGACTGGTGATCAATATTATAGCATTCATACTTACGTTTATTGTGGTGACGGTAATTATAAGAGCGGTTGTGTTTGCCCTGGATATTGTATCAGAACTACCGGTAATCGGTTTCTTTAATCATCTGGCAGGCGGTGCACTTGGAATCGGAATTGCACTTATCATTGTGTGGATCCTGTTTATGATTGTGACATTAATGTATACGACGGCTGTCGGAAAAGAAATCTATGAAATGGTACAGAACAATTCCATTCTGAAATTGATATATGATTGCAATCCGGTCATGCGGATGGCAGTGAAATTGATTTAATATGGATATAGCTTTTTGTCTGTATGGGAAATGAGATCAGGGAGAATATTCCTGGTCTTATTTTTTTGAATTGTCATGTCTGCAGAGATAATCTTCTTGTAAATATGTCTATAGAAGGATGGAGAATAGAAGTTAAATTGTCTGAATTGTCTAAATTGAAGAAAATATAAAAACAATGTTGACAATTCAAACGCCCTTGTGGTATATTAATCTAGCTGTCGCGTTAGACAAGGCCGTGAGGTAACAGAGTCGAAGCAGAAGACGGCGGGAACTGATTACGGAAAAGCAGAGAATGCCGGATCATAATCAGAAATCTTCGGGAATTGTTCCTGAAAAAAAGAATAAAATAACAGTTGACAAACACAACTGCTTGTGATATTCTTAATA